>JAEEGK010030339.1_pt1 | contig 10722 bp, 8 predicted proteins | sample 8958771 | NCBI WGS metagenome assembly JAEEGK01 (sample SAMN16246547, study PRJNA631951) | gut metagenome | biome: gut microbiome; feature: rumen; material: SC-attached | host: Bos | place: Iran: Karaj | collected 2018-10 | reverse complement strand
CGAGATCGAGAGAGAACAGTACCGAGAGGTTTACCTCGCAAAAGGTATTGCAGAAGGCCGTTCAGAAGGGCTTGCAGAAGGTGCTGACAAGATGGGCTCTCTCATGATAAAGCTCAAGGAGCTCGGTCGAGTTGATGATGCATTCAAGGCGGCCGCGGATCCTGAGTACAGGGAGAGGCTGTTCAGGGAATTCGGCCTGGACTGATCAGATATCCAGCCCTTGAAGCTTCCTCTGGGTTGCTGCAGCTCTTTCTGAGAATTCATCAAGCGTCGTCCCGAGCGCTGTACAGAACCTTTCATACTGCTGCCTGAGAATTGCCTCGTGCTTGGCCTCATCCGAGCCCTCATAGTCGGTCTCGGGCACAGTGTGGGGATTGGCCTCAAAGATGCTTCTGATGCTTCCGCGGAAGCGGGGTCCGATCGAGATGATCACTCCTGCCTTGTAAAGCTGCCTTGCAGTCTCTGCTGAGCCGGAAAAGCCGTGCCAGATCACTGAGAACGGCCCGAAGCTGAACTCTGAGAGGACCTGAAGAATCATGCCTGTGGCCTGTACGCAGTGGAGGCTGACGCACCTGTTGTTACTGAAGGAAAATGACAGCTCCTCCCTGAGGACCTTTGCCTGCATCTCCATGGAAAGCAGATCTGTGAACCTCTTGTCCAGGCCGATCTCTCCCATGTGGATGCCGCTGTCAGACAGAAGAATGTCAGAAAGCACTTTCTGCCTCTCGGCCGTCCATCTGTCAGGAAGCAGGCCCTCGAACCTCATCAGGCTCGCTGACGTTGCCTCAGTGCACGGCTCAGCAGTACAGACAACGGCAGATGGAGAGGGAAAGTGGCTGTGAAAATCAATCAGGACCTGATCGGGCTGCATGACTTGAGCGTAGCACATTCTTTGGTTCGTAACCAGTTGGAAAAACAGGGGTTTAACTGTTAGTATTATCATGATGAGACACAGAAAGCCGATTCTCATTCTAATCCTGCTCTTTGCCTGCATGGGAACTGCATCAGCGTCTTTTGCCATGCGCCCCAATCTCAGCACCTGGTTCGGAGCATCATTATGCCATCCGACTGCAGAATACCTGAAGGAAAGTGCAGGTGATGGACAAAACGGGACACCGTTTTTCAGGACTTCCTCATCATTCGGTTTCGATGCCCAGCTCCTGGAAGCCATGATCGCATTTGAGAAAGGCAATGCCGTCACCTTCGGCGCGGGTTTCTCATACCTCAGTGTCTCCGAGTCGCTCCCATACGGAAGAAGCGTCCTCAAGCCGTACTCAGGCTTCGGATTCTCCGCGGACATCGGCTACCGCTTCAACAATCGCTTTGACCTTGACCTCAAGTACCGCTATCTTTTCTGCTCGTTTACCGGAACATACTCGAACCTGATCGTGCAGGACATCGAGCTTGCCCCGGCATTTGTGCTCACGTCCCCATGGGCGCTTGACATGAGCGTGAGCATTCCTCTGACACTGTCTTTCAAGGCTGACTCTGTCAGTCTCAGGGCCGCCATCTGTTTCCAGATAGCACTGGATTCCAGAAGGCTGAGGAGCGCAAGATGAGAAAAGCAGCATTGCTTGCACTTTCATTGGTCCTCATCCTTCTGGTCTGCTCATGCGAGCTCACTGTCCAGGAGCCCGCGAAAGGCAGGATGCATATCCTTGTCTACGGCAACGACTACAGTTACGGAAGCACCGTCTACTATGAGGACGGCACCAAGGTCGCGGGCTCCGCGGGAAAGCTCAAGGGCACAGTCAACGATTCCTACCAGGTCGCCCTGGCCCTCTGCGCGCTAGCCCGGAAAGCCCAGACCCCTTATGATGCCACCATCATGATCGGCCAGGAGAGCCGCACCGTCACCGACCCGAACATCACAGTCGTCAACGATGTCCACAAAGTGCAGTTCATCAGCAGGCTCGACGCGCTTGCCTCAGAGTCTCGCCCGGACGACATCACCGTCATCTACTACAGCGGCCACGGCCTCGGCAACAGCGGTAAGCTGCAATATGGCGAGGACCCCTCGACCGACTCCTACATGGCCCTAAGACGGGATGAGATCTCAACTGTCCTTTACCCGATCTCGAGCTTCCTCACAAAGATCGACTCCATCAGGGGAGACAAGGTCATCCTGGGCGATTTCTGCTACTCAGGCGCACTGGTCAGGCAGGGAAATGTCTCTGTCACTGCAGGCGAGTTCACAGGCATCAATGCTACAAAGCTCCTGCGCTACAGCGTTACCCAGAGCCCGTCCGTCTATTGCCTCTCAGCCGCAAGATACTTTGAGAAATCATGGGAGCCCGGGGACGGAAGCCACGGTTATTTCACAGAGGCGCTTCTCAGAGGCCTTGGCTGGGATGAGAAGAATCAGACCCTGACTGTGGCCGCCGCGCAGGATAACGGCATGATCACGCTCCTTGATCTTGCCAGATACATCACCGCCAATGACGGTACGGCCAAGCAGACTCCCATGACAAGTGGCGGAAGCGGTGATATTATTCTTTTCTCATTCTGAATTCTGTGCTTAAATATTTCTATGGAGGCTCACCATGGGAGTTAAGAACATCGTCAAGTCAGCAGGTGAAGGAACGGTCAAAGGTGTCAAGAGTGTCGGAAAGGGCATGAAGAAGGTGGGAAAGGGTGTTCTTGTCATAGGCAACACCGTTTACTCAAGCACATTCATAGTCGCGCAGATTGCGGGGCTTGTCATGATGGTCGCGGGAATCATCATCATCTGCATCATGGCAGGAAAGAAGTTCGGACTGACGAACCTCAAGCCCCTGTTCACGATGATCACCGGAGTTGTCATCGCAATAGTCGGAATCATCATGGTCGGCACCTCCTATGGAATCAGATGGAAGCACAGGATGGTCAACCGCGTCTCAGAGATCGAGAAGAAGTGGGGCCCGGCCAGAAAGACCAACAGCAGCCTCAAGAGAGCATACAACATCAACAGAAGCTCCAAGAGAAGGGCAGTCAGGTCCGCCCAGAGCGCCGAATAAATGAAAAAGCATAAAAAATTTAGCCTTGCCAGATCGGCAAGGCTTTTTTCATGCGCTTAATCAGAATTGACTCGGAATCAGTTGTGCGCAGGACCGAATTTCGGAAGCAGGACCTCCTCGGCCTCTTCCTTGGTGATCTCGCCGTTGTTGAACTTGGCCATGACCTGGACATCCTTGTCCCTGAGCTTGTAGAAGAAGACCAGCACCAGAACCGCGATGGTGAATCCGATTGCCGGAAGCAGACAGAACACAGTCCAGACTCCGTGGGCCACACCCTCAGGCTGCACTGCGAACTCTCCCTCGACAAAACCGAAGATGGCAAGGGCTCCCAGGACTATGGAGTTGACCAGGGCGTTCTTCATCTTTGCCACGAAGCACTGCAGAGAGAAGGTGACTCCGGCAGCCCTTGTCTTTGCCTTGTATGTGCCGTACTCGACGGTGTCCGCGATCAGCATGTAGATGATGACCTGGAAGAATGCAAGTCCCACGACCTTGAGCATTATCAGCACAATCGCCACAACCAGGCTGTCATATCCGACGAAGAATGCCACGATGTCCATCACGATGGAGAACGTCAGGCCGCAGATGAGGATCTTGAACTTGTCCCATTTCCTGGCAAGAGAGGGGATGACCGCAGATGAGACAATGACGGAGAATGCCACGCAGGCGCCGACGATGGTTCCGACACTCTGGTTGTTCAGACAGATCCTGGCAAGATACACGCTCATGATCTGCTCAACGCTTGAGAGACCCAGCACCAGCAGGGCCACAAGCACGACTGCCAGATACTTGTTCTTCTTGAGGTATCCGAGCATCTGCTTGAATGTCGGCGACTCATTGGATGAGCTTGTGGCGCTTCGTCTCTCCTTGACCATGAATGACATCGGAAGCATGAGCGGGACGGATACTGCCACGAACACGATGCATGAGACTGCCCAGCCGAGCTTTGCCTCCATCATCGGGATCAGGACTGTGGCGAGGGTTCCGCCGACCATTGCCCAGAGCTTTCCGTTGGCGATGATCTTCGTCCTCTCCTGGACATGTCTTGTCATGACCGTGGTCACGGCAAACGCAGGAGCGTCAAGGATCGTGTATGCTATATCAAAGAGAAGGTAAGCCAGCACGAACCAGAGGATCTTCATGCCCTCAGAGAGGGAGCGGGGGATAAGGAAGATGGCCATGGCAGTGATTCCCACAGCGGCCGTGCCGATCCTGACCCAAGGCAGGAACTTCTGGCCGTTCTTGAAGGTGTGTCTGTCGACAATGACACCGAAGATCGTGTCATTGACGGCGTCCCAGATTTTCGGCGCAAGCAAGATCGCGGCTGCTTTGGCGGCCGAGATGCCGATATCAGTTAGGAATGTGGAGATGTAGCCTATGAATCCCCAGATCAGGTTCTGTCCGAGGAAGAAGATCGCATAGGACCTTCTTTCTCCCGCGGAGGTACTGTAGCCAGCAGTGCTGTTCTTTCCCATTTGAGAGCTCCTTATATCTATATATAATAATAACAGATGTGCGGGGGTTTTGATAACTCAAATATATTAAAACAGTTTACATATGCTACCGATAGCATAAAAACATTAAATCCTAGATAAAAGTTAGGTTTTACCCTGAATGAGGCTATCGTCGTCCAAAACACCTGCCATTTTGCTATGGATTTGACATAAAACGCCCCTTGTGCTATTTTATTGGAGCAACGGGCAGTGGCGCAGGGGTTTAGCGTACAAGTCTGGGGGACTTGGAGTCGCTGGTTCAAATCCAGTCTGCCCGAAACGAATGGGAGTTGGCATCGCCAGCTCCCTTTTTTTCCTTCCTTGCTGAAAAAAAATTTCTCCTAAACAAAGTTTATCGTAAAAAATTTTTTTTATTTTTTGCAAATATATTTTACAATAATACAAAACACGTTATAATGTAGTCAAAACCTATGCGCAAAAGGTGTTTCTATGGTTAAGAAAAATTTACTTTTCGTGGTGTTTCTCGTGGTGACAATCTGCATCGCAAGTGCATTCCAGTTCTCACCGCTTGAGCAGACGTTCGAACCTACCGGAGAGAACGCGCAGAAGACCTACACAATTGTCAACGACTCAGACGACCAGATCGCCATCAGCCTTTCGGTTCTCGTCAGAGACCAGGACGCTGACGGAAACGAGGTCCGCTCCGACGCATCGGCGCAGTTCCAGATCATGCCGGCAAAGGTCATTGTCAATCCCCAGTCCACCTACGTGGTCAGGGTCAAGTACATGGGTCCCAAGACCGTAACTGTCGAGAAGTCCTACAGGCTGATTGCCGAGCAGGTGCCTTACTCACAGGGAAAGAGCCAGACGACACAGAGCATGTTCAACTTCCTCTACGTCTACGCGACAAGCCTCTACGTCACACCGTCAGAGGTCGTGAAGAAGATTGAGATCTCTTCCGTCAAGGCAAGAACCGACGCAGAGGGCAACAAGGTCATGGATGTGACTATCCGCAACAGGGGAAACGTCCACCAGATCCTCATTGATGCGGCTCTCACCGTCAAGGGTTCTTCCGGTACTGTAACGCTCACCGGAAACGAGCAGCTCCCGGGCATCGACTCAATCAACGTCCTTGCCAGAAAGACAATCACAAAGACCATCCCCTGGCCAGAGGGACTTCCGTTCACCGAGGGCGGTAGTTATACCGGTTCACTGGAGTATTCAGAGTAATAACTCCTTCTGAGAACAGGGTTTAACACACGATGGCAAAAAAATCCGGCTTTGGCATTTCTATGTCCATTATCATTCTCTTTATCATTGGGGTGATGCTGGTGCTGTTTTTCCACACCTGCCGGATGGATGCCATCAGAAGCGTGCCTGAGCCTGAGCCGGAGCCTGCCGTCGAGACAGTCACTGTGCCCGAGCCCGAGCCTCAGCCCGAGCCTGTCCCGGAGCCAGAGCCGGCACCTGAGCCGGAGCCTGTCGTTCCTGTAGAGATCCCAGAGCCTGTCGTTATTCCTGAACCTGAACCGGAGCCTGAGCCTCAGCCAGAGCCAGAGCCGGTGCCTGTGCCTGCAGGGGACAGGGTGCCGCCTGCACCGGATCTCGACTTCATGGTCATCACAGAGCTCGTAGAGGAGAATACCTGGGAGAACCCGCTCTTCACAGAGGACATCGACTGGTCTGAGTTCGTCTTCAGTGACGAGGAGATCGTGCTTCCTGACGGAACATATTACGCACGTCTCTATGTCAATGACACCCAGTACGGCACGGTCGAGTTCGACCAGATCGAGGGCAAGCCGCAGTTCAAGAGAAGCGACCTCGAGAGCGAGCTCAACGGAACCCTGGCTACAGATTACTTCTACATCTTCTTCTCCAACGAGGGAGACTACTACACGCTCGATTACCTTGAGGAGACCGCAGAGAGGGTGAAGTACGACAGCAACAGCCTGCTGCTGTACCTGTACTTCAACTCATCACAGGTCCCGGTCCAGAGCATCTCGATGTCCAGCAGCACATACTCGCTGCTCAGACAGAGCTACGATGTCGTCGGAAACATCGTCGTGGAGCCCGCCGCATTCTCATTCGAGTCCAACATCAGCCTGTTCGCAAGCGCACAGTACAACAGGGAGTTCGTGCTCTCAGGCATGAACCTCTCGCTGAGCCTGTCCAACACGTTCAGCTTCTGGAACATCACGTTCACGCTGCCGGTCTCACTGAGCTTCATGAAATCATCCGGCCTGATCCCGTCGGTGGGCAACTGGTCCGGTTACATCGACTTCCCGAGCGAGAACCTCAGGCTCAGCTTCGGTAACGTCGGTAACGCAGGCTTCAGCTCAGGAAGCCCGTTCGGCTTCACGCTCGAGAAGAGCTACAGCTACGGTACCGGCTCGGCCATGACCAACCAGTACACACAGACCATCACCCTTGTCGAGGATTCGACGGTGAACATCATGGTCAACGGCAACAGCGTCTACACAAAGACACTGCCGCTCGGTGTCTACAAGCTCACGGACTTCGCGTTCGTGCAGGGCGCCAACGAGATCGTGGTGACCATCCACCCGGTATCGATGGGTGAGGACACATCAAACGACCAGGTCCTGACATTCGGCCAGGACTACGACACATCGCTCATGGCCATGGGCGAGACAGTATGGAGATTCGGCGCCAGCATCCCGAAGATCTCCCGCATGAAGAACCAGCTCGGAAGCTATGTCCCGTTCGGCTTCGCAGTGCCTGACATCCCGACATACAACAGCACCACCGGCTGGACACAGATGGAGAACGTCTACAACTTCTCCGCATTCAGCGTGTTCTGGGACCAGACGATCGGTCTCTCGCACGAGTACACCCAGACACACTCATTCAGCTTCGTGTTCGAGAAGAACCCGGATGACGGAGAGCTCTCCGGCCTGTTCGGCGCATCTGTCTCGGGCATCCTGGCAACCAAGTTCGGAACAACCAGGGCAAGCTTCAACGGAAGCCTCTCCTCGTCAAGTCCGTCAAGGAACTCACTCTCAGTGAACCTGTCGCAGAGCTTCGTGGCCGCCGCACTCAGGCCGCTCAGCCTCTCAGGCTCATATTCACTTACACAGGACAGCCACACGTTCTCACTCAACACAGGATACTCGTTCTCAGTGCTCGGAGTGAGGATGGGTCTGAGCTTCAGCACCTCATACAAGGTGCCGACCGCAACAGGACCTTCAATAGACAAGCCTTGGACCTACAACGGCTCGGTGAGCGTCGGCTCAAGCTTCGGTAAGAGCGGAAGCATCTCATTCAATGCCTCCATCAACCAGGACATGGTGTTCTACGCAACCGCAAGCGTGTCTTACTCGTTCGGCCAGCACAGCACCAACGCATCCGTGACCACGAACAACGGCCAGTCGTTCGTCGGTAACGTCGGATGGTACTACAGGCCCAGCTCCACAAGCCGCAACAACTTCCAGGTGAACATCTCCAACATCAACTTCGCAAGTCCTGAGAACCACACCCTGTCGGCAAGCTGGTCCAGGTCAGGCGACCTGATCAGCATGTCGCTGAGACAGCAGGCAAGCGCCCAGTACAGCAGGTTCACCACATCGCTCTCACTGAACACTGCCCTGGCGTTCGCTGACGGCTACTTCGCAATGACCAACAGCCTGTACGGACCGTTCATGATCGTCGCCCCGCAGAGCTCACTCAAGGGCGCCACGGTCTCAGTCTCCAGCACATCCAACTCAGATAACGGCGTCCACAAGAAGACGTTCGGCAACGTGCTGTACACAAGACTGTCCATGTACAGGGCAAACAACATAGTCGTCTACGCATCCAACGGATCGCTCTTCACCTCAAGCGGATCATTCCTCTTCAAGGTCACACCGCTTGCACGTCAGGGCTTCCTGGCAAAGATCGCCCTCGAGTCCTCGATCGCAGTCTCAGGCGTGATCAGGCAGTCGGCTGACGAGGTCTACGACTCATACTCATCACCGATCTACAAGGTCACACTGGCCGATGACGGATTGTCAGTCGCCAACATCGAGATCGACAGCGCATCGTACTTCTTCACCGACATCGACGGCCGCTTCATCCTGAGCGACCTCAAGAGCGGACTCTACATGATAGACCTCAACATCCGCGGCCAGTGGTACGCGGCCTTCTTCGAGGTCCCGTCCGTGGAGAACCCGGGCTACGTGGCCATCTACAAGGACTTCGATGCCTCTGAGATCGACACCTCCGTGCCGGTGACGCAGAAGTATGACATCAAGACATTCGATGACTCCTACGCCGGATCCGTGTACTTTGACCTCGACACCTATATGACCGAGGACGATTACTGGAACCTCCTGTTCTCACTTTCCAACTATGAGGAAGAGGAGTTCTGGGACGATGAGTGGCTTGACGAGGATGTCGAGCAGTCAGAAGAGGCTGCTCCTGCCGAGTACGAGCAGATAACCGCCGACTGATCAATTATCTATGAGATATCACATTATCGGAAATGAGATCCAGGTGCGCTCAATGTCCGTCATAGGACTGAGAGGGGATGTCGTGTCCTCTGAGAAAGAGGCTGCCATTGCCCTTGATAAGGCAATCAAGGACAGCACCGTCGGCACTGTCCTTGTCTCTGAATCATTTTATTCTTTACCTGAGGTCAGTTCTTTGATCCGAACTCATGAGGCTTTGGGGACTCTCCCTGTCATTCTCTGCCTGCAGGATCAAGGATCTTCACCAGGATCTTCTCGACCCTGAGTCCGTCCATCGACAGGACCGTTATTGAGAGCCCCTCTGTCTCAAGTGTCTCACCTGCGGTGGGGAAGTGCCCAAGCTTCTCCACCACCCAGCCGCCTGCGGTCTCGCTCTCGGCCTCGAAGACATCCTCGTCAAGGCCCGCAAGCTCCACGAAATCGCTTATGGGAAGGTCTCCGTCGACCTCGAACTCGTTCTCGTTCTTCTTTACGATTTCAGGCTCAACCTCATCAGTCTCGTCATAGATCTCACCGACTATCTGCTCAAGGACATCCTCCATCGAGATGACACCCAGTGTTCCGCTGTACTCGTCAGTGACAATTGCAAGGTGCTGCTTTGCGCCCTTGAGCGTGTTGAGGACCTTGGGAAGCTTCATCGCCTTGTACACGTAGCACGGAGGCATCAGGAGAGACCTGAGGTCTATCGGACAGATGTCCTCATCCTGGTCATCGCTTGCCTTGAAGAGAGTGTTCTCCTCATAGTCAGTAAGTGCCTTGAACACCATGTTCAGATGAAGAATTCCTATGATGTTGTCTATGCTGTCCTGGTAGACCGGGATTCGCGAGTAGGGGGACTCCTCAATTGCCTTGCGGATCTCAGACCAGGAGTCGTCGATGTCAATGGCGTGCACGTCGACTCTGGCCGTCATGGCCTCTGATGCCGAGATGTCCGAGAAGTCAATCGCAGCCTGCATCAGGTTCGAATCGGCCTCGTCGATGATTCCCTCATCCTCTGCAGTCTCGATGATTGACTGAAGCTCCTCGACCGATTCGTCGCTGTCCTCCTTCTGCTGCCTGATGGGCAGTGTGAGAAGCTTTACAAGACCGACGATGACCCAGATCACAGGTTTGAACACAATCATCAGGACTATCACAGGCTTTGAGGCCTTCATTGCAACTGATGTGGCGTTCTTCTTCGTGTAGATCTTGGGGATTGTCTCGCCGAAGATGATGATCAGGACTGTCAGTATTATTGTGGACAGCCAGGTGTAGCCGTCGCTTCCGATCACCAGCAGAAGAAGCACTGAAGAGAGCGATGAGGCTGCTATGTTCACCAGGTTGTTTCCGATCAGGATTGCACTCAGGGCGCTGTCAAAGTGACTTGTGACCCTGAGGGCTGTCCTTGCGCTCTTGTAGCCCTTGCTCTTCTCCTCGCTGATGTTCTCAAGCCTCACCGTGTTGCAGGCGGAAAAGGCCATCTCAGAGCTTGAGAAGAAGGCTGAGAGGAGAATGCATACCACTATTCCTGCTGAGACGAGTATTATGGCTGTTGTCATTTCTCTTCCTCCTCGTCTTCCTCTGCCTTGGGCAGGACCTGGATCCTGACCTTGAGGATCCTGTGATGCTGTATCTCCTCCACGGAGACATGCAGGTTATGGTAGTCGAAGCTGTCGCCGTCCTTTGGAATTGAGTTGAACTGCTCGTAGACCCACTCTCCGATCTGGAGGTTGGCCCCGTCCTTCTCCTCGTCCTCGGGATCGTCGAAGTCGATGAAGTCGAACACCGCATTGAGTGTCTGCGTTGCCTCCGCGATATAGGTGTCATCAG
>JAEEGK010030335.1_pt1 | contig 10722 bp, 9 predicted proteins | sample 8958771 | NCBI WGS metagenome assembly JAEEGK01 (sample SAMN16246547, study PRJNA631951) | gut metagenome | biome: gut microbiome; feature: rumen; material: SC-attached | host: Bos | place: Iran: Karaj | collected 2018-10 | reverse complement strand
GATTGGGCCCAATCCCCAATCCCCAATCCCCAATCCCCATTTCAAAATTAATTATTCATTTTATTTTTAATTTAATTTTAATTTAAATAAATAATTATATATTATTCATATAATAATTATTTAATACAATATTATAACTTTTTATATTATAATTTAATTTAAAAAAATAATCTGAAAAATAAATAAAATAAATTAATTCAAAAAATGGGCATTTGCGATTCAGCTCAAAATCAATCTCATTCACATAATAATAATTCAACTTCAACTTCCCAAAAAAAAGAACAAACAAACATAGAACAACAAAATAATCCAGCAAATTCATATTCTTTAACAGAACCAATACAAATAGTAAATCGATTAAGTGAAAAAAGTAAATTTGCTGATATAAATAAATACATATCAATAACTGATGTATTTTTAGGCAAAGGAGCAACAGGAATAGTTCGAGAAGGCACAAATTCAAAAGGAGAAAAATTTGCGGTAAAAACAGTATGGAAAGCAGATGTAGATCAAAATGAATGTTTTAAAAGAGAGATTGACATAACCTTAGAATTAAATAATGAAAATGTTATTCATTGTGAAGAAATATATGAAGATAATAGTGCAATTCATTTTGTTTTAGAATTAATAAGTGGGGGAGACCTATTTGATCACATTATTCATAGTTCAAATAGAAAATTAACTGAAAATGAAGCAATGGATTTACTTCAACAAATATTAAGTGCACTACATTATTTACATGATGAAATAAACATTGTGCATAGAGATATTAAACCAGAGAATTTTTTAATGTATAACAAAAATGGTAAAAATTACTTAAAATTAATTGATTTTGGTTTTGCTGAATATTGTAAACCAAATGAATTTATGAAAGAACAATTAGGTACACCTCAATATGCAGCACCAGAAATATTTGAAGAAAAACCATATACTAATAAAGTAGATATATGGTCTACAGGGGTGGTGTTATATAATATGATAAATGGTATGCAACCTTTTAGTAGTAATATTAATACAATAAAAGAACAAGTTTTAACAAGAGAAATTGATTTTTCTGGTTTTTCAAATCAGGGTTTAAAAGAATTATGCCAATCAATGTTAGAGAGAGACCCTAATAAAAGATTAAGTGCTTTTCAAGCATTAGAAAAACTTAATTTAATTGGAGGAGGTAATATATCTGATCAAACTGTTCCTTCAAATTTCATTCCAGATATTCAAAAAATTATGGTTATTTTAAATGATAGAGCTTTAACTGATGAATTAAGAAATTTATTTTTAGATAAATTAAGTTATTTAGATATTGTTAAAGTATTTAAAGATTTTAAAAAAAATTCTATTGAAGAAAATGATAAAGATTTAAATGATATGATGACTGGGAATATATATATGAAGGCAGGACAATTAATTGATAAAGCATTGAAATTAGATTATTTAAAAGATGATTTTAAAAATATTTTAAAACAATTTAGAGATAATAAAGGTGAAGAAAAAGTTATGAGACAAATGATAAATGTTTCTAAATTTTTTATTACTGCTTTAGAATCTAAAAAATTTATTAGAAAACAAAGATGTTTAAACACGTTTAAAAATTATGATAAAAATAGAGGTTATTTAACATATTATCAAATAAATCAAATTTTCACTGATAAAATTAAAAAAGATAGATTAAAAAATTTATATAATCAAAATTCAAAAATTTACTTTGAAGATTTTTATCAAATGTGGAATAAATATGATGAAGTTGTTTATGATGAAGAATTAAGATATAAAAGTAAAAAAAATTTATTAAAATAAATTATATAACAAAAAATTTATAATATATTTTATTTTTATATATTAATTGATATAATATATTATTATAAATATTTATATAAATTATTTTTTTGTATAGATTACTTTGAAATTTTTTTATTATAAAATTAATATTTATTTATAAAAAAATTTTAATTATTTTAATTATATTTATTATTATTTTTTAATAAATAGCTAAATAATATTATTTTTAAATTAATTAAAAATTAAAATAATAAATTATAAATAAAAAGAAGATAAACAAATTATTAATTAATTATTTTGTAAACAATATAATAAAAAACATAAATAAATTTTTTGATAAAAAATTTGTTTAATTTTGTTCAGAAACAAAAAATAATTTTAATTTTTTTATTTCAGTAAATATTATATGTTATATTTAATGAAGAAAATAAAATATTATTATATGTTTAAAATTTTATTTAAAAAAGTTGTTATAAAAATAAAAAAATAGTCGTTAAAATATATGTAAAAATTTATTTAAAAATAATATTTTTTATAAATAAAAATAATGAACAACAACAAATTAATATAATAATATCTAACTTAAAAATAAATAAAATTTTATCAAATTTATAATTTAAACAATAATAACAAAGAAATGAATTTAAATATTGAAATTGTAAATTGTTAATTAACATAATAATAATAATAAATAATTTTTATATATAAAATTTAAAATTTAATAATATTAATAATTTGCAAATAAACATTTATATTTATTTATTTATAAAATAAATAAAAATATATCTACATAATAATATTAATATCATATATTATATAATTTTATAAATCGAAAAAATCATTGATAATATCATAAAAAAAATATTTTAATTAATTTTTTTCTCAAAATTAAATTTAACTTTTGAAGTCAATATTTCAACAGTCATTTCATCTTTTATTTCAAAACTATGTGTTCCAAAAATCCATGTTCCATTTGTGCTTGGTTTATTTTTAGTACCATCTATAATAACCCATTCTTTATTATCTTCATCATATTCAAAAGTAGTTTGTCTTCTACTAAAACTTTTATCTTTTGGAAAAGCAAAATTACAATTTTTTTCTCTTCCAATAGTAACTTCTTTAATAGTGCTTGGGTCAAAAATTTGTTTTGGTTCAGGATTTAATTCTTTTCTTGAAACATTAACAATTTCTAATTTATTATCTTCAATAGGTGTAATTTGAAAAATAACATTTCCAGCACTTATAATTTCTTTTTGTTTCAAAGGTAAATTTATATTACCTGTTAATTTAATAAATAATATTCTATTATCACTTCCTTTACCACTATATGCTCTTATATTAAATGTTTTATTTTCTCTATTAAAATATATTGCAAAAATATAAGGATAATTTAATTTTTCTTCGTAATTTAATTCAAAATCCGGTTTGAAATTTTCTGTTTTAGTTGGGTCATTTTTTCCAAATATTGCAACACCATCTTTTGTATTTCTTCCTCCTATCATTCCAGCTGCATTTATTTTAATTACTGTGCTATTAAATATATTTCCACTTTCTTCTCGTAAATTTAATATTCCAGCATTATCTATTTCTTCTTGTGTTATTTCTCTTGCTGAATTTATATAATTAATAACTGGATCTTCTTCTTTTTTTTCTTCTATTTCTTCATTATTATTTATTTCATTATTTTTTTCTTCTTCGACATTATTTAATTTATTATTTGGATTTTTAGATTTTAATTGAGTTTTTTTTTCATCTAATTTTTGATCTTCACTTCCGTTATGAATTAAATCTCCTTGGTCTTTTGCTATAATATTAATTAAAATTTGAAATTTATTTAATTAAATTTTACTTAAACTACTTTCTGGTTGAGCTTTTTCTTCTTTTATTTCTACTGATTTATCTTTCACTGGTAATTCATTTCTATTTGATGGAAAACAACATTTCTAAATTATTATTATTTTAAATTAAAAATAATTTTACTAGCCACGATCTCATTTTGATTGATTAGTTTTTATTTTATTTTTTTTGAAATAAAAAATAATAATTATAATAAAATATTATATATATATTTAATATATAATATTTATAATTAAAATATATTAAATTAAATTTAATATATAAATTAAAAATATGTCAGAAGAAGAAGAAATAAAAAAATATAAAAATTCACCTGCTCAAGATTTAGAAGCTTGGAGACAAATTCAAAAAAAAATAGATGTCTCTTTTAGAAAAGTTTCCGAAAAAAAATTTCAAGATTATGCCCAAAAATTAAAAGAAAAAAACACATATTGGTGTAATACAAAATATCCAGAAATAAATAAAAAAGATATTGAAGAAGATAAAATAAATACTTTAAAAAAATATTCAGGAGCAATAATGAATGATAATGAAGAAAATGATTATTGTATGTATTGCACAAGCAAAATGACTCCTTGTCCTCATAAAAATAAAAAAACTCAAATTAAAGATAAATATGAATATCCTATTGTTAGTTCATCTGTTTATGGCTGGGGAGAATTTTATGATAATTTAGGTGAAAATCATAATGTTAATTCAGTTACTAGAAGTTTTTATGATTCTACACATTTATAAAAAATTTTTATGAATATTAATAATATTTTATTTTAAAAATAAATATTTTATATGATTTTATTTTCAGTTATTTTTATTTTTAATTAATATATATTTTATATTATTAAATAATATTTAAAAAGGTGAATTATTGTTTATATAATTAAAATTTAATATTTCTCCCACTTTTTTTATGTTTTGAAATTTAGGAACAAAATATTTTTTTATTTTATTTGTGGGTTTATTTTGAAAATGAATTAAAATTTCATTTATTTCATTTTCATTAAATTCAATATCTCTCATTGTTTTAATTCTAACTATTTCTTTTTCTTTTTCTAATTCTTTTTGTCTTCTTTCTTCTTCTTCTTTTAATTTTAAAAGTTCTTCTTCTTCTTTTAATTTTCTTTCATTTTCCCATTTTTTCATAAATTCTTCACTTATTTCAAATGGTTTAAAAGGAATTCCTTCTAAACACATTTTTTTATATTCTTCTTCAGTTATTATATTTATTTTATCTGAAGGTAAAAAATATTCATCGGATGGAATAATAGGAGGGAATAAATTATTATTACCATATATAATATTTTCTCCTAATCCTCCATATTTTTTTTGTAATTGATTTGGGTTTATAATTAATGTTATTTCTTTTTTAATATCTGATTTTCCTAAAATTTTTATTTTTTTTGAACTATTTCCAAATAAACTCATTAATCCTTTTGCTGCAAAACTTAAAAATTTACCCATATTAATTATATAATTTTTATAAACTCTTCCTCGAAATTTATTTAGAACTTCTAATATTTTTTTAAATTTATTGAATTCAGACACACCAACATTTTCCAAATCGCAAATAATTGTCCAATTTTCAATTTGACTTTTTATTAAAACATTATTAATAATATAATTTAAAAAATAAATAATCGCTTTTGAAATATCATCTAAAGTTAATTTTTTTTTATCTATTAATTCAGAATTTTTATTTGCTTCTATAATTAAAATAGGTCTATAATGTTTATCTCTTCCATACATATAAATTAATCCTGAATTTAATATTTCTTTAGTTTTTAAATTAATATTAAAAGGGTATAAATTATTTAAAAATTCAAAATTACTTTGAATAGCTTTTTTTGTATCTTTTATATCAAAATTATTTGCTTGTAAAAATCTTACTGTTTCTCCATCATTCCAATATTTAGGAAATAAAAATTTATTTTTTTTTTCTTTTTTATTTTCATTTCTTAAATATTCATATAATTCAATAATTTTTTTATTTTCATATTTTGTAAATTTAACATTAGTAAACATTCTTCTTAAAACATCTTTTTCATTTTTTGGATTTATTTCACATATTTCTTCTTCATTTGGAAAATATAAATACATTTCTTTTGAAGGTTTTGATTTTAAATGTCTTGTTAAAAGTTTAGAATCAAATAAATAATAATTATTATTTTCATTTAAATATTCAGGTGATTCTGAAGGATGAAAATCATTAGAATTTTTATCAATTAAATCTGAATATTTTTCTTGAAGCATATTTTATTTTAATTTTTTAAGAATATTGAAATTATTATTAATTTTTTTAATAATTTATTATATTAAAAAAAATATATAAAAAATTATTTATAATTATTAATTATTATTATTTTTAGAAAATTTATATTTATTATGTGAAAAATTATTAAATAAATAAGTAATATTATTATTTTTAATAATATTATTATTATTATCATTATTTTTTTTATGAAATAATATTCCATTATTTATACTTAAATTATAAATATTATTTTTATTATTCGTTTTAATTTTTTGAATATTATGAATTTTATTATTATTAATATTATTTTTATATTTATAATTTTTATTATTTAATAAAATATCTTTATTTGAATAGATTTTTTTTAAATTTATTTTTTTCATTGTTTTTTCATTAGAATTTGAATGATTTCTTGAATCATTAATAATTTTTGTTACAATCCAACCATTAAAATTTTTTTTATTTTCAAAATGAATTTTTTTATTACTATTTGTTTTATTTAAATTTATTGTTTTATAATTATTATTATTAGAAAATAAATTAAAATCAAATTTATTTTTACATCTTTCTGTTTTTAAATCATTTATTTCAATAAAATTATTAAATAAATTTTTTTTTGATAAATTTGAAGAAATAAAATTATTAGATTTTTTAATTTTCTTTTGAGAATTATTTTGACTATTTTTAATTGAATTATTTATTGATGTTTTAATAATAGAATTATTATTTGTATAACTATAAATTTTATTATGTAATAAAATATTTCTATTTCTATTATAAAAATTATTAATAATTTTTTGTGAAGAATTTTTTAATTTTATTTTTTTTTTATTTAATAATAATTGATTTTTTTTTTTTTTAATTATATTTGAATATTTTTTTACTCTTTCACATTTTAAATTATTACAATTATTATAATTATTTTTTTTTGAAAAAGGACTAATTTTAATTGGACTGTTTGTTTTATTTCTAATCTTTTTTTTTTCTTTGCTTTTTTTATTACTATTACTTTTATTAGTTTTTTTAATATTACTATTATTATTTATTCTATTTTCGTTTCTTTGTGTGTAAGGATAAATTTTTTTAATAAATAAATTTTTTAAACTTGGTTCAAACATTTGATTTTTAATATAAAAAATTTTTTTCTTGTTTGAACTTATTGAATTATGATGTTTTCCAAATTGATTAATAATACTATTATTTTTTTTATTATAATTATAATTTGTTTTTTCTTTATTATGATTATTTTTTACTTTATTTATTAATTTTAAATCATATAATAATGCGTTATTTAATATTTTATTTTTTTTTTTATTATTATTTAAATTATTAATTGAATTATTTATTAAACTTTGATTTGTTGATATTTTAATTTGTGAATTATTTTTACTTAAATTTGTTGTTTGACTAAATTTATCACATTTTATTGAAAATAATTGTTTAGTTAAATCGCTGAATATTTTATTTGATTTTTGATAATTTTTATTATTATTTTTATTATTATTATTATTATTATCTTCTCTTCGATTGTTTCTATGATCAATATTATTATTTTTATTTTGATTAATAATTAATAAACTACTATCAGAAATAATACTTTTAGAACAATCTTTTAAACAATCGTTTAAATCATTTTTTCTAATATTTTTTATAATTTTTTTTATTTCTTCAATACTATTATTATTATTATTATTAAATTTATCAATTCCAAATAAATAATATAGATCTTCTTTATTATCACTATTATTAACAATTGAATTATAAATATCTGTACTAAAAACTTGATTATCTAACTTTTTTTTATTAGATTCATCAAGTGAATTTTGAATATAATTATTTAATTTTTTTTTTAAATTTTGTTTTTGAATTTTATAATCCAACTGAATTTGTAAATCAATCATTTTTTGTTTTTTATGAATATTTTTATAAATATAAATAGATTCTTTTAATGGTGTATAATTAGGATAAATTCTACTATAAGTTTCATAATATAAACAAAATTGAGGTAATCTTTCTAAACTTTCATATTTTTTATAAAATCGCTTTAAAAATTCAGAATAATCATCTATAATTAAAAAGTCTTTAAATAATGCAACTATATGTGAAGGTTCATTAAATATTATATCATTTATAACTTTTCTTCCATATTCAAATTCATTGATATAATATTTTTGAAAAAATAAATTTGATATATTTGATATTATTGTTTTTAATGATTTATTATTCTTATTTATATTAGAATTATTTGATAAATTTGTCATTATTTAAATCAAATTTATTTTTAATAAATTAAATTTAAATAATTAATATTAAATTATATTTTTAAAATAAAATTTTTTATTTGTTTTTTTATAAATAATTTCAATTTCTTTAATTTTTGATTTTTAACTATTTCAAAAATTTAATTAAAAAATATAAATAAATATTTAATTAAATTTAAACACGTATTAAAAACAATAAATAAAATTATTAAAAATTATTTAAAATTTATAAATTATATTTATTAATATTTAAAAATAAAAATGTTTGTTTGGAACTACATGAAAGGAATGATGAATTCGGTTCTTGGTTATTTAGGACTTTACAATAAAAAAGCAAATATAGTTTTTCTTGGATTAGATAATGCAGGTAAAACAGCTTTATTACATGTTTTAAAAAACGATAGAGTAACACAAACTAGACCAACAATTCATCCAACATCTGAAGAATTAAAAATGGGAAATTTAAAATTAAACACCTATGATTTAGGTGGACATGAAACTGCAAGAAAAATTTGGAAAGATTATTTTCCTGCAGTTCATGCTATTTTATTTTTAGTAGATTCTGTAGATGTAAATAGATTTCCTGAAGCTAAAAAAGAATTAGAAAATATTTTGGATACACCAGAATTAGTTAATATTCCTATTGCAATATTAGGAAATAAAATAGATATGAATGGAGCTGTTAATGTAGATGAATTAAAAGCTGCTCTTGGTTATGATGAAATTATAGCTAAAGAAACCAGACCAATGGAAATTTTTATGGTAAGTGTTATGAAAAAAATAGGTTATTCTAAAGCTTTAGAATGGATTTCTGAACATTTACCTGAAGAATGTAACTAAAAATTTTTAAAATGTTTTAAATAATATTTTGTATATGAAATATTATATATTTATATAATTATTATAATAAAATATTTTCTAAATATTATTATTAATATTTTTTATTAAAAATAAATATTTAAATATATTTTAATATTTAATAATTTTATGAACAATTTTTTACATTATATTTAATATTAATATTATTATTATTATTATTTTATTTTATATTTCTAATTTTATTGAAGCAATTAAAACATCTAAAGCGGATTCAGGTTCTAATTTATAATTTTCATTTATAACTAAATTTATATCTTTCATATTTTCATAATAATATTTATGATTTAAATAATCCATAACAATATCCATTGTTTTTCCTGTTATATCATCAAATTTTATTGCAACTGGTTTTCCATCATCAATATATTCTTCTATATATAATTATTTAAAATTATTATATTTTTACCTGCTTCTTTTATTTTTTTTATTTCTCTTTTTATATATGGTGAAATTTCTACTACTGGTCTTGGAATAAATAAATTTTTTTCATCACAACTATTATATTTAAAAAAAATTTTATAATTATTATTATATTTTACCATTCTAATTTTATAAATTCTTCCATATTATAAGTTTTTAATTTAATTAATAATATTGAATATAAAAATATTAATATATTTTATTAATATATTTAATAAATTATAACTTTAATAAAATGAGTAGCAAAAATAATCCAAAAGATAATGGATTTTTATCTATTTTATATGCAATTGGTACAAAACCTTTACAAAATTGGGATTTTTCAGTTAAAAATGGTCATATTAAAAGATTATTAGATCCAGACATTCAAAGTCCTTCAATTGAAATAATCGGAGCAAATGTAGATGTTAATTATATATTCACACCCCAAGATCCAAAAAAATCTTTAGGAATTAAAATGCCAACAATTGTTTTATTAATTAAACATTTACAAAAATATTTTGAATTTTCTGTTACAATAATAGATGATAAAAAAATTGAAAGAACATTCAAAGCTTCAAATTTTCAAACATTAACAAGAGTAAAAGGTAATTTTTGTTCACTTCCTATGAAATTGGAAGATGGTTGGAATCAAGTTCATATTTGTTTAGATGATTTTACAAGAAAAGCATTTGGAACTAATTATAAAGAAACAAAAAGAGTACAAATTAATGCTAATTGTAGAATAAGGAGAATTTATTTTACTGAATTTCCTGTAAATTATAAAAAAATTCCTCCTGAATATAAAGTTTTTGCTGCTGTTGAAGAAGATACAAGTGATAAACAAAAAGAAGTTATTGAAGAAGAAGAAAATATATAAATTATATAAATAATGTAATAATATATAATAAATTATATTAAATTAAAATATTTAAATTATTATTTTATATTAATTAATTATTTATTGTAGTTTTTAAAATCATTTTGTTTTATATTGAAATATTAATTAAAATTTAAATAAAAAAGATATTAATAATTTATGATATTAAAAAATATTTTAATCCAATAAATGTAAAATAATTTCATAATTTTATTATCTAAAAATCTTTTATGTTTGTTTTAATTATTTTATAATTTATTTTCATATTTATAAATATAAAATATTTTTTTTGTTTTTTAATTTATTTTTTTTAAATAAAAATATTAATTTTATTAAAAAATAAATATTAATCTAAAAAGATATTGAATAATTAATAGATATAAAATTATTATTTTTAATTTTATGCTTTTTTTTATAATAAT
>JAEEGK010030331.1_pt1 | contig 10724 bp, 8 predicted proteins | sample 8958771 | NCBI WGS metagenome assembly JAEEGK01 (sample SAMN16246547, study PRJNA631951) | gut metagenome | biome: gut microbiome; feature: rumen; material: SC-attached | host: Bos | place: Iran: Karaj | collected 2018-10 | reverse complement strand
TTAACGAGGATAGCGTCCGCGTGAAGTTCCCCCGTAACCACATCCACATCAAAAGTCGCTGGTATACCAACAACGGTATTGTCCGCTCGGCCAAGGCACATGGTGTGAACACCTTCCACGGCATTGATGATGGCATCGCATCGGGATTCGACGGCAGTAGCTTCCCGACAGTATTCACCATGACTGACCCATTGTTCAAGAACGCTAAAGGCTGGATAGAAAGGATGGGCATGCAACGCCGGGCCCGCAAGGCGTGCAAAATCGCCAAGCGTGTCATCGCACTCAATGAGGTGGATCGCCAAATCATCATTGACCACTACCACGTTAACCCCGACAATGTCGAAGTTGTACACCCCTGCTTCTATGACGGATGCGACGAGTCGGTACCCGAAAACATGTACGATATCCTCAGGGAAAAGTACCACCTGCCCGAGCGCTTTGTGCTGTACAAGGGACGACTGAATGGCGAGGACAACCTGAATGAAGCCATGCAGCTTGTCCATGCGTTGCGCAACCGCAAAATTTCCATTGTGATGCTGGGATACCGCACCGACCACTTTGACCATGTCATCAAGGAACAAGCCCATGACATGCACATCTTCCATCGCTTCAAACAGGTGGACAAGGTGCACCATGCTGACCTCACCGCCGTTTGCAAGATGGCAAAAGCTGTCATCATTCCCAACACCGACCGCATGCGCGACCTGTTCAAACTCATTAACGCGCAACGCAGCGGTGCTGTGGTCATCTGCAAGGACTCGCCCAAAGCCAGAGAATTTGGTGGCGACGGGGCCATTTATTACAATGACTTTGCTGAGGGAGCTGATTTGCTGAGTGATGTGCTAGAGGATGAAAACAAAAAGGCTGCCCTGTTGAAGGCTGCCCACGAGAACACGGAGCGATTCACCAGCAAAATACTGGCCGATCACATGATTCACATCTACCGTTCAGTACTCACGCACCGCCGCTTGTTCCAGTAAAATCACACTGAAATACAAAAAGCATTTTTTAACGACGGTCAGTACCCCAAAGAAGTTTCTGTCTTAGGGTGCTGCCAAAGTTGTTGTCCAGCAGTTGGACGACACGTGCGCAATAAGGAGCACGCTTGATAGTCAACGATGAACCTGTGGGACACAACGACACCTCACCATCAATACTGACCTCGTAGTGCGTGGCTCTCGTGTGGGTACATACCACGATAACACTGTCGTCGCGCACCACCAGAGGACGCATCGTCAAAGAATGGGGAGAAATGGGTGAAAGCACCAAACAGGATGCTGTCGGCTCAAGGATGGGTCCGCCGACACTCATATTATAGGCTGTGGAACCCGTCGGCGTGCTCACGATGAGGCCGTCGCCGCGGTAGGTGGTGAGGGCATGGCTGCGCAATCTGGTTTCCATGTCGAGCATCGACGAAGTGTCGTGGCGCAGGATAGCAATCTCGTTCAGCGCCCAAGGATGAGGAATGTCCACAACATCACTCTCAACCTGCAGCATCGTGCGCTCTTCAATGCGGTATTTTCCTGAGAGCACAGCATCTATCACAGCGTTATCAGCATCCAGACGCCCTGCTGTAAGGTAGCCCAAGTGCCCCAGATTGATGCCCAAAATTGGCATTCCCTGTCTCGACACCCACATCACTGTCGTCAGGAACGTGCCGTCACCGCCCCGCGACAGCGCCAAATCGGCATCAGGAACATGGTCGGTGTCAAATGTGGGCACATCCATCCCGAGGCCCAAACCACACATGTAGTCCATGTATCGCTTCTCAACAATGATTTCTAGCTGCAACTGGTGCATGTGCTCCATCAAGGCGTGCACACGCTTGATATCCTCTTGCTGAAAGGCGTTGCCAAAAATGAGTATTCGTTTCATGGTCACAAAGATAATGCAAATCTCGTGGAAAACAATCCTTTGTATCTGATTTTAGACAATCTTTGCCGCTTGAGGAATAACAGGATTTATTGTGAGGGTCAGGAATCAGCGTCCGATGACCCGCCAAGAGCGGCTTTGAGAGCAGCGGCCTTAGCTGGCCCGATGACAACGGCCAGTTCCTGCTCGCTGGCTTCACGGATGCGCTTGAGCGACTTGAACTGTTTGAGCAATAGGGTTCGTGTCTTGGGGCCAATGCCAGGAATATCATCAAGAGCGCTGTGCACCTGGCTTTTACTGCGCTGCTTGCGGTGGAATGTGATGGCAAAGCGGTGTGACTCGTCACGCAGACGCTGGATGACATGAAGAGTCTCGCTGTTTTTGTCGATGTACAGAGGAATGCTGTCACCAGGGAAATAGACTTCGTTAAGGCGTTTGGCAATGCCCACAACGGCAATCTGGCCCTGTAAACCAATCTGTTCGAGAGCCTCGATGGCCGACGTCACCTGTCCCTTGCCGCCATCGACGACGAGCAACTGCGGCAACTCTTGTCCCTCTTGCACCAGACGGCTGTAACGGCGGTTGATGACCTCACGCATCGAGGCAAAGTCATCGGCACCTTCCACCGTCTTGATGTTGAAATGGCGATACTCCTTCTTGGACGGCTTGGCATTGCGGAACACCACACACGATGCCACGGCATCTGTGCCACTGATATTACTGTTGTCAAAGCACTCAATGTGTCGCGGTAGCACAGTCAGTCGCAGGTCGCGCTGCATGGTGGTAAGGGTGCGCGTAGTGCGCTGTTCGGGGTTCAGTTTCTCCATCATGCGCAAGCGGTCGGTGCGGCTCTGTGTGGCATTTTTCACGGCGATGTCAAGCAGCTTTTTCTTGTCACCGCGTTGAGGTATCACAAAGGTTAATCCGCCGAACTCCACATCGGGTTCGACATTGACCATGATTTCGGTCACCCTGTCCTGGCGATAAGTCTCGGCAAAGCGTTGGCGCACCTCGGCAATGGCCATCGACATGATTTCGGCATCGGCCTCGTCATGGGTGGACAGGCGATATTCCAGGGTCAATGATTGCACCACTGCCCCACCCCGCACATGCATGTAGTTAACCCATGCGGCATCCTCGTCACGCAGCAAACCAAACACATCTATGTTGTGAATTGTCGGGCTCACAATGACCGACCGGCGCCGCACATGCTCCAACAGCTTGTACCGGCGCTTGACCAACTCGGCTTCCTCAAACCTCAGTTCTCCAGCAAGTTGCTGCATCTGTTGCATGAGTACATCCATCAACACATGAGTGTCACCGTTGAGAATCTGCTTGATTTCGCTGATATATCCACCATATTGTTCAACAGAGACAAGACCCTGGCAACACCCCTCACAACGGTGAATGTGATACTGCAGGCACAGACGGTGTTTACCCGCATCGATTGTTTCACGTGAAACATTCAGCCTGCAGGTGCGCAACGGGTAAATCTGCCGCATGGTGTCGATGAGCACTTTAGCGACCTCGGCACGGGGATAAGGTCCGTAAAACCGGTCTCCCTTGCCCCTCTTGTCGCGCGTGATGAACACTCGCGGATACAGGTCGCCGGTGACGCATATCCAAGGATAACTCTTGTCGTCCTTGAGCAACACGTTATACCGTGGCTGATACTCCTTGATGAGGGCATTCTCGAGGTCAAGTGCCTCTTCCTCGGTGTTGACGACGGTGTACTCGAGGTCGGCAATGTTGCGCACGAGCATAGTGGTGCGCAGCGACGCGTGCTCCCGGTTGAAGTAGGAATTGACACGCCGCTTGAGATTCTTGGCCTTGCCCACATAGATGATGGTACCCTCGCGGTTGCGGTAGCGGTACACGCCCGGCTCCTCGGGGATCAGCGAGAGTTTCAACTTCAGTTCATCGGTCATGGGGTCCTCGATATCGCGTCTTTACGGCTATAAATATATTTATAGGAGTTATCCTCTCTGTTTAGAAGGTGAACAGCGAGGTCACCTCCACCTCGGGCGGGAACACCGAGCGGCCGTTCAGCACCTCAAGGTCACAGATGAAGTTGATGTAAACCTTCTTGGGATTCATCGACTTCACCAGCTCATAGGCTGCCAGCATCGTGCCGCCGGTAGCAAGCAGGTCGTCGTGGATGACCACCACGTCATCGGGGGTGATGGCGTCCTTGTGCACCTCGATGGTGTCGGTGCCATACTCCTTGCTGTAGGACTTCTGGATAACTTCGGCAGGCAACTTGCCGGGCTTGCGCAGGGGGACAAAACCGGCGCCCAATTGGGTGGCGAGGATGGCGCCACCGATGAAGCCGCGTGCTTCGATGCCGACCACCTTGGTCACACCTTTATCACGGTACAGGTCAGTCATGGCTCGTGTCATGATTTGCAGTGCTTCGGGGTCTTTGAATGCAGTCGTCAGGTCCTTGAACTGGATGCCTGGAACAGGAAAATCGGGCACGTTGCGTACCACACTTTTCACTTTCTCTAATTCTTGCTTATTCATTGTAAATCAGTATATTAGGTTAATATTGTTTCACGTGGAACATCTTATCTGCCCAACAAAACGAGCAGGATGTTGATATCACTGGGCGAGACGCCGGGGATGCGGGAGGCCTGACCCACAGTCTCGGGGTCGATGGCCTGAAGTTTCTGGCGCGCCTCGGTTGAAATCTGATGAATCTGGGAGTAATCAAACTTACCCTTGAGCGTCACGTTGTCGAGGCGGGCGACACGCTCGGCGAGTTGTGTCTCGCGCTCGATATAACCGCGGTACTTGATGGCAACCTCGGCGGCCTCGACAATTTCGTCGCGGCGTGCATCTTCCAGTGCGGCTATGTGCTCCTGCAATTCGGGCAACGCCTCGGCGAGGATAGCCATATTGAGTTGCGGACGCAGCAACAGGTCATGCAGGCGCTGTCCCTGGGACAAGGGTTGCATGCCATGAGCCTCAAGTACTGGATTGATGACGGCAGCCTTGACGGTGAACTCGCGGCAGAAAGCAGTCAATGCGTCAATCTGAGCACGCTTGCTCAACAGCAGGTCATAGCGTTCACGCGTCGCGAGTCCCAAGCGGTAACCTTTCTCGGTCAAACGCATGTCGGCATCATCCTGGCGCAGCAGGATGCGGTGCTCGGCGCGTGAGGTAAACATGCGGTACGGCTCATCCACGCCACAGGTCACAAGGTCATCAATCAGCACTCCGATGTAAGCCTCGTTACGGCTCAGGGTAAACGGTTCACCACCGGTCACATTCTGGTGGGCATTGATGCCGGCAATGAGTCCCTGCCCTGCCGCTTCCTCATAGCCTGTCGTGCCATTGACCTGCCCAGCAAGGAACAGGTTCTTCACGATTTTGGACTCAAGGGTGTGGTTGAGCTGCGTGGGGTCAAAGAAGTCATACTCGATGGCATAACCGGGACGGAAGGCATGTACATCCTTCAGGGCGGGAATGTGGCGCAACGCCTCAATCTGCACCTCCCAGGGCAGCGACGATGAGAAACCGTTGAGATACATCTCATGCGTAGCCGCACCCTCGGGCTCAATGAAAAGTTGATGCGAAGTCTTGTCGGCGAAGGTCACAATCTTGGTCTCGATGCTGGGGCAATAACGGGGGCCGATGCTGGTGATTTGACCGTTGTACAACGGTGACTGAGGCAGACCGCGACGCAGCACTTCATGCACTTGCTCGTTGGTATGCACGATCCAGCAGGGACGCTGCGGCAACGTTGTGCCGATGCCTGGCAGATAAGAAAAATGATGGAAATCCTGCTCGCCGTCCTGACGGATGCACTGCGAGAAATCGATGGTGCGCTCATCCAGACGCGGCGGAGTGCCAGTTTTCATGCGGCCAACGGTGAAGCCGAGGGCTGCCAACTGCTCGGTAATTCCTCTTGCGGGAGGCTCTGAAACACGTCCGCCTGGAGTCTTGACGGGGCCCACATGCATCAAGCCGTTCAGGAAAGTGCCTGCGGTGAGGATCACTGCCTGGGCGCTAAAAGTCATGCCCAACACGGTCTTCACACCCTTGACTACCCCACCCTCAATCACGAATTCATCGACAGAATCCTGCCACATGTACAGATTCGGTGTGTTCTCGAGCACTTTTCGCCACTCCAGTATGAACTGCTGACGGTCACTCTGCGAACGCGGACTCCACATGGCGGGACCCTTGCTGCGGTTGAGCATACGGAACTGGATGCTGCTGCGGTCGGTAACGATACCCATCTGGCCGCCCAACGCATCGATTTCGCGCACAATCTGCCCCTTGGCAATGCCTCCCACAGCGGGATTGCAGCTCATCTGGGCAATCTTGTTCATGTCGATGGTGATGAGCAGCGTGCGCGACCCCAGGCGTGCTGCAGCAGCAGCCGCTTCACAGCCGGCATGACCGGCGCCCACCACTATGACATCATAGTCGCTTCTCATTTCCAAACAGGGAATCAATCGTTGAGGAACACGCCCTGGGGCAGCATGGCGAGGGCAGCATTCTCGTGCTGCTCCATGATCTCGCGCTCACCCGGGCCCTTGTCATTGATGCCACACAGGTGCAGCACACCGTGGATGATGACGCGCATCAACTCACCACGGTAGTCCACTCCCAGCATCTCGGCATTGGAGCGAACGGTATCAAGCGAAATGACCATATCGCCTGCTATGTGCCTCGAGTTGGTATAGTCAAAGGTGATAATGTCGGTGTAATAGTCATGTCCCAGGAACTGGCGGTTGGTCTCCAGGATGTACGCATCGTCACAGAAGACGTAGGTCAGACATCCCACCCGCTGGTTCAAGGTTGCAGCGACAGCTACAATCCAGTCCTGCACCGCCGGCTCGTTGAGTCGCGGCATCGAGACGTTACCTTGGGTCATGTAGATGATTTCAGTCATTGTAAACAGCGTTTTCAAAAACGGGAGACAAAGATAACACATTATTTTTACAAATCAGCATAAAACCGGCAAGATTTAACCCAACAATGGCTTTAAGGACCAAAAAACGACCTCTCAGGGCAAAAATGGCCCCAGAGGCCCCCTACCCGATTTTTCTGAGAAAAAGCCCAAAACCGCTAACCGCACTGAAAAACAGGCAAAAACCGCATTTTAACCCGCTGAGAATTGAAAATTTGTCGGCACAGGGCCATTTATCGAGGATTTTTTGACGAATTTTGGCATTAAATTTGCAGGGATGATAATAAAACAGTACCTTTGAGGGAATCTTACCGCCGAGCCTCTAGACCCGCGATAACTGGCAAGAAAAAATAACAACATAAAAACTTTGAGTTATGATAGATTATTTCACATCCAATCTCTGGCTCATCTGGGTTATCATTTCCATCGTGTGCCTCATCCTTGAATTATCTTCAGGTGATTTCTTCATCTTGTGCTTTGCCATCGGTGCCGCTGTGGCCGCCATCATTGCCGGCTGCGGTCTGTCGCTCACATGGCAGATCATCCTGTTTGCTATCATTTCCATCTTGAGTCTGCTGCTCGTGCGTCCGGCTCTGATTAAAAAACTGCACAAACCCAACCGCGAACGCCTGAGCAACGCCGAGGCCATGGTTGGCCAGGAAGGTCGCGTCAGCGAGACCATCGAGGCCGGCGGCTACGGACGTGTTGCCATCGACGGCGATGACTGGAAGGCCCTGAGTGCCGACGGCAGTGCCATCGCCAAGGACACCCGCGTGCGCGTTACCAAAATGGAAAGCATCATCCTCACGGTCGAGCCCATCGACTGAAATGAGATAGAGTAGGGGAGACTACTCTTCATTTGACAACCAACGAACATTATTCATCAATTAAATTCTTAACAATATGCCAATTTCACCAATAGGGATTTTTCTCATCGTCATTATTTTACTGGCTCTGATCCTTGTCAAGAACAGCCTTGTAATCATCCCGCAAAGCGAGACCAAGATCATCGAGCGCCTGGGTAAGTACTATGCAACGCTCAAACCCGGCATCAACATCATCATCCCGTTTATCGACCGCGCCAAGACCATCGTGGCCTACGAGCACGGACGCTACCGCACCACCAACGTGATTGACCTGCGCGAGCAAGTCTATGACTTCGACAAGCAGAACGTGATCACCAAGGACAACGTCATGACGCAGATCAATGCACTGCTCTATTTCCAGATCATGGACCCCTTCAAGGCCGTGTACGAAATCAACAACCTGCCCAACGCTATCGAGAAGCTCACCCAGACCACACTGCGTAACATCATCGGTGAGCTTGAGTTGGACCAGACGCTGACCTCGCGCGACACCATCAACTCCAAGCTGCGTGCTGTCCTCGACGATGCCACCAACAAGTGGGGTATCAAGGTCAACCGTGTCGAGCTGCAGGACATCCAGCCGCCGCAAACCGTGCTACAGGCCATGGAGAAGCAGATGCTGGCCGAACGTAACAAGCGCGCCACCATCCTCACCAGCGAGGGTCAGAAACAGGCTGCCATCCTCCAGTCCGAAGGTCAAAAGACCGCTCGTATCAATCAGGCCGAGGCCGACAAGCAGACCGAAATCCTGCGCGCCGAGGGTGAAGCACAGGCACGCATCCGCCGCGCCGAAGCCGAGGCTATCGCCATCGACAAGATTACCCAGGCTGTGGGACAGAGCACCAATCCTGCCAACTACCTGCTGGCCCAGAAGTACATCCAGATGCTCGACACCGTAGCCAGCGGCGACAAGACCAAGACGGTCTACCTGCCCTATGAGGCAACCAACCTCATGGGATCAATCGGTGGTATCAAAGATTTGTTCAAAGGCGAATAAACTATTGCAGATTTGTCTCGGACATGGTTGCACATATTGTTCATGGCATTGTGCTGTCTGCAGGGACAGGCACAGTTGCGGCTCAACGGCAAGTACATCATCCGCGATGAACTTGCCGGGCAATGGCTTTGTACCGTTCCTGACTCGGTATTCGGCACCGACTATGAGGCGATCGTATCTATGATTCCCGAGGACGCATGGGACCAGGTCGAGATTGATGGTGTGCCAGTAGCCGACGGGCAATCCGTATGGTTCCCTTCTCTCGATGGCATCATACCTCATCATCTCACCGCCAGAGTCGGTGATTCTATCGTTACAGGCAACCTGTTGTTCTCATGCCTACCATTGCTTGAGGTAAATTCCACAATCAGTGAGACTTACCAGCATGCCACACTTAGGCTGCACCATCCCGACAGTGTATCACCGATTTCACTTCAAGGGCGATTCAAGTTAAGGGGGCAGACCACCTTGATGGCTGGCCGACACAAACACAACTTCCACATAAAGCTAGAGGACGAACACGGCAAGAAGTTGGACAAAAAGCTGTTAGGGATGCGCAAAGACAACAGTTGGCTCTTGGATGCAGGCCAGACCGACCTCAGCCGCATCCGCAACCATGTGGCTCACGAGCTATGGCTTGACATGGCTGCAAAGCCCTATTATGCCGACCTCGAGCCCAAGGCTCGTTCTGGCTGCCGTAGTGAATTCATCGAATTGTTTATCAATGGCCAGTATGAGGGCATCTACACATTGATGGAGGCTATGGATCGGAAACAGCTCAAGTTGGCAAAATACGAGACCGACAGTACTGGCACGAACATTATCCATGGTCAACTGTGGAAGACAATTGATTACACCAAGGGCACCACGTTCACTGGCTACGGTGATTATGATAACACCGACACATTTTGGTTGGGCTTTGAGACCAAATACCCTGAGCTTGAAGAGGTGTCGCCTACCGACTATAGCGTGCTCTACGACGCGGTAAAATTGGCGGTCACATGCTACGATAGCAAGTGGCGACGCGTAGCAAAGAATTACTACGACCTGCCCGTAATGCGCGACTACTATATCTTGCTCCAGACGTTGCTCGCTATCGACAACTCTAACAAGAACATCTACTGGGCAGTCTATGACAAACAGATGAACCAGATGATAACATTGGCCGTATGGGATTTAGACTGTACGGTAGGGCAAGACTGGACCAACACACCGTTTCGCCCCGAAAGTCGCGTAGGTCCTGAGCGTAAGTTCAGCGTTGGCAACAACTTGTTTGGACGTCTGAACATACTCATCGACGGCTTTCACGAGGAGATGGTGTCGCGTTATCAATCGTTGCGCAAGGGGGTGCTGCACACCGACTCTATCACGAAACGCTATCTAGACCACATCGATTGCCTGATTCATGCAGGGGCTGCGGCGCGCGAGAGCGCACGATGGGATGGTGATAGCGACTTGGGCGGACACTCGCTAGACTGGGAGGCCGAGAAGGCGTACATCGCCGATTGGCTACAACGCCGCCTGCATTACCTCGATGTGAACACCTTTGCCCCAGCCGCCATTGATTTCATACAAGAAGACATTACTACAGAGCCCAGCGGGACTTACAACGTATTGGGTCAGCGCATGCCCGATGACCGCCCCCTGCCGCCAGGTTTCTACGTGCGAAAAGGAAAGAAAATGATTAAAAACTAATTACAATATTCACCATATAATTCATGTTATAGCAATATGGTTATAGAACGTTTCATAATAGTCATTATCGCTTGTGTGATGATGACACTATCCGGGTCAGCGCAGATTACGCTGAATAGCCGACGCGCCGTTCATGACAGTCGTACGGGTGATTGGTTGTGCAGTGTGCCCGAAAGCACCTTCGGCACCGACTTCACAGCTACATTCAACACCAGCGAGCCATGGATCAATATCACCATTGATGGCGACACCGTCGCCAACGGCTCCAGCTACACCTTTATTCAAATCGCTGGTGACAAGAAATACGCCTTGGTTGCACATATCGGCGATAGTATAACCATCTCGGGCAATATCTGCTTCACCTTCCTGCCAA
>JAEEGK010030330.1_pt1 | contig 10724 bp, 8 predicted proteins | sample 8958771 | NCBI WGS metagenome assembly JAEEGK01 (sample SAMN16246547, study PRJNA631951) | gut metagenome | biome: gut microbiome; feature: rumen; material: SC-attached | host: Bos | place: Iran: Karaj | collected 2018-10 | reverse complement strand
TGATCGGGCCTTGGCGGCGCGAAGGTAGGTGGCTTCCGGGCTTTTTTTTAAATATTGAACTTGCAAGCATTTGCCTTTTGCGCTATGTTCTTATTGCTATGAATAAAAAAGTGTGTCTTATGAGAAATCTCTTTTGCGCGGCGGCGTTTTTTGGAATGATGGCTGTCGCGGCCCAAGAAGTTGTTCCTCCATCTTCTCCATATAAAGAAACAGAGATTGCGTCAATAAAAGGGACCGTTTTTCAATACGCGACTTTTGGCTCTTGGCCGCAGACTGTAAAGGACGAGACTGTTATAGTGGACGAAAATAAATCCGTTGAGGTTGGAGCGTTTGTTTATTGTCTTGGAAACGACGGCGAATGGTACGCAAAAGTATTAGAGAATTCTTGGGACAATGAATACAAATATAGCGACGGTTCTTTTGTGGGGCAAGACGGCAAGACTTTTAGATGGTTTAAGGTTGAGCCGATTAAATGGCGAGTTCTTTTTGTTGAAGAGGACGGAACCAAGTTTTTGCTTTCTGAAAATGTTTTGATTAACGGCCGCTATTATGATACGGGAAACGCGGACCGCGAGACTGTGTTGCCCAACAATTACAAAGAAAGCCGAGTCCGCGCTTTTTTGAACGGCCTTTCTTACAATAAGAGCGGAGAGGTTTGCAATGAATTTGACGGCAAAGGTTTTTTGCAAACGGCTTTTTCTTTGGCGGAGCGGGAAGCGATTCAGACTACAAATGTTGACAATAGCGTGGAAAGCGCTTTGCCGGACAATTACGTTTACTTGCTGGAATCCAGAAAAGCTAAGTTTTGGAACAACGGCGTGAACAAAAATGTTTGCGACAACACAGACGACAAAGTTTTTTTGTTGAGCGAAAGAGAAGCGACTGCAAGCGAATACGGCTTTGAGATGTACAACATTTTTGGCGCGGGCAACAGCAGAATCAAAATGTCAACAGACTTTGCAAAGGCTAGCGGAGTTTATGTTGACGGAACTTTTGGTTCTTGGTGGTGGCTGCGTTCCCCGGAAGACAGCTACGAAAATTACGCGCGAATCATAAACTTTGACGGCAACGCCCATTATAGCGGAAACGGCCGCAACGGCTACGGCGGAATTGTTCCCGCATTGCGCGTAAAATAAGGCGCGTTTTGCGTCGCGCGTTTTTAGCCGCGCGCGGCTTGTTCGCTCTTGAAAAAAATTAGAAATGCCTATATAATAGTATTATTATTTTTTTGCGGCAGCGCGCCGTTAATGCGCGCGAAAGCAGGGTGGGGAAAATAAATGGCAGCTCAAAAAGGAAAGGCTTCGGCAAAAGCGCCGGCCAAAAAAGTCTCTAAAACTTCATCAGTAAAAAAAGCTCCGGCTAAAAAGGCGCCGGCTAAAAGCGCTTCAAAAGCTCCGGCAAAATCCGTTCCCGCAAAGAGCGCGGCTAAGAGTTCCGCTCCCGCAAAAGCGGCTGCCGCAAAGAGCGTTCCTGCAAAAGCGGCGGCAGCTCCTGTGACAAAAGCCCCAAAAAATTATGACGAAAGCCAAATCAAACACCTTGACGCGCTTGAGCACATTCGCTTAAGAAGCGGAATGTACATCGGCCGCTTGGGCGACGGTTCCAACCAAAACGACGGCATTTACGTTTTGCTAAAAGAAGTCATCGACAACTCGATTGACGAATTTATCATGGGCTACGGAAAGAAAATCGACATCGCCGTAAAGGACAACCGCGTTAAGGTTCGCGACTACGGACGCGGCATTCCGCTTGGAAAAGTCGTTGACTGTGTTAGCGAAATCAACACCGGCGCCAAGTACAACGACGACGTCTTCCAGTTTTCAGTCGGAATGAACGGCGTAGGCACCAAGGCTGTCAACGCGCTTTCAAGCTATTTTAGAGTTGTGTCCGTCCGCGACGGCGAATGCGCCGAAGCTATTTTTGAAAAAGGAAAGTTGGTGAAAGAGCGCAAGGGCAAGCTCAAGGAAAAGCAAGCCAACGGAACTTTCTTTGAGTTCGTTCCTGACGAAGAAATTTTCGGCAAGTATACGTTCAACATGGAATTTGTCGAAAAGCGAATTTGGAACTACGCCTACTTGAACGAAGGCTTGACTTTGCGCCTTAACGGACAAGAGTTTAAAAGCAACAACGGCTTGTTCGACCTTTTGAACAAAGAAATAGAAGACACTTGCTTGTATCCGATCGGAAGCTATGTTGGCCAGCGCATTCGCTTTGCCTTTACCCACACAAACGGCTACGGCGAAAACCACTTTAGCTTTGTGAACGGCCAGTACACAGCCGACGGCGGAACGCACCTTAACGCATTTAAGGAAGGCTTTGTAAAAGGCATCAACGATTTTTACCAGGAATCCTTTAAGGCCGAAGACGTTCGCGAAGGAATGGCCAGCGCCGTTTTGGTAAAGGTTAAGGATCCGGTTTTTGAAAGCCAAACAAAGAACAAGCTGGGCAACACCGACATCCGCCAATGGATTGTCGAAGAAGTAAAGGCCGGCCTTATCAACTGGCTGCACCACAATCCGCAGGCCGCCGACAAAATCAAAGAGAAAATTCAAACAAACGAAAAGCTTCGCACAGAACTTAGCGCGGTAAAGACAAAGGCCAAGGAAGCGGCCAAAAAAATCAGCATCCGCATTCCAAAGCTAAAGGACTGCAAGTTCCATGTAAGCGACGGAGCCAAGGGCGAAAACTCGATGATATTCATCACCGAGGGAGACTCAGCGAGCGGCACGATGACGCACTCGCGCGACGCAAGCTACCAGGCGATTTTCTCCCTGCGCGGAAAGCCGGAGAACATGTACGGCAAAAAACAGAGCGACATCTACAAGAACGACGAGCTTTATCAGTTGATGATGGCGCTTGGAATTGAAACCGACGTTTCAAACCTTAAGTACGGAAAAATCGTAATCGCGACCGATGCCGATAACGACGGCTACCACATTCGCAATTTGGTCATGACGTTCTTCTTGGGCTACTTTGAAGAGTTGGTCACAAGCGGCCGCGTCTTTATTTTGGAAACTCCTCTTTTCCGCGTGCGCAATAAAAAAGAAAACATTTACTGTTATTCCGAAGACGAGCGCGACAAGGCCCAGGCCAAGCTTGGAAAGAGCGCGGAGACCAGCCGCTTTAAAGGCTTGGGAGAAATCAACCCGACCGAATTCCGCCAGTTCATCGAGCCGGAGACTATGCATCTTACGCCGGTGGAAATCAGCCAGCTTAAGTTGGTTCCAAAACTTTTGGGCTTTTACATGGGCAAAAACACGCCGGAACGCCGCGAATTTATAGAAAAACACTTGCTTTCTAACGCCGACATCGACGCTTAATCCGCTTGTGTTGTTGCAATAGAGAGCGAAATGCGCTAGAATGCAAACGAGGTAATTTAAAATGAAAAAACTTTTGTTTGTATTAATCGCAATTAGCTCATTGTTCAGCTTTTCTTGCGGAAAGAAAGAAACAGTTATAAAGATGGGAACAAACGCCGCGTTCCCTCCGTTTGAATGGGTCGAAGGAAAAGAAGTTGTAGGCTTTGACGTTACGCTCAGCAACCTTATCGCCAACGACTATGGCAAGACTCTCAAAGTCGTTGACATGAGCTTTGACGGCCTTATCGCCGCCCTTCAGGCCGGTTCGGTTGATTTTATCGCTTCTGGCATGACGGCGACTGACGAACGCAGAAAGAGCGTTGACTTTTCGGATCCCTATTATTCTTCAAAGCAGACAATCATCGTGCGCGTAAGCAACAAGAGCGTTTCTTCTGTCGCCGATTTGAAGGGAATGGTAATCGGAGTTCAGGCCGCCACAACCGGCGAAATCTACGCCACTGAAGAAATTGACGGAGCCAACGTCAAGTCTTTTAGAACTGTAATCGACGCGGCCTTGGCCCTTAAGAACAGCGCGATTGAGGCGATTATCATCGACGAACTTCCCGCAAAGGAAATCGTAAAGAGCAATCCCGAACTTAAGATTGTAGACGACGATTTCTTTACCGATGAATACGCCATCGCCGTAAAGAAGGGAAACACAGAGCTTTTGAACTCTATCAACAATACAATCAGAACAATCAAGGCCAACGGCATTTATCAAAAAATGTTGGAAGCCTATATGCCTTTGGACGGCGACGTTAAGATTGTTACGCCCGAAGAATTGTAATTGACTTTATGTTCCAAACTTTTTACGACGTGATGATAAGCCATGGCCGCTGGATGTTGATTCCGGAGGGCCTTGGAACCACTTTGCTTATAGCTTTTTGCGCCATTTTGATCGGTTCCGTTTTGGGCTGCGTTTTTGCCATCTTTAAGATTTCAGAAAGCAAGGCCCTTAAGCTTATTGCCGAAACTTACACTACGGTCATTCGCGGAGTCCCGATGGCGACACAGTTGATGATTTTCTACTTTGTCGTCTTTTCTCCAATTGGCTTGAGCAACGCGGTTTTGGTTGCGATTATAGCCTTTGGAATAAATTCCGGCGCTTATTGCACCGAAATTTTCAGGGCGGGAATTCAAGGCGTTGACCGCGGGCAAATGGAGGCGGGCCGTTCCCTTGGCCTGTCATGGTCGCAAACTTTGGTAAAGATTATTTTGCCGCAAGCCTTTAAGACAGTCCTTCCTACATACACAAGCGAATTTATCACGCTGATCAAGGAAACGTCGGTGGCCAGCTTTATCGCCGTCGTCGATTTGCAAAAGACTTGCGACAATATCCGCAACGCAACCTACAACGCGTGGATTCCCTTGCTTTCTTGCGCCTTGATTTACTTGTGCCTTACGGTTGGACTTACAAAGCTTTTCGCTTTCTGCGAGCGAAGGATGGCCAGAAGTGATAGAAGTAAATAACCTTAGCATTTCTTTTGGCAACCTGAACATCCTTAAGGGCATATCCACAAAAATAGAAAAGGGCGAAAAAGTCGTAATCATCGGCCCCAGCGGTTCCGGCAAGTCCACTTTTTTGCGCTGCCTTAACCGTTTGGAAACGCCCGCCGCCGGCTCCTCCATCATCTTTGAAGGCCAGAGCGTTACGGACAAAAACGCAGACTTAAACAAAATCCGCCAAAAGATGAACATGGTTTTTCAGCACTTTAACCTTTTTCCGCATTTGACGATTTTGCAAAACATAACTTTGGCTCCCCTTACGCTTAAAATCCAGACTAAGGAGGAGGCGGAAAAAATCGCGATGGACTTGCTGGAACGAATCGGATTGGCCGACAAGGCGCATGTTTATCCGGATTCCCTTAGCGGCGGACAAAAGCAAAGAATCGCGATCGTTCGCTCTTTGGCGATGAAGCCCGACGTGATTTTGTTTGACGAGCCTACAAGCGCCTTGGACCCGGAAATGGTCGGCGAAGTTTTGCAGCTTATGAAGGACTTGGCCAAGCAGGGAATGACAATGATTGTCGTCACCCACGAGATGGGTTTTGCGCGCGAGGTCGCCAACCGCGTTCTTTTTATGGACGACGGCGTTATCGAGGAAGAGGGAACTCCCAGCCAAATCTTTGACAATCCGCAAAGCCCACGCTTAAAGCAATTTCTAAACGCCGTTTTGTAGGGCAAGAATTTTTCCCCTTTGCGCAAAAAACTAAAGACAAAAAAAGTTTTTTCTGCTATAATCATGTTAGGGTGGAAATAAAATGGCATTCATAAAAAATCTCTTTGACAAAAACTTTATCGAGTACGCAAGCTACGTAATCCGCGACCGCGCGATTCCCGACTTGGAAGACGGATTAAAGCCGGTTCAGCGCCGCATCATGCACACGCTTTTTAAGATGGACGACGGCCGCTTCCAAAAAGTGGCCAACGTTGTGGGCGAATGCATGAAGTACCATCCCCACGGAGACGCTTCGATAGGCGGCGCGCTTGTCGTTTTGGCCAACAAGGGCATCTTTATCGAAAAGCAGGGAAACTTTGGAAACATGTTCACCGGCGACGGCGCTTCCGCTCCCCGTTACATTGAATGCCGCGTTCACCCATTGGCAAAAGAATTTTTGGTCACAAACCCGCACGTGACCCATTACATACCAAACTACGACGGCCGTTCTTCCGAGCCGGAAGTTTACCGCGCCAAAATTCCGGTCGCCTTGATCATCGGAGCGGAAGGAATCGCCGTAGGAATGAGCACAAAGATTTTGCCCTACAACCTTAAGGAAGTAATCCAGGCCGAAATCAAGGCGCTTAAGGGACAGAGCTTTGAGCTTTACCCTGACGTTCCGACCGGCGGCTTGATCGACGTTTCAAACTACAACGACGGAAACGGAAAAATCGTGTCGCGCGCCAAGTTCGACATGAGCGACGACAAAAAAATCGTAATCACAGAGCTTCCGCTTGACACGACAAGCGACGCTCTCCTTAACTCAATCGAAAACGCCTACCGCGCCGGCCGAATCAAGATCGGCGCGATCGACGACTTTACGACCGACCACTGCCAGATAGAAATAAAGCTGCCGCGCGGCGTTTACGCAAAGGACGTGGAGAAGGCGCTTTACGCTTACACTGACTGCGAAAAGTCAATCTCTTGCCAAATGCTTGTAATCAAGGACAACATGCCTGTCGTTATGACGGCCACCGAGATCATCAAGTACTACGCCAAAAAACTTGTGGCAATCGTAAAGGACGAGTTGGAGTACGAGCGCGGCCAGTTGATGGAAGAGCTGCACCAAAGAACTTTGGAGCGCATCTTTATCGAAGAGCGCATTTACAAAAAGATCGAGCAAATGAAAACCGCCGAGGGCGTCAACAAGGCTGTCATCGACGGCTTTAAGCCCTTTAAGAAAGAGTTGCTCCGCGACATCACGCAAGAAGACGTTGACCGCTTGCTTAAAATTCCAATCCGCCGCATCTCGCTTTTTGACATCAACAAAAACCGCGACGAGGTTGCCGCGATCAACGGCCGCCTTAAGGAAATCGCCCGCCGCCTCAAGCATTTGACGGACTGCGCTGTTGAATACCTTAGCGGAATGTTGGACAAGTTCAAGCCGGAGGAGTTGGAGCGCCACACACAAATCGCCAAGTTCAGCGCCGTTGACGTCAAGACGGTCGCGACCCGCGACACGCCCTTGCGCTACGACGACAAAGGCTATATCGGAATCGGAGTTTCGGGCGGAACGGAAGTCTTGCGCGTAACTCCTTACGACAGAATTTTTGTAATGCGAAAGAGCGGCATTTACACGGTTTGCGACGTTCCGCAAAAACTCTTTGTTGACACAGGAATGGTTTACGTAAACTACGCCGAAAAAGAAATCATCAACGACGTTTTGTTCACCGCGATTTACCGCGATCCAAAAACAAAGCAGGCTTACGTAAAGCGCTGCCGCGTTCCCAGCTGGATTATGAACCGCGACTACTTTATCGCGCCTGATGGAATGGAAGTGCTGCATGTTGACACAAGAAAGAACTTTAAGTTTACCCTTCATTACGCAAAGAAGGCCCGCGCCAAAGTTTTAAAAGAAGCTTTTAAGACCAACGATTACATCGAACGCGGCCTTAAGGCGCAGGGCTTTAAGCTTTCTACAAAAGAAGTTGAAAGCGTGGAAGTTGAATGAAGACTCTAGAGCTTGCCAAGAATTTTTCTGCCTCGTCTCGCTTTGCCGTTCCGCGCGCTGTTTTTATCTTAATGATATACTGCTTTTTTTGCGCGTTCCTTTCTTCCGCGATGACGGGCTTGGCCATAACGGTGTCTTCTTTCTTTTTGAGATACCAGGGCGCGTCGTCGTTTTCGATTTTGGTCTTTCTTTTGATTGAGCTTTTGTCCTTGGCCTTGATCTTTATTTTGCACTACGGATTGTTTTTGTGCAACTTGCGCTTTGTAAGGAACCAGCCGGTGGCCCTAAACTTTTTGTTCGCCGGATTAAGGCAAAGAAGGGCAAGAAGAGGAGCGGCCTTTTTTATCTTTCCGTTGATTTTGTGCATGGCGGTTTTTGCGGTTGTCACAAGCCAAGTTGAGTTCTTTTCTTTGCCGATGTTCCAAACGCCGGAACAATTCATGGATTTTATAAAGAACGATCCTGACAGCTTTAGGAAACTGTTGCGCTGCTATGTTATGTTCTTGGCTTTGCTTTTTATTGTTTTCTTTCCTTTTACTTTTGTTTGGTCTTTTGTTTACGACAACACAAAGCAAAACTTCTTAAAGTCCCTTGCGCAAGGATTGAAGTTTTTTGCAAAGAACGTCTTTGGCTTTTTGGCCTTTGAATTTGTTTGTCATTTTAGAAAGGCCTTTTTTATTTTGGCGTTCAATGTTTTGCACGCCTTTATTTACAAAAAATACCAGTCCAGCTCCAACATTTATTCTTTGGGCTCATTGATAAGTTTTGCTTCGTTCGCGCTGACATTTTACACGGCCGCTTCGGTAATCCTTTCAATTCAATTTTATTACGACAAATTAAATGAAGATACTAACAAAGCAAGTTCAAACTGAGATTGTCGTAAAAGGCTCAAGATTTTTGGCAGAGGCCATCCCTTGCCAAAAGCAAGACCAAGCCCGCGCTATTTTAAAAGCCCAAAAAGAAAAGTACAATGACGCGACGCACGTTGTCCACGCCTTTGTGTTGGGAAAGTCGGGCGAAGTCATGGGGATGAGCGACGACGGAGAGCCGGGCGGAACGGCCGGCCGGCCGGTTCTTGACGCGTTAAAGGGAAGCGGCGCCACTGACTTTATGCTAACAGTGACTAGATGGTTTGGAGGAACGCTATTGGGAACCGGCGGCCTTGTAAAGGCCTACGGCGGAGCGGCCAAGCAATTGCTGCAAGCATGCCAGGAAACAGGCGCGCTTGAGGAATACGTTCCCAAAAAAGAATTATCTTTTGAGTGCGATTACGCTTTGTACAAAAACATAAAGCGGGCCTTTGAAGAATTTTCGCTTTATGACCTTAAAGAAGATTTTGCCGACAAAGTTAGGGCAAGCGCGAAAGTTCCGCAAGACCAATACGACGCCCTTGCCGTCCGCCTTAAAGATTTGTCAAAAGGAGCGATTTCTCTATGAGCAAATTTAGAAACCAACACATGAAAATCTCTTGGGAAGCGCTTGCGGGAAAAGGAACGGACCTGCCCGCCGCAAACGCAAGCTTGCCTGAAAAATCCGCGCTTGTCGGAAGAATCGGCCTTATGATGCTTAGCGTCGGAGCGGGAGCCTTTCGCGTTAGAGCCGCGATGAACAAGGCCAGCCGCGCGATGGGAATCGTTTGCGCGGCAGACATCGGGCTTGTTTCAATAGAATACACTTGCTTTTGCGGAAGCGAAAGTTTTTCAAACGCGATTTCGCTAAGCAGAACCGGCGTCAACACCGACCGCCTTAACCACTTGCGCGCTTTTGTTGACGAGTTTGAGCGAATGTCCGACTGCGTTTCGATTCAGGGCGCGTTCAAGGCCTTGGACGAAATCGAAAATTCCGTTCCCCATTACTCGGCTCCACTCCTAGGACTGGCGGCGGCGGCGGCTTGCGCGGCCTTTACTTTTTTGCTTGGCGGCGGAATTGTCGAAATGACATGCGCTTTTTTTGGCGCGGGAATCGGAAACTTTGTCCGAAAAAAGCTTCTTGACCGCCACATAACTCTTTTTGCCAACGTTGCCCTTGGAGTCGCCGCCGCCTGCATGGTTTACATCGGCCTTGAAAAATTGGCGGAAGCGCTTTTTGGCGTTTCTCACAGCCACCAGGCCGGATACATTTGCGCGATGCTTTTTGTGATCCCTGGCTTTCCTATGATTACCGGCGGCCTTGACTTGGCCAAGCTGGATTTGCGAAGCGGCGCCGAGCGAATTATGTACGCGCTTTTGATTGTCTTTGTGGCCACGATTACCGGCTGGCTTTGCGCCTACGCCTTTGACTTTTGGCCCGCCCAATTCGCTCCGCTGGAACTTTCGACCGCGCTAAAAATCGCCTTGCGCTTGGCGGCAAGCTTTTGCGGCGTTTTTGGCTTTTCGATTATGTTCAACAGCTCGCCGAGAATGGCGGCAGCCGCCGGCCTTATCGGAATGGCCGCCAACGTTTTGCGCCTTGAGCTTTTGGATTATACAAAGATTCCCTTTGCGGTGGCGGCTTTTTTGGCGGCCTTGTTGGCCGGCCTTTTGGCTTCGGCGACAAAAAGAGTCACGGGCTACCCGCGGCTTACGATTACGGTTCCTTCTATCGTTATAATGGTTCCCGGCCTTTTTATGTACCGGGGAATCTACTTTTTGGCGCTGGAAAACGTTTCCGAAGGCTCATTGTGGCTTCTAAAGGCCGCGCTTACCGTGGCCGCGCTTTCGCTGGGCTTGATAGCCGCCCGCGTCCTTACCGACACTAATTTTAGGCACAACAGCTAGAGGGGCGGAAAGGCCGGGCGTGGCGGCCCTTTAGGCCTTGCAAAGCCTTTAGGGCCGCCCGCCGCAGTTAAGGTCTTGAATAAAATCATTGGTCTCTATATAATATTCGCACTATTCTAAAACTTTTCGAGGTTTAATTATGGTTCTTTTTGGAGGACTTCTTTCAATCAAAGCAATCGTATTCCTTACATTCAGCGTGTTCGCAATCGCCGCTGTAGGTTACTTGCTTGGCCGCATTACAATCAACGGCGTTTCATTGGGAACGGCGGGCGTTTTCATCATCGCCCTCTTGTTCGGAGCTTTTTTCTACACGCCGCTTGGCAACCAGCTTGTAGTCTCGGTGACGAGCGCCAACTTGAACGAGGTCTTGCACACAAGTTACGTTTCGGGCGCTCTTAAGATTGTAGAAAACATCGGCTTGGTTCTTTTTGTCACTTCCG
>JAEEGK010030328.1_pt1 | contig 10724 bp, 3 predicted proteins | sample 8958771 | NCBI WGS metagenome assembly JAEEGK01 (sample SAMN16246547, study PRJNA631951) | gut metagenome | biome: gut microbiome; feature: rumen; material: SC-attached | host: Bos | place: Iran: Karaj | collected 2018-10 | reverse complement strand
GCGCAACATCAGGCCCTTGACGCTGGCAAGCGCCTTGGTGGCAGCGGCATCGTTGCGACCCGGGAAGAGCGTGAGGCGCGCCCACTCGTCAGCAATCTGACAAGCCGGAAGCTCGTCGTTCCAAGCCAGGCGTCCGAAGGCATACCAGTTGCTCTGCGCCATGACGTTGCCGCACCACGAGGGGCTGTTGCCGACATTCGACACGGCACTGATGGCAGTAAGCGCACGGGCAGGACTCAGGGCGTTGTTGATGGGACAACGGGCGATGTCCTTGACCTGCTGAAGAAACTCGGTCCACATCGGGGCGAGATAGGCGATGTGGTTGCTGTGGCCAAGATCCTCCTGCGTGATCTGCCATTCGGCCATCTCGCGCGTCTGCGGCATGGCACCGAAGAGGGCGCTATAGGCTTCACGCGGCTGGAAGTCGATGGGGCCGTTCTTGATCTGGATGATCACGTTGTCGAGGAACTGCCCGTCGAGGGGCTGGAACTCGAGATAGGCCTGCTTGGCTCGGTCGGGATCGGAAGGACTATAGACGAAAGCACGCCACATGACGATGCCCTTGAAAGGCTTCAACGCCTTGGCCAGCATATTGGCGCCCTCGGCATGGGTGCGTCCGAAGTCGTTCGGTCCAGGCTGACCTTCGGAGTTAGCCTTCACGAGGAAGCCTCCGAAGTCGGGAATTAGCTTGTAGATCTCCTTCACCTTGGCCGTCCACCACTTCTGAACATTCTTGTCGAGAGGGTCGGCTGTCGAGAGGCCGCCGATGACCATGGGCGAAGCGAAGTTGATGGCGAGATAAGTCTTTATGCCGTAAGAACGCATGATGTCGGCCATCTTCTTTACCTCCTGCAGGTATTCGGCGGTGAGCACCTTGGGCGAGGCGTTGACGTTGTCGGGCACGTAGGCATTGATGCCGATGGAGGCATTGGCACGTGCATAGTCGCGCAGACGATCGACCGAAGGAATCTCGGGTGCATCCTTGGGATGGAGCAGGTCCTCCTCGTTGACCTCGCCATCGGCATTGCGCCGCATCTGGTCGGCACTGTTGCGCCAGAAGATGGAACGACCGGCATAGCCGCGCTCGATGGTGCCGTTGAGGTTATCCCAATGGTTGAGGATGCGGATGTCGTAGGAAGGCTTCTCAACGAAAGCGGTATCGGTGACGTTGGCTCCCGTCTGCTGCAGGCGAATGAGATGATAGGCGCCATAGAGCATACCGATCTCGGTGGCCGAGAAGATGGTGGGTTTTCCTGCCTTGATAGTGATGCTGAACGAACCGACGGGTTCGTCCTTTTTTCTGATCTTGGCGAAACAAAGTTCTGGTTCTCCACCTTTCCAGTTTTGTGCAAGCTCGGCCTTGGCAATCTCAAGGGTGCTGGTGGCCGTGGGCGCTGTGCCTTGCAGCCATAGCTGCGAGCCATCGTGGGCGGACATTGTGCCGAACAGTGTCAGCGATAGGCATGTCAGTAATGCGAAATGTTTCTTCATGTCAATATATATAATTATAGGTAATAATTCGCAGGAATATTATGCTGCAAAGATAAGGAATAATTGAAGAAAAAGCAAGAATCCATTCGCCAAAAACAATAGTTTGAAACAAATTGTTAGGCGATTTGAGATAATACAGATAATTAATTGGCTGCAATCACCAAGGTCTGCGCTCCACAGCCTTCCACCTCGACGTTTACTACGATGTCGCCGCGTTGGCGAGAAGACTGCACCATTATCAAAGCCCTACCCCAGGATGTCTTGATGGGGTTTTGCCAAAACGTCTTCTCTCTGCGTAGTTCTCCGCTATCAACAGCCAACAGGCGTCCTTCCCCCGAGACTGTCACCTTAACAGACCGATCATCGGTCTGTACCAAACGGCCTTCTTTATCACGCAATTCCACCCAGATATGGCTCATGTCCTGCCCATCGGCCTTGATGACCGTGAAGTCGGGGACAAGCACGAAAGATGTGGTCTGGCCGGTAGTCTCAATGTAATAGTAGGCCACCTGCTCGTCGCCATTATAACCTCGCGCCTCGAGTTTGCCAGGGAAATAAGGTATGTTCCAGACGATGGTGTTATTGGGGTAATCGCGCGTATAGTGACGACCCATTACTTTTCCATTCTGCACCAGTTCGACACTTTCGCAGTTGGTGATGGTCTGTACCTGAAACACCATACCTATGTACGAAGGAGGAAAGTTCCAATGGGAGGCAATATTGGGCCATTGCCAGAGGTCGCGCCCGTGGTCGATGTCGAGGGAAGGATCGTAGGCTGCAATGCGCACGATAGGGGTATCGGGATTCCAGACTGCACGATGATAGGCGGCACGAGGCTTCTCGCCCATGCAAATATCGAACAACCCATTGGGCCATCCCTTGCTGGGCAGGACGGCTTCACCCAGATAATCTACGCCACTCCAGATGAAGCCCCCAGCGATAAAATCGTTGGCCGCCACATAGTTCCACGGATTAATGGTGCTGTAGGCACGAATATTGCCTTCTGCTCCACAATAATAGGGCAGTTCCTCGGTGACGAGCATGCAACGCTCGGGATAGATGCCATGCTCGGTAATCATGCGAGCCTCAAGGTAATTGTATCCGATGACATCGGTGACACCAGCAAATTTGGCCTGATGATTGTTTTGGGCGGCAAGGACCACGGGGCGTGTGGGCTCGAGCTGATGTACGAAGTCCTGAAGCATACGTGCACGGTCCACGCCCACGTTGGTTGAATCGTCCCAAGCCTCCTGTAATTCGTTACCGATGCTCCAAAGAATAACGCTTGGATGATTACGGTCGCGCAATATCATATCGCTCAGATCGCGCTGCCACCACTCGTCGAAATACCGTTCGTAGTAGCCAGATTTCCATTTGTCAAAAGCCTCGTCAATGACCACAAAGCCAAGACTGTCGCACATGTCGAGAAACTCGGATGAAGGCTGATTGTGAGCACATCGTATGGCATTACAACCATATTCCTTGAGAATGCGCAAACGTCGAAGATAGGAGGCATCAGGCACTGCAGCACCCAGACTGCCAGCCTCGCTATGAAGACACAAACCCTTAAGTTTTAATGTCTCGCCATTGAGCAGGAATCCGCGATTGCTGTCGAAGGCTATTGAACGAATACCAAAGGGGGTGATACTGCTATCCACCGTCTTCCCCCCTATCTTGACCATGGTTTGAAGCCGGTAAAGATACGGATCATCCATCCCTTTCCACAGACGCGGATTGGAAATCTGCAGCCGTTCTTCGAACTTGCCAGTCTCCCCAGGCATCAATTCTCGTTTCACACTCACAGCATGCCCCACCTTGTTGCTTCCTGCATCGAGTAACTGCCAGGAAAGAGTGACACGCTGAACCTTGCTGCTGGCATTGGTCACAGATGAGCACACAGCCACGGTCGCCTTGTCGGCCCCGATATCAGGAGTAGTGATATAATTACCATAAGTCAGCAAATGCACCGCTGATCGCACATTCAGCTTGACATGGCGGTATATACCTGCACCTGCATACCAACGCGGACGCCCCCTTCCAGTATCGCATTTGACCAAGAGGACATTGTCAGCCTCAAGATAAGGTGTCAGGTCGTACTCGATGCTGCAATAGCCATAGGGCCGATAGCCAAGAAAATGCCCGTTGAGCCACACCTGACTGTGCTGGAAGATGCCATCGAAGAGGATACTTACTTGTTTGCCATTCCAGCTGGAGGGCATGGAGAATTGTTTCTGGTACCAACCCACACCATCGGGCAGTCCCGCAGCCGATCCATTGGCAGCTCTACCATCGACAAACGTGTCGAAAATATTCCAATCGTGAGGCAACTGGACAGATTGCCATTGTACAGAATCATTACTGAATTGCCAGTCGAAATCGAAACACAGCGTGTCGGCCTGAGCAGAACAGACTGACAGGACCATGAAAAAAAAGATATATAATAAATGTCGCATAATAGATCAGGCTTGTTGAAATGTGATAAAAAGAAGAAAAGCCCCTTCGTCTGGAAGGGGCAATATTTATGGTGAAATCAGCTCATTATCTCCAAAGTTCATTCTGATATGCCTTCTTTGAAGCATCATCCATATCGAGGGCATCAATGAAGGTCTGAGGAATCGGATGCAGATAATATTTGCTGTTGGGTTCGTTATCGATATTCGTGAGACCAGGACGAGTATAAGTGGTCAGAGGCTGTGCAGTGTCCTTGTTGAACGGACAGATGCTATAGGTCTTGGCACGGCTGAGTTTCTTGGTGCGAACCAAATCAAGCCAGCGGAGACCTTCGCCGAAAAGTTCACGGGAACGTTCGTCGAGGATGAAATCGATGTCGATGGTTTGGGCTTCAAGATCGGCGAGGAGCACGGCCTTGGCGGCCTCATTCTGGGCAGGGGTGTTTTCCACACGGTTGGCAGCACGTTCACGCAACGGACGGATGAGGGCCTTGGCATTCTCGGTGTTGCCGAGCATGACGGCAGCCTCTGCACCAATGAGATAAACCTCTGAAAGCTTGGCAATATCGACAGGACGAAGTGACGAAGAATTGGCATTGCCGCTGAGCGGGTTGTAGGGGCCCTGCTTCCAAAGAGCCGGGAAGTTCTCACGAGTCATATGCTTGGGCGTGAAGACGCCATAGTTCTTGCCAGGAAGGGTCTGAACAGGATAGGAACCGCCGAAGTGCTGTGGTTCGGAAGCACCCTCAATCTCGTAGCCGGGCATGTAGATGACAGTGTCGCCAAGGGCGAAAGCAGAGGAAACACCCATGGCCGAACCACCGTTCTGATTACATTTCCATACTTTCTGGAAAGTACCGTCATAACGGGAGTCGTTGGTTTTGTCGGCAAAAATCTGGGTAATGACCTCGTAGGTCGGAGCCATGCGGCGCCAAGGACGGCCATAATCCTGCTCTGCAGCACGACCACAAGGTGAAGCACCAGATGCAAAGCCTGTATCGAACCAAGGACGCATAGCGTAAGACTGGATATTACCCTTGGCCGATTCGGTGCCCCAGCTGTCGCCCTCCGAGGCTGAGAATCCGGCAGCATCGCTGCGGTCTGCATAAAGCAGAATTTCGGCGTTACGGTCATTGAGTGCATCGTGTACATCGTGGTAGTAAGTCTCCAAGGCAAAGCCACCTGGGTTATCGACACATGCCTTGGCGGTGTTGTATGCCTTCTGGAAATAGTCCTGTCCACTGCCACCATTGTTCTTGAGATACCAACCGTAAGTCAGATATGCCTTGGCAAGCACATATTGGGCAAATGCAAGTGTCACGCAACCTGCCTGACGGTCGTTTCGGGTGCTGCCAGCCAGTTCGACAACAGCCTTCTCAAGCTGTGGGATAATACCATACTCAGCCATGTTGTAGGTTTCGTCGATGGTGTTGCGTGTTGAAGTACGTACGGCTGTGGTATTGTAGGCCTGCACACCTGATCCGAGATCAAGAGGCACGCCGCCGTAAAGCTGCACGAGGAGGAACTGATAGAATGCACGCAGGGTGCGAGCCTCACCAAGCAGACGAGCATCAGCACCACCCGCCTCGCCATTCTGGATGATGGCGTTGCAAGTGTTGATGTAGGCGAACATGTTGGATGACCAATAAACTCCGGCACGTCCCGTTTCGGGAGTAAGGGTATATTCATCCATCAGATACTCTTCGGAACCTGCACCGACAAGATTGCCATAGGTCGATTCGTCGGTACCGTATTGCATCACGTAATATGGGCTGACCGGCCCCCAGAAGTAACGAAGAGAAGAATATACGGAAGTCAAAGCCAATTCCACACCTTGGTCGGTCTGCATCAGCTGTGGGGTGATGGTAGAACGAGGTGTCTCGTCAAGAATTTCGCTACAGGATGCCATCACCAATGGGCAGGCTACCATAGCGCCAATCAGGAATTTTGCTATATTTTTCATAATTGTATTCTGAATGATTAAGGGACAATGTTAGAAAGTAAGGCTCAAGCCAAGAATCCAATTGCGAGTCGATGGGGTATTGGTGCCGATGGTCAGCACGCGGCTTTGAATGCTGCCTGATGCTGCGACATTCTGGTTGGCAAATGAGTTTGGCTCAGGATCCATGCCAGTCTCGCTGTGGAAATCGGAGAAGAAGACAAATGGATTGGTGACGGTGGCATAGATGCGACAGTTGCTGATGCCACTCTTTCCAAGGACATTCTTAGGCAAGGTATAGCCGAGTGAAATGGTGCGGATTTTGACGTAAGTGGCATCAAAATACTGCAGGGTGCTGGCATAAATAGGAGCATCCTGACCGCCCAATGTGCCACCTGGAGTAGGATAATCATTGTTCGGATTATCTACAGTCCAGTAGTCCACGTCAATATTGCCACGTCGGCCACTCAACATATTGAGGTAACCGTTTGAACCATGCAATGTTGATACCAAAGTGCCACCGAACTTGAATGCACCAACAATGCCGAAGTCGAAGCCCTTCCAGGAAACGTTGGTGTTGAAGCCGCCTTGCAGGTCTCCATCGGGTGTGCCAACAATCTGCCTATCGGAAGCGTTAATAGCTCTTGAAGGCACACCATTGGCATCAAATGTGACGGGATCGCCATCTTCCAGATTATACGACACCTTGATGTCGCCCGGCTTACCGCCCGAATGGGCAACGGCTGCAATAGCCTCTTCGCCCACTTGATAAATACCTACCTTGTTGTAGTCATAGATAGCATCGATAGCCTCCCCTACGAACCAACCATTTGCAATGTCGCGGTCGGAATCACCGGCAAGTTTGGTAATCTCATTATGATTACGATAGAAATTGAAGCCCAGCGACCAAGTCCATCCATTGTAGTTGTCAAGGATAATGCCATTTAGAGTAAGCTCGAAACCACGGTTTTTGGTTTCACCGATGTTGGTAAGATAAGAAGACTGTATTCCTGACGAAGCGGGCAATGTGACGCTGAGGAGCAAGTCTTTGGTATGCTGTGTATAGAATTCGAAAGCAGCTGTCAGACGATTATTCCAGAAGCCGAGGTCGAGACCGTAGTTCCAGTTTGACGTGTATTCCCAGCCAAGGTCATCATTGGGAACAGAGTAGGGAGAATAGCCTGTAACCTGTGTACCATTGACCGTGTAATAAACCATGGCCATCGAACCGAGAGTCTGGTAGGGATCGACAGCCTGATTCGATGTCTGTCCATATCCTACACGGAGCTTGAGGTTGCTCAGCCAATCGTAGTCTTTGAGGAACTCCTCCCGATTAGCATTCCAACCAATAGAAACAGCCGGGTAGGTGTGCCACTTCTTGCCTTCAGCAAGAACCGAAGAGCCATCAGAACGCACAGAAGCCGAGAACATGTACTTGTTGTCATAAACATACTGTACACGCCCCATCCAGGACATGAGGCCACGCTTGTAATGCCTGCCAGGGCTTACAACAGCCTTGTCGCTATTGAGGGCAAGATTATAGTATTGCAATTGGTCGGCAGTGATACCCGAAGCCGTCATAGCAGAGTATTCATATTCGGTCTGCTCTGTAGAATACATGGCGGTAGCACTTACGCGATGCTTGCCAAATTCCTTATCGTAGGTAAGGAGGTTTTCTATCGTCCAGTTGGTGATATGAGTATTATTGACAGATGCACTTGAGAAGATGGCATCGTAACCAAGGTACGGTACGCCTGGTGCATTGAACTGGCCATACTTCGACTGACGGTAGTTGAGTCCTACATTGATACGATACTTCAGACCATCCCAGATATCAACCTCACCAAAGAGGCTGTTATATGAGGCGAAACTCTTGCGCCGATCGGCGTGCTTGTCGCCTACACTTTTATAGATCAGCGGATTGATAAGCTTATCTGATGAATTGAGCGAGAGCACGTCGCGCAGGTTGCCATCCGAATCGTAGGGACTAATGTTGGGAGAAGTCTGCAGCAAGTTGTAGATTGGTGAACTGTTTTCGCCATCGGTAATGCTATAGGAATTCTGGGTAGTAAGCCCCACTCGTACGCGTCCAATCTTTTGGTCGATGGTGGCACGCACTCCAAAACGCTCGTAACCCTGATTAGGTACCACAGCCGACTCATTGTAGTAGCTTCCGCCAAAAGAATATGAACCATTTTCGGTGCCTGCCGAGATAGTAATGTCGTGACTGTTGGCCATGCCGGTCTCGAAGACTTCATCCTGCCAGTCGGTGTCCACACCATCCTCGTCCATCGGGCCTTTCACTCCCCATGCACTGCCGTTGGCTGCCGCCACTTCTCGCATCTTGGTGAGCTGTTCGGCATTCATCATCGGATATTCGGAGAAGAGCGTCACTGCACCCACATAGCCATTGTAGTTGACGGTAGCCTTGCCCGACTTGCCGCGATTGGTGGTGATGATGATGACACCATTGGCGCCACGAGAACCATAGATGGCAGTGGCAGAGGCATCCTTAAGGATATCCATCGACTTGATGTCGTTGGGCGAGATATCGCCGATGCTGCCTGCGAAGGGGATGCCGTCGAGGACGATGAGCGGGTCGTTGGAAGCCGTAAGCGAACGGGTACCACGAATACGAATCTGCTGATCGGCGCCCGGGCGCGAAGACGTACGCTGGATATCGACGCCTGCAACGCGTCCCTGCAATGCCTGGGTGGCGCTCTGTGCAGGCACCTCCCTCAGCTTATCAGAGCTGACCGAAGCGATAGAACCGGTGACGTCGCTCTTCTTGGCCGTACCGTAACCGATGACCACGACGTCCTCAAGGGCCTTGCGGTCTTCAGCGAGATTGATTGTCATACCGTTCTGGGCTGTCACTTCCTGCGAAAGATAGCCGATGAACGATACCTTCAGCCGTGCGCCGGCTGGAACACTGAGCGTGAAGTTGCCGTCGAGGTCGGTCATGGTGCCATTGGTCGTTCCTACCTGAACGACATTGGCGCCGAGGATGGGCTCCCCGAGGTCATCCAACACTTGTCCCTTGACAGTCACATTCTGTGCAATGACCATCACTGGGAACATCACGAGCAATACGAGGGCATACAACATGTTGCATGCTCGATTCCCGAACAAAGTTTGACAGGTGAATTTCATTTGTGTTAGTGTAATTAAATAGGTAATATGTTAGGAATATCACGTGAGCAGGTAATGTGGACCTAGTATTATCAAGGCGAATATTCGAGTGCAAAAGTAGCGCTTTTTTGCAGACAATCCAAATTTTTTGCTGATTTTTTAAAGAAATGTTCCTTTTCGAATCGAAAAATGATGTTTATGATACATTTTTTATAAAGAAATGGCCTGCTCCCGAAGGAACAGACCATAGAAATGTATCAAATCAGAGATGCGGCATGTATCAATAGCCGGGATTCTGGTAAGCTGCCTTCTCGGCCTCGGAGCTTTCCATGCCATCGATCTGGCCCTGTGGAATGGGACGCAGATAGAAGTTGGAAGGAATGGTGCGCTTGATGGTTGCTGGCGTGTAATCGGAGGTACCTGCACCTGCGATGGTATAGGAACCGGCATACTTCTCCCAAGTCTGAGTGCGGACGAGGTCGAACCAGCGGAGACCCTCGCCGAAGAACTCACGCAGACGTTCGTCGAGGATGTAGTCGATGGTGATGGTTGCAGGTGTGGCAGCTACCATTTCGGCGCTGTAGTCGGCCTGCTTGTCGCCATAGTTCACCGAACCGTTCCACTTGCCGGCACGAGCACGGAGCACGTTGACCAGATCGCGAGCAGACATACTGCCCGAAGCGCCCTTGACAGCAGCTTCGGCTGCGATGAGATAGAGCTCGGAGAACTTGGCCAGTACCCAAGGACGGGAGCTGGCACCGTTGGGCGAGCCATAGCCCTCGAGGTCGGCACCTGTGATGGCATCCTTGTTGGTTCCGTTGTCGGTACGATAGGTGCCGCACTTCCAGAGACCGGGATAACGCAGACGGCTCACAGCATCGATACCATAGACAAACTCCTTGTAGTCGGGCGACTCGCCGGCGGTGTTGCCTCCACCGATATTGTCAGCCTTGTAGTTGATGGTGGTAGCAGCAGTCTCGTCGGCAGAGAGGAAGCGCAGGAAGGTCTCTCCATTGTCGATTTGTGAACCATTGGCACCTTTCACATAAGCTTCTTTCGAAGAGCCGCCGTTACGGAAGTTGGTAGGATAAGCCAGACAGAAGGTGCCATCCCAACGCGAATCGTGCTCGGTGTCGGTGAACTTGCGGAGAGCCTCCTGTGTTGGAGCCTGACGTGTCCAGGGACGACCCAGGTTCTGCCAGGCTGCACGAGTAATAGGCTGGAACCAGGCACCAGAAGCACCCTCTGCCAGTACGAAGCCAGAGCAGTAGTTCCACTGGGCAGCCCAAGCCGCGCAGTTGTTGCCGGGATCGCCACCACCAGCATAGCCGAGGTTACCCGAGTTGTAGGCCTCGGTCTCGGTGTGGTCGGCATAGAGCATGCACTCGGCATTGCGGTCGTTGGAGCCGAGATGTACCTGACGATAGGTGTCCATCAGCTTGTAGGGGCCGGGGTTGTTGATGGCTGCCATAGCCACGTCGTAGGCCTGCTGGTAGTACCAAGCTGCATTGTGTCCGTCGGGATCGGTGCGGTCGCAGGTTGGATAGGTAGCGATGTTGTTGGGGTTCTCGAGCCACCAGCCGTAGGTCAGGTATGCCTTGGCAAGGTAGAAACGAGCCACATTCTTGGTGACGGCACCAGTGATACGCGGGTTGTCGGGGAGGTTGTTGACAGCATAAAGCAGATCGGGGAACACACAGAGGGTATAGACC
>JAEEGK010030327.1_pt1 | contig 10724 bp, 7 predicted proteins | sample 8958771 | NCBI WGS metagenome assembly JAEEGK01 (sample SAMN16246547, study PRJNA631951) | gut metagenome | biome: gut microbiome; feature: rumen; material: SC-attached | host: Bos | place: Iran: Karaj | collected 2018-10 | reverse complement strand
ACATGATGCGTCAGGCTGTACCTTTGATGAATCCCGAAAGTCCTATCGTGGGCACCGGTATTGAACGCTCTGTTGCCAAGGATTCACGCGTTCTTATCACTGCCGAAGGCGAGGGCGAGGTCATCTTTGTTGATTCCAAGAAGATCACAATCAGGTATGACCGCACGGATGAACAACGTTTGGTCAGCTTCGACGACGATGTGAAGACCTATTATCTCACCAAGTATGCCCGTACCAACCAGAACACGAGCATCAACATCAAGCCTATCGTGCGTCGCGGCGACCACGTGACCTTCGGCCAGATTCTTACCGAGGGTTACGCCACTCAAAACGGCGACTTGGCTTTGGGTCGTAACCTGAAAGTGGCCTTCATGCCTTGGAAGGGTTACAACTACGAGGACGCCATCGTGATTTCGGAGCGCATCGTGAAGGAAGACCTGTTCACCTCCATCCACATCGAGGAGTTCACCCTTGAGGTGCGCGACACGAAACGTGGTTTGGAAGAGTTGACCAACGACATCCCGAACGTGAGCACCGATGCCACCAAGGACTTGGACGAGCACGGTATCATTCGCGTGGGTGCTGAGGTCAAAGAAGGCGACATCCTCGTGGGTAAGATCACACCTAAGGGCGAATCGGATCCCACTCCTGAGGAGAAGCTGCTCCGTGCCATCTTCGGCGACAAGGCTGGCGATGTGAAGAACGCCTCCCTGAAGGCAGGTCCTTCGATGAAGGGCGTGGTCATTGGCAAGCGTTTGTTCTCACGTCTGCAAAAAGACCGCAAAGCACGCGCCAAGGACAAGGAGGACATCGCTAAGATTGATGCCGCCTGCAACAAAGAGTTGGCTGCCCTGAAGGACGTTTTGGTGGAGAAACTGATGACCTTGCTGAACGGTCGCGTTTCTTCCGGTGTTCAGAACAACTTCAAGGAGACCCTCATTTCCAAGAAAGCCAAGTTTACGGCCAAAGCACTTTACGACATCGACTATCTGTCGGTTAATCCTGGCAAGTGGACTTCTGACGAAAAGACCAACAAACTGATTGGCGCCATCATCGACAATTACACGGTGAGACACAAGGAAATTGAAGGTAAGTTCAACCGCGAGAAGTACGTGGCCAGTGTTGGCGACGAACTGCCGAACGGCATCGTACAGATGGCTAAGGTGTATGTGGCCAAGAAGCGCAAGCTGATGATTGGTGACAAGATGGCCGGTCGTCACGGTAACAAGGGTATCGTTTCGAAGATCGTCCGTGCTGAGGATATGCCATTCCTCGCCGATGGTACTCCGGTCGACATCGTGCTGAACCCGTTGGGTGTGCCTTCGCGTATGAACCTCGGTCAGATTTACGAGACTGTGCTCGGTTGGGCTGGCCACGAACTCGGACTGAAGTTCGCCACGCCTATCTTCGACGGTGCTACATTGGAGGAGATTAACCAGTACATGCGTAAGGCTGGATTGCCTGATAACGGACGTATGCAACTCTATGACGGTGAGACGGGTGAGCCTTTCGACCAACCTGCCACTGTGGGTTACATCTACATGCTGAAGTTGCACCACATGGTTGACGACAAGATGCATGCCCGTTCGATTGGACCATACTCATTGATCACGCAGCAGCCTCTGGGCGGTAAGGCTCAGTTTGGTGGCCAGCGTTTCGGTGAAATGGAGGTCTGGGCTCTCGAAGCCTTCGGAGCCAGCAATGTGCTGCAAGAGATTCTGACCGTGAAGTCGGATGATGTGAACGGTCGCGCCAAGGCTTACGAATCCATCGTTAAGGGTGACAACATGCCTACTCCTGGCATTCCTGAGTCCTTCAACGTGTTGATTCACGAACTCCGTGGCTTAGGCCTCGAAATCACCTTTAAGGATAAAGATGGTAAAGTCTTGAATTGAGTTTAATAATGCTAGGATAAAACAAACAGAAATATGGCAACTAACAATATAGTCAATAGCAACTTCGCTAGCATAACGGTGAGTTTGGCTTCGCCGGAATCGATTCTTGCCCGTTCACACGGTGAGGTGTTGAAACCTGAGACCATCAACTACCGTACTTATAAACCCGAACGCGACGGCTTGTTCTGCGAGCGTATTTTCGGTCCTGTGAAGGACTGGGAGTGCCATTGCGGTAAGTACAAGCGCATCCGTTACAAGAACATCATCTGCGACCACTGCGGTGTGGAGGTGACGGAGAAGAAGGTCAGACGTGAGCGCATGGGTCACATCTCATTGGTGGTGCCCGTCGCCCATATCTGGTATTTCCGTTCGCTGCCCAACAAGATTGGTGCCCTGCTTGGTATTCCTACCAAGAAGCTTGACGCTATCATCTATTATGAACGTTATGTGGTGATTCAAGGAGGCATCTTGGAAGGCCAAGCCATCCCGAATGACAACGAAGGACGTAAGGTGTCGAAGCTCGAATTCCTCACCGAGGAAGAATACCTCGACCTTATGGAAATGGTTCCGATTGAGAACCAATATCTCCCTGAGGACGACCCGAACAAGTTCATCGCCAAGATGGGTGCTGAGGCCATTTATGACCTCCTTTCCCGCTTGAATATCGATGAAGAGGCTAACCGCCTGCGTGCCGAAGCCAATGAGGTGAAGGCACAACAGCGTAAGCAGGACCTGCTGAAGCGCTTGCAGGTGTTCGAGGCTTTCCGCGAGGCCAACACGCACATCGAGAACCGTCCCGAGTGGATGATTGTGAAGGTGGTGCCTGTGATTCCTCCGGAGTTGCGCCCGCTCGTCCCGTTGGATGGCGGCCGTTTCGCCACTTCCGACTTGAACGACCTCTATCGTCGTGTCATTATCCGTAACAACCGTCTGAAGCGTTTGATCGAAATCAACGCTCCTGACGTCATCATGCGTAATGAAAAGCGTATGCTGCAGGAGGCCGTCGACTCGTTGTTCGACAACTCACGCAAGTCGAGCGCGGTGAAGACCGACTCGAACCGTCCGCTGAAGTCGTTGAGCGACAGCCTGAAAGGTAAGCAAGGTCGTTTCCGTCAAAACCTGCTCGGTAAACGTGTTGACTACTCTGGCCGTTCCGTTATCGTGGTTGGTCCTGACCTGAACATGAACGAATGCGGTCTGCCTAAGGATATGGCCGCCGAGCTGTTCAAGCCGTTTGTGATCCGCAAGCTCATCGAGCGTGGCATCGTCAAGACCGTGAAGTCAGCCAAGAAGATTGTCGACCGCAAGGATCCCGTCGTTTGGGACATCCTCGAAAACATTCTGAAGGGTCACCCGATCCTGTTGAACCGTGCTCCTACACTTCACCGTCTGGGTATCCAGGCCTTCCAGCCGAAGCTCATCGAAGGTAAGGCAATCCGTCTGCACCCCTTGGTATGTACGGCATTCAACGCTGACTTCGACGGTGACCAGATGGCTGTCCACGTACCGTTGGGCAATGCCGCAGTGCTTGAGGCTCAGATCCTGATGTTGGCTTCGCACAACATCCTGAACCCCTCGAATGGTGCGCCTATCACGCTGCCTTCGCAGGACATGGTTTTGGGTCTGTATTACATCACCAAGCCTCGTAAGAGCACGCCTGAACACCCCGTGAAGGGTGAAGGCATGTCGTTCTACTCTCCAGAAGAGGTGATCATCGCCCACAATGAAGGCCGTGCCGACATGCATGCCGTCATCAAGGTGCGCGTCAAGGTGCGTGAGGAGGACAAACTCGTCACGAAACTGGTCGAGACCACCGTGGGCCGTGTCATCTTCAACCAAGTGGTGCCCGATGACTTTGGCTTCATCAACGAACTGTTGACTAAGAAGTCACTCCGTAGCATCGTCGGCGACATGGTGCGTATGGAAGGCACTGCCGTCACGACCAAGTTCCTTGACGATATCAAGAACATGGGTTACTATCAGGCTTATAAAGGTGGCTTGTCGTTCAACTTGGGTAACGTCCTTGTTCCCCAGATGAAGAGCAACCTCATCTCCGATGCTAACTCGAAGGCCGCTGAGATCCGTGAGTTCGAAAAGATGGGCTTCATGGGTCCCAACGAGCGTTACAACCAAATCGTTGACCTTTGGACTGACGTCAACGCCAAGCTTACCCAAGAGGTGATGAAGGTGTTGTCGAGCGACGACCAGGGCTTCAACCCGGTGTATATGATGCTGCACTCTGGTGCTCGTGGTTCCGAGGCTCAGGTATCACAGCTTTGTGGTATGAGAGGTCTGATGGCCAAGCCTATGAAGGCTGGTTCAGGCGGCTCCGAAATCATTGAGAACCCGATTCTGTCGAACTTCCAGGAAGGTCTGTCCGTGTTGGAGTACTTCATCTCCACCCACGGTGCCCGTAAGGGTTTGGCCGATACCGCTCTGAAGACCGCAGACGCTGGTTACTTGACCCGTCGTCTGGTCGACGTGGCTCACGATGTCATCATCACCGAGAAGGACTGCGGCACGCTCCGTGGTATGACCATCTCGCGTGGTGAAGAAATCAAGGAGCCTGGCAAGCACTCCTTATTATATGACCGTATCCTTGGTCGTGTGGCCTTGCACGATGTGTTCCATCCTCAGACGGGCGAACTCATCGCTGCCAGTGGCCAAGAGCTTAACGAAGCCCTTGCCGAGGCCATTGACGAATCGCCGTTGGAGAGCGTTGAAATCCGTTCCGTGCTGACTTGCGAGTCGAAGCGCGGCGTGTGTGCCAACTGCTACGGACGTAACTTGTCGTCGAGCAAGCTGGTGCAGAAAGGTGAGGCTGTGGGCGTCATCGCTGCCCAGTCCATCGGTGAGCCTGGCACCCAGCTGACCCTGCGTACCTTCCACTCTGGTGGTAAGGCTTCGAAGGGCCTGGTGGCCAACAGCACTGAAGCCAAGTATGATGGCTATCTCGAAATCGATGAGCTCCGTTCCGTTGAAGTCGACAAGGAGGGTGACAAGTATCAGATTGTCATCGGTCGTTCGGCTGAATTGAAGCTGCATGACAACCATACCGACGTCGTTTTGATGACGACCATCATCCCGTACGGTGCCAAATTGTTCTTCAAGTCTGGCGATCAGGTGAAGAAAGGCGACAAGATTTGCGAATGGGATCCTTACAATGCCACAATCATTTCTGAGCACAGTGGTAAGGTTCGCTTCGAGAACGTGATTGAAGGCGTGACCTATCGTAATGAGACCATCGCTGAGACTGGCTTCATTGAGCGAGTCATCATCGAAGGTAAGAGAGGCGCCAAGAACCCGCTCATCGATATCGTTGATGAAAATGGCGAGATTTTGGTCTCTTATGACTTGCCCGTTGATGCCCACGTTATCGTTGGCGAAGGCGATGCCATCACCGCTGGTGACCAACTGGTGCGTATCCCGCGTAACGTTTCTGGTGGCGGTGATATCACGGGCGGTCTGCCGCGTGTGCAAGAGCTGTTTGAAGCCCGTAACTCCATTGACCCAGCCATCGTTTCCGAAATCGACGGTATTGTCCACCTTGAGAAGAAACTGAAGCGTGGCAACCGTGAGGTCGTGGTCACTGCCAAGACTGGCGAAGAGAAGCGTTACCTCATTCCGACTTCGAAGCAGATTCTGGCTCAAGAGAACGACTTCGTGAAGGCTGGTCAGCCACTTTCGGAAGGTGTCATCACACCGGCCAGCATCTTGGCCATCATGGGCCCGATGAAGGTGCAGGAATACATCGTCAACGAGGCGCAGAGCGTGTACCGTCAACAAGGTGTGGTCATCAACGACAAGCACTTTGAGGTCATCGTGCGCCAGATGATGCGTAAGGTCGAGATCCTCGACCCAGGCGACACCCGCTTCTTGCAAGGCGAGCTGGTCAACAAGCTGACCTTCCAAGAGGAGAACGACGACATCTACGGTAAGTTCTTCGTGGAGGACAATGGCGCTTCCGAAAAGTTGCAGAAGGGCGAAATCGTTTCGGCCATGAAGCTGCGCGAGGAAGAGTCCGCACTGAAGCGTAAGGACTTGACCCTGCCGACGGTGCGTCCTGCACGTCCGGCAACGGCTACCCAGGTGCTGCAAGGTATCACCCGTGCTGCTTTGGCTACCGACAGCTTCATCTCGGCTGCCTCCTTCCAGGAGACCACCAAGGTGCTGACCAACGCCGCCATCGCCGCCAAGAGCGACTTCCTGCTCGGTATGAAGGAGAACGTGATTGTCGGTCACAAGATTCCTGCTGGTACGGGCCTGCGTGAGTATGAGGACTTGATTGTGGGCTCTCGTGAAGAATACGAGGAACTGCAAGAAAAGGCCGCTCTCTAATTAGTGTTGAATTGAGTGGGGACGGCCAATGGTTGTCCCCGCTTTTTAATAAGTAGATGAGCAAATTTAGTTTTCAAATAGAACATTCTTACTATGACTTGTGACAATGACCACTTTAACGAAGCCAAGAAACTTCTACAATAAATAAAAGCGGTCATGGTTATAGTCAATGGTCATACTTGAAAACTAAACAAACATAAACTATAGTTTTGAACAGTTACTTACAATAACATTATGGAAAACAATAATCAGAAAAACCAATTGAATATCGAAATCAGCGACGAGGTTGCTGAAGGCAAATACTCCAATCTCGCCATCATCACCCACTCGCCTAATGAGTTTATTGTCGACTTCGCCCAGATGATGCCTGGTACGCCCAAGGCAAAAGTCCGCTCAAGAGTGATTTTGAACCCATTGAATGCCAAACGTTTGTACAAGGCTTTGGCCGACAATATCGCCAAATATGAGCAGCAGTTTGGCACCATTCAGGACTTGGGTAGCAATGTCGCCCAGTTCCCGATAGGCACACCTACTGCACAAGCTTGATCAACATCACGTGTCAATATGAAATCGATCGTCTATGTCATTCCCTCGGGAATCTATAGGCGGTCGATTTCTTGATTATATGCAATTTTAATGCGATGAAACACTTCCTCTTCTTACTTCTGGCATTGATGGCTGGTACTTCTCTGCAAGCTCAGGAACAAATCCCTGATACAAGCCTGTTTGAGGCCTGTCGCCATATCGAAGGCAATGATATGCTTCCTTATCGGCTCTATCGCTCGCAGAAAGCTGATACGATGCCGGAAGCGTTGCCTTTAGTCATCTTTTTGCACGGTGCTGGAGAACGTGGCAATGATAATTATATGCAGTTGAAGCATTGCATCAAATATTTCCTTGACGACACCGTGACAAGCCGTTATCCTTTTTTGTTGATGGCTCCGCAATGCCCAAATGACAGACGCTGGGTGAATACCGATTGGAGCTTGCCAGAGCACACGATGGACAGCATGACCACGTCAGAGCTGCGTGGCGTGATGGCCGTGCTTGACAGCCTTGTTGATGTTGGTGTCGTGGATTCGACGCAAGTTTACATTTGCGGCATTTCGATGGGCGGCTTTGGCACTTGGGATGCCTTGCAGCGTTGGCCGGAGAAGTTTGCGGCAGCTATTGCCATCTGCGGTGGAGGAGACCCAGCATACGCCGAGACTATGAAAGATGTGCCTATTTATATCTTTCATGGCTTGCTTGATGAGGTGGTCATGCCTTCGCGGAGCATACAGATGTATAATGCATTAAAGGATGTCGGCAATGAAGAAGCCATTCTGGTCACTTATCCCGAGTTGGGTCATTTGTGTTGGGATGCGGCTTTTTCTACGGCGGGGTTGTTTGGGTGGTTGTTTGGGAAAAGGAAAGAATTGTATTAAGGTTGCATTTATCGAAATAATTTGTATTTTTGCAATCTAATTATCCTTGAAAATGGAATATAATCAGAATGATAATGAGATAACCAAGGCATCGGAGCCTGCCGTTGCTTATGAGGTATTAACACCTCAAGTGGACTCTGTGGAAATCGAAAGGGAATGCCTTTCTTTGGAAGAGTCTAAGCGGTTGTTACTTGAGAAGGTTCACAAACATTATCATTCGAAATCATGAAAGTCTTTATTGACAAGGCCGTACATGAAGAAATTGTGTCGTTCTATGAAGCGGCAATGAATCACCATATTACTCTTGACGAAGCTACCGTTCTTAAAAAGATTGACAGGTTGTATGATGCATTAGAGTCACTTGGCATTTATGCTGAGATTTACCCTATAGCCCGCTTGAAATCAGATTGGATTTCAAAAGGTTATCAAGAGTTTATCTGCGAGGATTTTCATTTTGCATATCGCATATATGTGTTAGAAGATGGTGAGAGGATTGTCCGTGTGCATGATGCGGTTCATAGTTTATTGTATCATTGAGGTGTTGATAATAATTTGTTTTGCAACGTATTGATTATGTGTATTTTATGTTGTAATTAACAAAATTCTTTGTTGATTTAGTCTGAATATCAGACCTTTTGTGTACTTTTGAAGCCTCGTTTGTACACAACAAGGCACCGAAACCTTGGTGACATCCCGTAATGACGGTCGATTAAACTTAAGGTTAAAGGTCCGGTGCCCTGTGGAAAAACGTTTACTTACAAAGATGCGTCACCTGGCTTATTCTGTGGTAGGGATTTCAGGTGACGTTTCTTTTCTGCCCTTACGGCGACGCACTTTGGCATTGTCGGTTCTGATTTGTGAATCGACAAGCTTGGCAAACGCATCGTAAGTGGCGGCATCCTCGTTGCATTTGGCTTCAAGATGCACCACCAACTTTTGGTTGATGAGCTCAAGAATGGCTTCTTTCAGATCAGTGGCCGATTCGGTCTTGTCTTCCAGTAGCTGGTGTTGATACTCCACCAGCATGTTCTCGAAGGACGTTTCTGCCTCGCGAAGCCGATCCACGGCTGTCTTCATGGTCTCCAAGCCCTCCAAATGAGAGGCCAGGTCTTTGTCGGACAAGCGAAGGAGCAACGCTTGGATGAGAGCAGTCTTGCTCTGGTAGTTGCCTGCCTGTATCGCGGGGAGATAATTCTCGAACACAGGCCTTAAATCAGTCCAATGGGACTGGAATTTCTCGTCGGACAACTTGTCATATCCTTTCTTGAGGTTGACCAAGGCACTGACGCATCTCATGCGGTGCGCGTCGTAGGTCTCAAGCGAGGAGATGAGGCGGTTGTTACGAAGAGCGTCAAGGATACGATCCGACAGGTCTTTCAGGTCTGCCATCACGTTACGCAGATAGACATCCGCACTGAGTGCGGTTTCGCAGCTTTGGTGTAAGCTGCACAGTGTATGGGCAAGGCCCGCCACTTCGGCGACCCTCAGCCCTTGAAGTAGGCGATTAACTTTTATAGTTGTCATAATACTATAATTTGTGACCGTCCTACAGGATATCCAATGATTGGGAATACTCGGTGTCAAAGCGCCAAGCAAAACGCAGGTTGACCTTTCGTCGTCGGAAAATGGTCGACCAAAACTTTTTTCCGCCAGTTTTCCGTCGTCAAAAGGCGAAGCAGGAAAAAAGTCGGTGATGCTCCGTCGCCCAAAGCCCAAGCCAAGCTCAGGTTGACCTTGCGGCGTGCGCCAAAAGGCGGAGCTGGCCATTTGTCTCCCTGTGCGCGATCCGGGAGCGCACGAGGGTGTGTCGCCTTGGGCAGGCTGAGAGGTGATGTCAAAATGTAGTATCATCGTCTATAGGTTGTTGATTGGGTTCTTCTTCAGGTAGGCATTTGTTCTCTTGCCTTGAGAAATGCGACTGCAAGCTTTCCTTGCGGTTGCGCACTTGCCTTTGCCGCCGCTCGCAGTAGCGGTCAAGTTCGTCGAGGCTCAATGCCTCCACGCCGTTGCTCTCGGCATATCTGCCCAGACAGCCGGAGTCGGTTAGCAGCATGTAGCCATTGCTTTTGGCCAAGGCCACCGCGATGTAGTCTTCGATGGTGAGGCGTCGGCTTTCTTCGCACTGCGTGAACTCTTGATGGTAGGTCTCCCATTCCTTCAAGGGAAGTGTGATTTCGGCAAGGTTTTCTTTTTGTTGTTGGAGACGTTCCATGGTGCCGCTGCTCAGTTTGTCACCTTGGTAGAGGTCGAGAGTGAATAGGGTGATGCCGATGGCTTTGCCCCTCTTGGGCATGTCCTTGGCAATCAGTTTGCAAAGCGTTTCTATAGAGCAAATAATCTTCATTTTGTTTATACAAATACTAATTGTTGAATGGTATCCACCTCAGCGCCGAGCAGCGAAGCTGCCTTAGCGGGGGTGATGAGTTCGTTGCTAAGGGCTTGCAGCACGAGGCGACGCAAGTAAGTGGTTGTTTCAGGCTGCCAGAGGCTTTCTCGCACCTGGTCGCGGTAGTCTACGTTGGTTTTCTTTTTTAACTTAATGTTGAAATGTTTGAAATAGGCATCGTCGATGATGTCGTGTTGGTGGGCTTTGTACATCAGCGCCTCGACGGAGATGCCGTAGTCGCGTTGCAGGCCTTTCAGCTCTTCGAGGGTGAGGGTCTTGCGATGGTTGCCCAACCGAGTGTACAGCACCGAACTGGGGATGAGCATCTCGCTGGCGAAGGTGTTGCAGAGGTGTTCGACGTCGGCGCCGATTTCGAAATGGAGGATGAGATGTGCCAACTCATGGAAAAGGGTGAAGCGTTTGCGCTCAGGGGTGTAGGTGGCGTTGAGGACGATCAGAGGGGTGTCGTCAGCTTTGGTGCTGGTGCCGTCGAATTTCTCGTCGGCCTCTACCTCGACGATGCGGACGCCGAGTGACTCGAGCAGTTCGATGGGGGCGAAGATGGGTGCGTTGCCCAGACCGAGTTCGCGGCGCAGGCGTCGGGCCATGGCGTCGGCTTGCAGGTAGGTGGCGACGGTGGTGTCGCTGTAATCGAGTTGGAAAGGTTGGTTGATGTTG
>JAEEGK010030324.1_pt1 | contig 10725 bp, 9 predicted proteins | sample 8958771 | NCBI WGS metagenome assembly JAEEGK01 (sample SAMN16246547, study PRJNA631951) | gut metagenome | biome: gut microbiome; feature: rumen; material: SC-attached | host: Bos | place: Iran: Karaj | collected 2018-10 | reverse complement strand
GTGTTGAGAAAGGCCAGAGTGCCGATGAGAACCATGTATCAAGTGTATCGGGATCCTGTGTAAGATGTGTACATCCGCACTTAGGACACTTTTCGGGTGCTGTAGCGGACACAATAATCTCACCGCATTCATCGCAGTAGTATGCGGGAATTCTGTGGCCCCACCAGAGCTGTCTGGAAATACACCAGTCTTTGATGTTATCGGTCCAGTTGAAATATGTCTTTTCCATACGTTCGGGAACAAGCTTTATCTCGCCGGTCTTTACGGCTTTTACTGCAGGCTTAATAAGCTCATCCATCTTAACGAACCACTGCTGTTTTACGAGAGGTTCTACGGTTGTATGGCATCTGTCGTGTGTACCTACGTTATGTGAGTAGTCTTCAATCTTTACTAAAAGTCCGAGTGCTTCAAGATCTTTTACGATGGCTTCTCTTGCAGCATATCTGTCCATGCCTGCATATTTGCCGCCGTTTTCGTTGATTGTAGCATCGTCGTTCATGATATTGATAACTTCAAGGTTGTGTCTCTGTCCAACCATAAAATCGTTAGGGTCATGAGCGGGTGTAATCTTAACAACACCTGTACCGAATTCCATGTCAACATAGGAATCCTCTACAACGGGGATGGGCTTGTCAACAAGGGGAAGCCATACGCTCTTACCTCTTAAATGATGATATCTTTCATCATCGGGGTTAATTGCAACTGCGGTATCGCCGAGCATTGTCTCGGGACGAGTTGTTGCAAATTCAAGAAACTCTGTAGTTGAAGGCTTGCCGTTTTCATCTACGAGAGGATATTTAATATGCCAGAAATGTCCGGCCTGTTCTTCGTATTCAACTTCCGCATCGGAAATGGATGTATTACAAACAGGACACCAGTTGATAATTCTTGCGCCCTTGTAAATCCAGCCTTTTTCATGCATCTTGCAGAAAACTTCGGTTACGGCTTTGTTGCAGCCTTCATCCATCGTAAAACGTTCTCTGTCCCAGTCACATGATGAACCGAGTTTTTTAAGCTGTGAAATAATTCTTCCGCCGTATTCTTTTTTCCACTCCCATGCTCTCTCAAGGAATTTTTCTCTTCCGAGATCATGTTTGTCGATACCCTGCTCTTTTAAGGTATTTATAATTCTAACTTCCGTAGCGATGGAAGCATGGTCCGTACCGGGCTGCCAGAGGGCATTATATCCCTGCATTCTCTTAAATCTGATAAGAATGTCCTGCATTGTATTGTCAAGTGCATGGCCCATGTGAAGCTGACCAGTGATATTGGGCGGCGGAATTACGATTGTAAAAGGTTTCTTTGTTTCGTCAACTTCGGCATGAAAATATTTTTTATCAAGCCATTTCTGATACAGTCTGTCTTCTATGCCCTTGGGGTCATATGTTTTGGCAAGTTCCCTGCTCATTTTTATTTCTGCTCCTTGTAATTGTGGTATTTTTTATAGCATTAAACGATAAAAATCGATAATACGCATAATCTATATAATTATAAATATTTATGTCGATATAGTCAAGTTATGTCAAGCGCCAAACACGCAAAAAACAGGGAGTTATCACCACGATAACCCCCTGTTTTTTATATACCTTCTTCAAAACGGACTTTTATGAATTGCCAAGTACCGAAAATGCAATATTCGTCGCGTGGTCTCCGACTCTTTCAAGACCCGAGAGAATATCCGAATAAAGCATTCCGGCTTCCGCGGTACACTCGTTCTTCGTAAGTCTTTGAACATGCGTCTGCTGGAATTCCTTTTCCATGTTGTCTATCCTGTCTTCGGTCTCCCTAACCTGTTCTATATGCTCCATCTTTCTTGACGAGAACATTTCGATAGCGTATTGAAGATTTAAGTTTATGGCATCCCTCATCTGTGTCATTTCGTTAAAAGCTTCCTTGCTGAATTCTATGTTCTTTTCTTTTCTCATCTGGGCCGTTTCCGCAATGTTTGTCGCATGGTCTCCGATACGTTCGATATCGTTAACCACATGGAAATATGCGCCGATGTTTTGCAAGTCTTCGATGGGAATGTTGCTTTGCGTCAATTTTACGAGATAGTCAGTAATTGTTTTGTTTAAGAAGTTTATGTTCTTTTCGACTTCCGCAACCTTTTCTATTTCTTCCGAATCAAGGGTTACAAGCGAGTTCATCGCTCTGTTTAAATTGTCGAGCGCAAGGTTTGCCATACGTTCGATTTCGTTTGTAACTTCGACAACAGCCGTTGCGGGGTTGAATACGACTTTGTTTCCGATGAACTGAAGTTTGAATTCGTCGTTGTAGCCGACCTTCTCGTCCTTACCCGGAATAACAAGGTATGTGGCTTTCACGAGAAGATTCGAGAACGGGAACAAAATCAGAACCTGGAATATCTTTATGATTGTATGGCTGTTCGCAACGAATCGGCCGTAATTGTTGCCCGATACCGACATGATGCCGCTTACGATGTAATCTCCGACAATAAGCATGATGATAAATACGATAACCGTACCGGCAAGGTTGAAAAGGAAATGAATCATTGCGGCACGTTTTGCATCCTTCATACCCGAAAGCGAAGCAAGAAGCGCCGAAACGCACGCACCCATGTTACAGCCGAGTATTACGAAAATAATAATGTTGAAATTATCGAGAAGTCCCTGTTGAGCAAGCAGCAATACAATGCTGACCGTAACGGAAGAACTTTGAACTATACCGGTTATTACGAATCCCAAAAGAAGCGCAAGCAGGGGGTTCGAAAGGGATGAGAAAAGATTTAGAATCGCTTCGGATTCCTTTAATCCGCCCATGGCCTGACTCATCAGCGAAATGCCCAGGAACAAAGTACCGAAAGAAACAATAATCTGTCCGATACGGTTGATGGCGGGTTTTTTTACAAACATTACCAAAACCGCACCTATCAGCAAAAAGATGGGCGCGTAATCGCTTAATTTAAACGAAATCAATTGCGAAGTGATTGTGGTACCGATATTGGCACCCATGATAATTCCCGCAGCCTGATAAAGATTTATAAGGCCGGTATTAACAAACGAAACCACCATTACGGTACAGGCACTCGATGACTGTACTATAGCGGTGAATATCATGCCGACTCCGAGTCCGGCAAATTTATTCGTGGTAAATATTTCAAGAATTTTTCTTAACTTTGCACCTGCGGCTTTTTCGATGGATTCGCTCATGTGCTTCATTCCGAAAAGGAACAAGCCCAAACCGCCGGTCAACGTAAGTATATTCCCAAAACTCATGTTGGCCTCCTAAATACTTTTAAAAAACCTCTCGGCTTCAATTATATCATTACCGATCTGAGAAAATAAAGCCTTGTTGGAATCAAATTTTCTTTCTTCTCTCAAAAATTTCAAAAAATAAACTCTGATTCTGTCACCGTAAAAATCTTTTCCTTCGGGACAGTCGAGAATATGGCTCTCGATATTTACGTTGTTTTCGTCACCCACCGTGGGTCTTACTCCCACATTGGTAACTGCATGAAATTCCTCATTGTTTTGTGTTTCCACTATCGTGAAATACACGCCGTATTTGGGAATTACTCTGCCTGAAACAGGGTTGATGTTAACGGTCGGCATATCGAAAAGATGTGCCAATCCCTTTCCTTTGACAACAACTCCGTAATGATAATAATCGTATCCGAGCATCTCGGAAGCATCTTCCATATTGCCCTCTTCCAATGCTTTTACGATTCTCGAAGACGATATGGTTTCGTTTTTGTATTCGATTTTGTCTATAATCTGCGTTTCGAATCCAAATTCTTTTGAAAGTTCCGCCAAAAGATTTGCATCTCCGGCGCCGTCTTTTCCGAAAGACACGTCGCTTCCGCATACGACGAGGGAAGCATTCAGCCTGTCAACAAGAATGTTTTTCACAAAATCGCGAGCGCTCATATTCATGAGTTTTTCGTCGAATCTGGCGCATATAAGCCTGTCCACGCCTATTTCTTCCATCTGCGAAATAATCTCCCCCCTGGTGTTTAAATGAGGGAGTTCCTTTTTGGAAAAAAAATCTTCGGGATAGGGATCGAATGTGAAAACACACGATTCGGTCTCTGTTAATTCACTGTTTAAAACAAGCTCCTCGAGCAGGGTAACATGACCCAAATGAACACCGTCGAATTTGCCGATACTGACGCAGTTTTTGTTTTTTAATTTCGGAATTTCTTTTAAGATTTCCATTACAGTTCTTCCTCGGCAAGCAATTCGAGAAGCCTTTTTCTTATATCTTCCTCGGTGCCTTTATGATAGAATCCCGCAGCTCTCATATGTCCGCCGCCGCCGAATGCCTCGCAAATCTTTGCGACATTGACTTTTTCTTTCGAACGGATGCTGACTTTTTCCGTATCCGCATTCATGGGATACATGAAAATCGCGACTTCGACGCCTTCGGTGATTCTTAACTGATTGATAACGCCTTCGAAATCACTTTTCGTTATATTGTAATCGCTCATTTCCTGCCTGGAAATACTGCCGATGATTACTTTGTCGTTCATATAAAGTTTGGAACCCAAAACGATTCTCGCGCATGCAAGATTCTGCGAATATGTCTTCTCGTAAAAAGTGGTGTCGATAAGGTACTGACAGTCGATTTTTTCTTCCATCAGTCTTGCTGCAATCCTCATTGTATCGCAAGATGTTGCGGGATATTTGAAAATACCCGTATCATGAACTATTCCGAGATAAATCCATGATGCAATCATTTTGTCGAGATATTTTTCGTCCATCAGCCTGAAAACAAGTTCGGATGCGCTCGACGCCTTGATGTCGATCACATTGATGTCTCCGTGACCTTTCGGATTGCTTAAATGGTGATCGATATTGATTTTAAGTTTGGCGTTTTTAAACATCTTTTCGCCGGGACCTATTCTTTCGGGACCGCAGTCGATCAGGATATAAGTGTCGGGTTCCATGCCGCTGTACGAATGGTCGATTATGTCATGACCTTCGATACGTTTGAAGCAGTTGGGTATTTCCTCGAGGAATACTGCAACCTCGGCATCTTTTAAAAGTTTACGCAAATAAAGAGTCAGGGCAATACAGGACCCAATAGAATCCCCATCGGGACTTACATGCCCCGATATGGCTATTTTTTTGCTATTGGAAAGTTCTTTTATAATGTCCATAACTCTTTACGCTTTTCCTTCTCTATTCTGTTTGTTCTTCGGAGTCTTTATTATTCTCTTCTTTTTCCTTTTCGTGAAGAGGCGCATTGACTTCGTCGATGAATTTCATCATTTCAATGCCCTTTTCGATGGATTCGTCGAGAATAAAAGTGATCTCGGGAGTGTTTCGCATATTCATTCTTTTGGCAAGAAGCGATCTTATCATACCCTTTGCACTGTTAAGACCCGTCATCGTGTTCTCTTTTTCTTCGTCACTTCCCATTACCGATACATAGACTTTGCATGTCTTTAAATCGGGCACAACGTAAACATCCATAACGCATGTAAAAGGACTGATTCTGGGATCCTTAACCTCGTAAGAGATAATCTGAGAAAGTTCTTTGTGAACCTCGGAATTGATGCGTACGTTTTTGATACTTCCTTTTCTCATTATCTGGGTACCTCAACCATTTCGTATGCTTCCACGATATCAAGTTCCTGAATTCCGTTGAATCCTTCAAATACAAGACCGCATTCGAAGCCTGTCTTGACTTCCTTGACATCGTCCTTGAATCTCTTTAAGGATGCGAGTTTTCCTTCGAAAATCTGCTCTCCTTCTCTTGTGATTCTGACTAAGCAGCCTCTTTTAACGATACCGTCAAGCACATAGGAACCTGCAATGTTTCCGATTGCGTTTGCCTTGAATATCTGTCTTACTTCGCAATGACCTATAACCTTCTCTTCGAAAATAGGCTCGAGGAGACCCTTCATGGCCGCTTCGACGTCTTCGATTGCATTATAGATTACGCTGTAAAGACGAACGTCAACACCTTCTCTGTCGGCGGTATCCTTGGCCTGGTTGTCGATACGTACGTTGAAACCGATAATGATTGCATTCGAAGCCGAAGCAAGCGTTACGTCGGATTCGTTGATTGCACCTACGCCGCCGTGGATAACCTTAACGACAACTTCTTCGTTGGAAATCTTTTCAAGGCTCTGCTTAACCGCTTCAACCGAACCCTGAACGTCGGCTTTGACGATAATGTTGAGACTCTTTAAATTATCCTCTTTTATCTTGGTGAAGACATCGTCAAGACTCATCTTGCTCTTTGTATCTTCAATCTTCTTGATCTTGTGTTCGGCTATGAATGTATCGGCAAAATGCTTTGCATCCTTGTCGTTTTCGTGAGCGATAAATACGTCGCCTGCCGAAGGAGCCTGGTTAAGACCGAGAATTTCAACGGGTGTGGAAGGAGTTGCGATTTTAACGTTTTCTTTCTTGTCGTTAATCATCGCTCTGACCTTACCGTGAGCTTCGCCCGCGGAAATGAAATCGCCGACTTTGAGAGTACCTTTCTGTACAAGTACGGTTGCAACGGGTCCTCTGCCTTTTTCGAGTTTGGCTTCGATGACAAGACCTCTTGCCTTTCTGTCGGGATTGGACTTAAGTTCGAGGATTTCAGCGGAAATAAGGATGTTTTCCAAAAGGTTGTCTATACCGAGACCTTTTTTAGCGGAAACCGGAACGTAAATCGTTTCGCCGCCCCATGCTTCGGGATTGAGTCCGTGGTCGCTTGAGAGTTCCGTCATAAGCTGCGAAATCTGAGGATACGATGCCATATCCTTGGTTTTGTCGTCGAAATCATATCCGATTTTGTCGACCTTGTTTACCGCAACGATAATGGGAACGCCTGCAGCCTTTGCATGGCTGATGGCTTCTATTGTCTGGGGCATTACACCGTCGTCTGCCGCTACAACGAGTACCGCGATATCGGTACTTGTTGCACCTCTCATACGCATTGCCGTGAATGCTTCATGACCGGGCGTATCGAGGAATGTAATGTTCTTGTCGTTGATTTTAACCTGGTAAGCACCGATATGCTGTGTGATACCGCCGGCTTCCCTGTCGATAACATGTGTATTTCTGATTGCGTCAAGAAGTGAAGTTTTACCGTGATCGACATGACCCATTACGCAGATAACGGGAGGTCTCTCGATGAGTTTTTCTTCGTTCTCGTCTTCTTCCTTAAGAAGTTCTTCGATAACGTCGACCTTCTCTTCCTTTTCGCACAAAATATCGTATTCCATTGCGATTTCTTCCGCTTTTTCAAAAGAAATCTCCGTATTTACCGTAACGATTTCTCCGGCAAGGAAAAGTTTCTTTACGATGGTCGAAGGCTGAAGTTTCATCTTGTCCGCCAAATCTCTTATCGTAAGAACTTCGGGAAGAACGAGAACCTTAATGTCGTCCTCAACCTTCTCAACCTTCTTTTCGGGCTTGATGAACGCACCGGGCTTTAAGGTCTTGCCCTTCTGGCCCATTCCGTCCTCATATCTGTCATCGTAACTGTTTTTCTTTTTATCTTTTTCCTGAGAACTTCTTCTCTTGTCGTCTTTTCTCTTGTTGTCGGGAGCGGGAGCGTTATCCGAGGGCTGCTCGAATTTCATGCCGCCCTTTTGAGGAAATCTGGGATTTCCCGCCTGCGGACGATCGTTCTTGTTGAAAGGGGTAGCAGAGTTCTTTCTTTGCTGTCCCTGATCGTCTTTTCTGAATTCTCTTCGCTCTCTTTGCTGTCTGTCCTGAGCATTTGCGTTAAAATCGTTGTTTTTAACGTGTTCCGCTTCGGGTTTGGACACATTTTCTACAGGCTTTGTGTTTTCCTTAACGGGAGTGCTCTGATTGACTTCCTGTTTTGTATTTTCAACAGGCTTGTTTTCTCTGCCGTTCTCGCTCGGTTTGGAGGGTTTAACGGGATGGCCGGGAATGAAATTGACACTGGGTGCACCCGAAGGAGGCGTTACGGGTTTGATTAATCTTGTGGGTCCCTGATTTACGTTTCTCTGGGGAGTTCTCGCCTGCTGACCCTGATTCTGGTTGGGTCTCTTCTGTGTCTGGGCGGCAGCGCTCATAAACTGAGGATTAATCTTGAAATTAAACTTGGCGGGCTTCTTTACGTCAGCCTGTTTGTCCTGCTTAACTTCAACTTTCTTTTCGGGTTTAGCTTCAGCCTTTTGTTCGGGTTTTTCTTCCTTAACCGCTTCTGCTTTTTCCGAAACCTTCTCCTCTGCTTTTTTCTCCTTCTTCTCTTCAGCCGCTGCGGCAGGTTTTGCCGGAGCCGATGCTTTTGCAAAAGCTTTTTTGACCGTTTCGGCCTCCTCGTCCGACAAATTCTTGGAAGCGGCTTTGCATTCTATTCCGTTCTCGTTAGCAATGGCAATCAGTTCCTTGCTTGTTGCTCCCAATTCTTTGCTTAATTCACTTATCTTCATTCAACTACCTCCGAATCCGATTTATAAACCGTAAACTTAAATCTCGCTTTTTTGTATTGCTTCTTTTATCGCTTTTGCGAATCCTTCATCCGTAATGACCGCCGCCGCTCTTTCTTCGCAGCCGATGCACTTTCCCAAATCGTCTTTGTTCGAATAAAAGCAAATCGGTACTTTTCTGAAAGAACACATATCCGAATATTTCTTCTTTGTGTTCTCGGAAGAATCAAGCGCCGCGACAACCAAAAGCGCCCTGCCTTTTTTCAGCTCGGTTTCAACGCAATATTCGCCGCTTTTAAGTTTTCCGGCTTTCTTTGCCAGTCCCAAAAGGGATAGGACTTTGTCGTTATTCACTAAACAACTCCTTAAGAGCATTTTCGAAAAATTCCCCGGGAACCTCCGTCTTGAATGCTTTGTCAAGAGCATGGTTTTTTGCGAGTTTTTCGAAACACTCTTTATTATTGCAAACATATGCTCCCCTGCCGTTAAGGCGTCCGGTCGAATCTACGAGTATTTCGCCCTCGGGAGTTTTTACAATTCTAAGCAGTTCCCTCTTGTCTTTGTTTTCCCTGCATGAGACACATGTACGAAGAGGAACCCTTTTATTCTGAACCATATGTTTAGATTTCCTCTGCTGCTTCGTTTTCTGCTTCGCCCTCTTCGTATTCGGGAACGTATTCTTCGTTCTCGTACTCGGGAGCAAAATCATTGTCGTCATATTCGAATTCTTCGCTGTCCGTTGAGAATCCGAATGCTTCTCTTGCCTGTGACTCCGACTTGATGTCAATCTTGAATCCCGTAAGTTTGGCCGCAAGACGTGCGTTCTGTCCTTCCTTGCCGATTGCAAGCGAAAGCTGTGTATCGGGAACGATTACCATGGCTTCTTTGCTCTTGGGATCTTCCTCGTTAACCGCAACGGCGATAACCTGTGCGGGAGAAAGAGCGTTCTGGATGAGCTCGTTTGCGTCGGGACTCCAGTTGATGATGTCAATCTTCTCTCCGCCGAGTTCGTCAACGATTGCATTTACCCTTGCGCCGTTTAAACCTACACATGCGCCTACGGGATCAACGTTTTCGTCCTTTGACCATACGGAAATCTTCGTACGGCTGCCGGGTTCTCTTGCAATACCCTTAATCTCTACGATACCGTCCTTAATCTCGGATACTTCTGCTTCGAAAAGTCTCTTTACGAATCCGGGATGTGTACGGGAAACGATAATCTTGGGTCCCTTGGGAGTGTTCTTTACTTCGGTAATGTATACCTTGATTCTGTCGGTGGGACGGAAATGCTCTCCCTTAACCTGTTCCGTTTCGTTTAAGATGGCGTCGGCCTTTCCGAGGTTAATGGAAATGCTCTTGCCTATATATCTTTGAACAACACCTACCACGATATTGTTCTGCTTGGAATAATACTGGTCAAATACAACATTTCTTTCTTCTTCGCGAATCTTCTGAAGAATAACGCTCTTGGCATGCTGTGTGGCAATACGTCCGAATTCCTTGGACTGAAGTTCGAATCTTACAACATCTCCGACTGCGGCTTTCTTTGCAACTTTCTTTGCGTCTTCAAGCGCAACTTCCGTAACGGGATCCGTAACATCCTCTGCATTCTCGACTACGGTCTTTTCCTGATAGAGATGATATTCGCCGGTTTCTCTGTCCATTTCAACCACGCAGTTTTCGTCATTGCCGAAATGTTCCTTGGCAGCCTTTTTCAAAGAGTTCTCGATTGCTTCAAAAAGAGTTTCCTTGCTGATTTCTTTTTCTTTTTCAAGCTCGGATATCGCTCTTAAAAGCTCTTCGCTGTCCTTAACCTTATTTTCCTTTGCCATTTAATTTCTCCTCCTTAGTTAATATCAAGTGACAATCTGATGTTTGCTATATCTTTTCTGTTAAATTCCATGTCTTTATCATCAACGGTTACCGTTACCGTGTTTTGATCATAGGCTTTTAAAATACCCGTAAACTCTTTGCATTTGTCTATGGGTTTGAATGTTTTTACATCAACCGACAATCCGAGTGACTTTTCGAAATGAACGTTTTTTGTAAGCCTTCTTCCGAGTCCGGGAGAAGATACTTCGAAAATGTAGGATTCTTCGATGTAATCTTCCTTATCGAGTATTTCGTTAAACGCTCTCGATACCTTTTCGCAGTCGTTAATGTTTACCCCGCCCTCTTTGTCGATATAAACTCTTAAATACCAGTCGGCGCCTTCTTTTTCGAAATCAATGTCGTACAGTTCGACACCGGCGTCCTTTAGTATCGGGGCGATGAGTTCTCCCGTTTTTCTTTCGTAATCCTCGTGTTTTCCCATTTTTTCTCCTTAATGCACTTGTATAAATTCACGGATCTTCCTCAAA
>JAEEGK010030323.1_pt1 | contig 10725 bp, 10 predicted proteins | sample 8958771 | NCBI WGS metagenome assembly JAEEGK01 (sample SAMN16246547, study PRJNA631951) | gut metagenome | biome: gut microbiome; feature: rumen; material: SC-attached | host: Bos | place: Iran: Karaj | collected 2018-10 | reverse complement strand
TCTCCAGATAATGTGCTCATCATCGACCGTGTCAACAAACGATACGTGAGCACGAACTATCAAGAGTTCACGGCCTTGAAGAGCCGCAACATCTACTTCGACACCATTCAGGACTCCTACTGGAAGGAGGCCAAGGGAGGCGACTGTTTCTCCTACACCATTCCTGCCAAGAAGGATATCCGCTTAGACCTCCAACTCTCTGGCAAGGGCGATTCCTCCAACTGGTCACCCCACACCACCGTGTCGGGCAAATACACCAAGACCGATGCCAACAAACTCTTTGGCAGCATCATCGGCAACTGATGCGGTGTAACTCTCAATCGTCAATTATCAACCCTCAAATCTCAATTCTCCATCGTCCATGCGGACACTCCTTTCCTTCCTGTTAGCCTTTGTGCTTGTTCTTCCCCTCTCCGCCCAGAGCAGGGGCAAGGGCACTGTGTCAGCCAAGCGCACGACCACCACTAAGTCGTCTCCGCAGAAGAAGCAGCCTGCCACTAAAACTTCGGGCAAGCAAGGCACCGCAAGCAAGCAGAGTGCCCAGAAGAAACAGACAAAGCCCGTCGACAAGAAAGCCCAGTTGCGCAGTCAGCAGGCCGCCACACAGCAGGCACGCCAACGTTCCCAGGCACAGTTGGCTCAACTCAACAAAAACGTGAAGTCCAGCCTCGACAGCGTGCTTATTCTCGACCATCAGATAGGTCGCCAGCAGCAGTCCATCGACAGCATCAACCACGACATCCTTGTACTGGGAACCACCATTGATACGCTCTACCGTCAACTTGACGTGTTGCAGCGCGACCTTGAGGTGAAGAAACGGCGATATGCCAAGGCAATGGTTTATATGCGTAAGAACCGCTCCGTGCAGAACAAACTCATGTTTATCTTCTCTGCCGACAACTTCACCCAGATGCTGCGCCGTATGCGTTATGTGCGCGAATACTCCACCTTCCAGAGAGCGCAAGGAGAACTCCTCAAGGAAAAACAAGCCGAAGTGCGCGCCAAGCAAAACGAACTCTTGGCAGCCAAGACGCAGAAACAGCAAAGCCTGCAAACGGTTGAAGAGCAGAAACGCTCATTGCAGGGCATGAAAGCACAATGCCAGACCAAGGTGACTTTCCTCAACCAGAACATCGCCACCGTGCAACGCCAGATTCAAGACTATCAGCGTCAGGAGCAAGCCCTCAATGCCGAGATTGAGCGCATCATCCAGGAAGAGATTGCTGCCGCTCGCCGAGCCGAAGCAGAACGCAAACGAAAGGCTGAGGAAGCACGTCGCCGAGCCGAAGCAGAGAAAGCCCGCCGACTGGCAGAGGCTAAAGCCCAGGCAGAGAAAGCCCGCCGTGCCGCCGAAGCCGCTGAAGCCGCTCGTCGCAAGGCAAAGACAGCCCAAGAGAAGGCCGAAGCCAAGGCAGCCACAGAGCGAGCCCAGATCGATGTGAAGAAGGCCGAGGCCACGGTGAGGAAAGTGGCGAAGGAGGAGACCGCAAAAGCGGAAACTTGGCATACCAACAGTGCCGATGCCAAACTCTCCAGCAACTTCGTCAGCAACAAAGGACGCCTTCCCATGCCCATCACAGGCAGTTACAGTGTGGTGGGCCACTATGGCAACTACACCGTGTCAGGACTTAGTAACGTCACGCTCGACAACAAAGGCATTGACATCCGTGGGCAGCAAGGGTGTTACGCACGAGCCGTGTTCGATGGCACCGTCAGTTCCATCTTCCAGTATAGCGGCACCTACATTGTCATGATACGTCATGGCTCCTACATCTCCGTCTATTCGGGACTTTCCTCCGTCTCTGTGCGTAAAGGCCAGACCGTGAGCACACGCGCCACACTTGGTGCCGTGGGACAAGACCCTGATGGACGATACATCCTCCATTTCCAGTTACGCAACGGTAGCGCCCGTCTCAACCCCGAACAGTGGGTGCGCTAACCTCCTCCCCCCCCTGAAAATTATCAATTATCAATTATCAATTTTCAACTTTCAATTGTCAACCTCCAACTTTCAAATTTCCACAGCCGAATCCTGTACGGGCGGACGCATAGCAGCCGCCATCACCGCGCGAAGTGGCGCCAGCCGCTACTTCCGTGGAGGACTTGTCGCTTATCAGAATGATGTGAAGGAGCAGCAACTCGGTGTGCCTCGTGAAATGATAGACACCTATGGCGTCGTATCCTCTCAGGTGGCAGAGCAGATGGTCAAAGGAGCCTGCCGACTCTTCCATTCCGACTATGCCCTGGCCTCCACCGGCTATGCAGAACCGTGGGAGGGGCACGAAGTGGAGATATGGGTGGCATGGGGCAGCGAACACGACACCCACTCCCTCTGTCTGCACGAAGACTTCGGACGCCTCAAAAATGTGGAACTCGCCACCCAGTGTGTGCTTGACGAGTTTGCCAAGTACCTCATGGAATTGCGTTGAGAACGTGTGGGTTGAGGAAGGTGCGTATCTCGTTGAGCAGGGTTGTGGCTTTCTCTCTCCCGTGTTGATAGATGGCGCGCAGTTTGGGTTCGTTGAGTTCGGTGCGGCCAATGTCAAGCGGATGGTCGGGATAGATGGCTAATATGTTGCCCTTTCGTGCCTGCTCGTCAATGTATTGAAGTTCTGCGTTGTACATCTCGTGGCGATGTTTCATGCATTCTGCTATCTTCGGATATTTGTGATGGAAGAGGCGGAAGAGGGGAGTGAGTTTGTTGGGTGTTTTCTGGTAGCCTTTGGGACGGGTGAGGATGACGATGTTGCGTTCGTAGCCGATGGACTGGAAATGTTGCAGGGGGATGCAGTCCACCAAGCCGCCGTCCAGAAGTTTCATCCCGTCTATTTCCACGGGGGTGGAGACGATGGGCATGGAACTGGTGGCACGGAACCACTCCAGCGTTTCATCTTCTACGTGGTCAATCTTTTTGTAGATGGGTTTCCCTGTCTGGATGTCGCAGCACACGAGGTGGAACTCGGTGGGGTCTGCCTCGAAGGTGGCGCAGTCGAACACGTCGAGTTCGAGGGGCATGGTGTGGTAGGCGAACCGAGGGTTGACCAGGTTGCCTGTGGTGAGGAAGGAACGCCATCCCATGTAGCGAGGGTCATCCTTGAAGCGTATGTTGTAACGCAGTCCGCGCCCCACCTGATGGGACTTGAAGTTGCAGCCGAACAAGGCGCCTGCCGACACTCCGATAATGCCGTCCACCGTGATGCCTTCTTCTTGCATCACGTCAATAATTCCTTCGGAGAAAAGGCCGCGCATGCCGCCACCTTCAAGCACGAGTCCTCGTTTCATTTTGTATGTGCGATATGAGAGGTTGTTGTGGTAATAGGTTTTAGTGTGTTGCAAAGTTAGCGACTTCCACTCTTTCCACAAAACTTTTGTGAGGTATTTTCATGAAGATTGTTCTTTTTCTCCGTCGAAAGCGGTGCTCCTTTTGTTTTTCTCACGCTACAAAAGCTTTCCGTGGGGTTACACGGCGCGTTTTGAGGTGAGGTTGTGTGTTTTGTTTGGATGGAAATACTTATCTTTGCACACAAAATAACAATCTGGCAGAGTTGAAGAATCGAAGAGTCTTTGACTCGGCATATCCAATTGAAATAGCATATGAAGAAGTTTTTTGTATTGACCATGATGTTGATGGCTTGCCTGATGGGGCAGGCACAAGAACGTGTTACCCTTCCTCGCTTTTTTGCCGACGGCATGGTGCTGCAGCGCGATGTGAAGATTCCTGTATGGGGCAAAGGTGTGGCAGGCGGGCAAGTGTCGGTTGCGCTGAATGGCAAGACTGCCAAGACGAAAGTGCATGCTGATGGCACTTGGAAGGTGTATCTGCCTAAGATGCAGGCAGGTGGTCCTTACACGCTGACGGTGACGCAGAAAACGTCGTTGAGCGCTGTGGTGGAAAAGCTGGAGACAAAGGTGAACAATGTGCTCATCGGTGACGTGTTCCTCTGTTCAGGTCAATCAAACATGGAGTTGCCCATCCGTCGTTGCATGGATGTGGTGAAGGATGAAGTGAAAGACTATTCGAATGACCGTATCCGGTATCTGAAGTTCCCCCATCAATTCAACTATGTGCGTCCGAATGATGATGTTCGGTGTCTGCCTTGGCAGAACATCACACCTCAGAACTGTGCTGAGGTGAGTGGCATCTGCTATTTCATGGCACGTGAGTTGCAGAAGAAGTACGGGGTGCCTATCGGCATCATCAATTCGGCTGTGGGTGGCACACAGGTGCAGGCATGGATGCCGCGTGAGGTCCTTGCCACTTTCAAGGGTTATCCAGAAGAGTTGGCCAAACCGAAGTATCACCAGGAGAACTGGGTGGACTCTATCCGTCGTGCCGAGAATGCGGCCGGTATGGGATGGGAGCGTAGGATGATGGAGACGGACACGGTGCTGAACCGTTGGAAGGCAGACGACTATGACTTCTCGGGTTGGAAGACTGTGGATATGTTCTCCAACTGGAGCAATTTCAGGAATGGTTCTTATTGGTTCAAGACTACGGTCAATCTGCCAAAGGAACTGGCTGGCCAGCAAGCGGTGCTGCGTTTTGGCGCGATGAAGGATGCCGACACCATCTTTGTGAATGGGCAGTATGTGGGTAACACCACGTATGAGTATCCACCACGTGTCTATACCGTCAAGGAGGGTGTTCTCCGTGAGGGCGAGAACCAGATTGTGGTGCACCTGATGTCGCAGAGTGGCATGGCGAACTTCACAAAAGGCAAGTTGTATCAGTTGGAGGTGGGTGGCCAAGTGTTCCCCATCGGTGAACAGTTGCAGATGGCTGTGGGCTGCATCATGCCCCGCAAACCTGCCAGCACGTATTTTGTTGACACGCCGACGGGACTCTACAATGCGATGATTGCGCCGTTGCAGGATTTCCCCGTGAAGGGTATGTTGTGGTATCAAGGTGAGTCGAACCTGGGCAATACAGGCACCTATGCCGCCATGTTGGAGGCGATGGTGGGTGCCTGGCGAAAGCAGTTCAACAGAGAGTTTCCTGTGGTCATCATGCAGTTGCCAGGATACATGAGCCGTCACGAACAACCCGTGGAGACGGGATGGACTCAGATTCGCCATCAACAGTATCTGGCGGCTCAGCATATTGACAAGGCAGCCTTGGCTCCTACGCTTGACACGGGAGAGTCGAACGACATCCATCCGCAGGATAAGAAAACGGCCGGTCACCGTGCCGCTCAGCAAATGAGCCGTCTTGTCTATGGCGATAACAGTGTTATCTGTAAGGTGGCGATGCCTGTTTCGGCACGTCTCGTTCAGCCAGGACGTTGTCAGGTTCTCTTCCCGCAAGCACCGTCCTTGCAGGTGAAAGGCGCTCGTATCAGCGGTGTGGCCATCTTGGTGGATGGACGCTATCAGTGGGCAGAAGCCACCTTGTCCAACCCTAACACCTTGGAAATCTCATTGCCGGAAGGGGTGACCTCCACCACTATCCGCTACTGTTGGGACGACTATCCAGAACCCACTCTCTTCAGTACCGATGGCATAGAAATGGTGCCTGTTCCCCAGTTCCAGATTGAGATGCAATGAGGAATGAGGAGTTTGGACTGATGAAAAGATTCTTTTTTCTTTTTCTGCTTGTTCTCACGGCAGCTCTGCCGATGAACGCACAAGAAGCAAGCCGCCCCAAAGTGGCTTTGGTTCTTGGGGGTGGTGGTGCGAAAGGTGCCGCCACGGTGGGTGTGCTGAAGTATATCGAGAAGTCGGGAATGCCCATCGACATGGTGGTGGGCACGAGTATTGGCTCTATTGTGGGCGGACTTTATTGCTTGGGCTATAATAGTGAGCAGTTGGACTCGATGTTTCGTTCGCAAGAGTGGGCTGACCTGTTTGCGGGTTCACTCATGGGCGACAGCATCGTGCGTTCGCTGCGTCAGATGACCGGCAGGCGCAGTTTTGAGGATCTTCCCATTCCGTTCCGTTGTGTGGCAGTGGACGTGAAGGGGCTGCGCGAGGTGGTGCTCAGTCGGGGCGACTTGGCGCAGGCGATGCGGGCCAGCATGGCCATCCCTTTGGTGTTCAAACCCGTGAAGATGGACGGCATGGTGCTGGTGGACGGTGGTGTGCTCAACAACCTGCCTGTGGATGTGGCGAAGAATATGGGGGCTGACATCGTGATTGCCGTGGACTTGACGGTGAACAAGCACGAAGACATTGAGCGGTCGGGCATCCTGTCGCTGTTGCGCCTCGATTTGAAGAAGTATCAGCAGAACTGCAATGATGTTGACATTTATATCAACCCGAACCTTCGTGGTTATGGGGCGCATGACTTCTCACCCGAGAAAATCGCTAAGATGATTTCCTTGGGTGAAAAGGCGGGAAAGGCTTCGCTGAAATCGTTGAAGAAATTGAAGAAAAAACGGAAGTTGTCTGCTTCTAAGAATTGAGAAACCTCAATTTCTCGACAGGTTGCGGCGATACATCCACACAAATCCTCCGCAGAGTGTGAGTGCGGCTATTACGACAAGAGTGGCCATCATCATTGATGAGTGGTTGCTGCTGCCGCCCCAGTCATTGAACATGTTGATGGCTGAACGCAGCGTGTCTATCACCTCCTCCTTGCTGGTGAGCGTGTCGATGACTTCTTGTGGGATGATGGAGTCGGTGACTCCGTCGGGTACTGCGACAGAGTCGGCGGCAGGTTTCTTCAGCACCAGCGTGTCGGGGTCGAGTGGACGTATAATCTGCGGATGATGGTTTCTGCCAGGATAGGCAATGTCTAAGAGTTGAAACATGACAATAAATATTTTTAAGAGTTAATCAATGAATGTCTGAATGTAGATGAGTTGAACCAACAGTCCGATGAGGAAACTGATGGCGTTGCACAGGAGACTGTAGATGCAAGCTTGCCTGAGGTCTCGGGTGAAGCAGAAGTACCATGCTGCCTCCACCAGAAAAACCGCCACCTCGCCGATGAGGATGTGGCTCATGCTGTCGTTGACACAGAGCACGTAGAGGTTCAGCGGTATGTTGGTCAGCACATTGACGGCGATGGACGAGAGGAGCACCTTCCTCCGCCGTTCCATCAGGAGCCACAGCACCCCCAACTCGATGAGGATGGTAGGGATGAGGGCTATGAGGAGGTTCTGTATCATCGTTCTGCTTTTTGTGGGTCTATAAGAGTGTCACCAACAGATAGCCGGGCATCAAGGCTGCGGCGAGCAGTCCGAAAGCCAGTCCTTCATACCCTTTCAGCACGGCGTTTGCCCAGTAGAGCGTGACGGGCATGGTGCAGTTGACCAGAAATAGGCCTGTCAGCATCACGGCGATATGTATGTCCTTGCCGATGAAGCAGAGGATGGCTCCCACCACCATGAGCAGCACGGCTTTCCACATGCCCATTCCCTTGACGAGCCATCCGCCCGCCATCTTCCCGAACATGGCCGTGGCACCCAGCAGCAAAAGGATGGCCGGGTCTTTGGTGATGCCGGTGGTGAAGGCTTCTCCTGCAAACGAGCGTCCTGCCACGATGAGCATGATGAAGGGGATGATGAGTCCAACACTTTTCCAGTCCCCTGTGAAAGGGGCGCTATCATCTGCATAGGTGTGCGCCTTCTCGGGGAAGAAGAACAGTGCCATGATCGCCAACACGCAGATACTTAGCAGGAACACATAGAGCAACAGCCACGAGGCGAACACCCCTCCGATGGCAAGTCCGAACGCGCCTGTAGAGACAAACACGCCCAGTGCGCGGATGTCGTTCTTGGTGCGGATGGCCGTCTGCTTGCCACCCCATACGTGAAAGAGCGAATTGCCCATGCCGAGACACACTGTCATGGTCAGCAAGAGGGCTTGTGCTGCATGAGGTGCCTCCAGCATCGTCCGCATCGAGGCAATCATCACAGCCAATGTCAGCAACAGCACCGCACCCAACAACATCCAGTGTTTCTGCCTGAGCCTGTCTGCCCCCCATCCTGTGAGCGGCTGTGTGAGGAACGCCAACACGTTGTAGGTCATAAACATCATCACCATGTTCGTGCTGTCGGCCGCAGTGAGGTAAAGGCAACATATGCACAAGCCATCGACGAGGAAATGAAGCAGGGCACTCACTCCCGTCAGTCTCACACGCACTTGTTGGCTGGGTTGTGACATTTCCGTTTGTTTTCTTTTCGTCTATAACTGGTTGCAAAAGTACATAAAAAAACACAGTTGGGTATAAAATGAAAGGTTCTTTTTGCCTTTTTTAGTTTTTTTATATACCTTTGCCCAATATTTCCAAACTTCAAGTAACTCCATTCCTGTGAGTTGCTCTTATCATTTATGAAAAAGATTGTATTGACAGTAATCGTGGCAGGTCTTGCCACGCTGCCTGTGTGGGCAGAGAATGACGGGACACAGGACATCAACGTGTCTGCCGAAGATAGAATTGAAACCAGTGAATCGACGGAGCAGCAAGAACCAGCAAGTTCGCTTGATGAGTCGAGTCGTGACAGAGAGACACAAAGTGAATTTGAACCTGACGGAACGCCCGGTGCAGGGTTTATCACCGAACTGGTGAACAACAGTTTGGAGAGTGCGATGGCCAGCGCTCCAGTTCCTGCAGGCAAGCCTCAGTTGGGCAGGAAGTTGACCGACTATGCAAGTGCGCCCAAGTTTGGCGGTTACTTTATTGGCAAGTATGCCTACAGTGACCAAGACGGTGCGAAGGGCGGTACAGGTTTCAGCCAGCGGCTCATCCGTCTGTATGTGGATGGCACCATCCTCACCGACTTCAAGTATCGTCTTCAGGCACAGGTGAACAACTCCACCTTCCACATGAAGGACTATTTTGTGGAGTGGTCACACTGGAAGGAACTTGCCATTAAGGTGGGTCAGTACAAGCGTGCTTTCCTCTTCGAGAATCCTTACAACCCTTGGGATGTGGGCGCAGGCGACTACTCTCAGATTTCCAACAAACTGTCGGGCATCAGCGACAAGGATGGCAACGTCGGCAATGGTGGCCGTGACCAGGGCTTGCAGGTGCAGGGCGACCTCTTCCCTTCCAAGAAGGATGGCCACCGTTTCATCCACTATCAGATGCAGGTGATGAACGGTCAGGGCATCAATGGTGGCGACAAGAACGGACATAAGGACTTTATCGGCACTTTGCAGGTGCAGCCCATCAAGGACCTCTTCATCGGTGTGTTTGGCTGGACGGGCGACTATGTGGACAATGCAGGCGTGGAGACCGACCGCAACCGTTGGGCTGCCTCGGTGAAGTACGAGCACAACGACTGGACGGTGCGTGCCGAATATGCCCACGCACAGGGCATACTGGCCAACTACACAGGGGAGGGCAAGGCCGATGGCTGGTATGCCACCGTGGGAGTGCCTTGCACCCCATGGCTGAAGGTGTATGGCAAGTACGATGCCTACCGCGCCAACAAGAAGTGGGAGTCCACGAAGACCATCTACAGCATTATCCCCAACTTCCAAATTCATAAGAACCTGATGATGCAGGTGCAGTACAATCATGTGCATGACCGCAATCTCGTTCATAAAGACTACAACGAACTCTGGGCGGAGATGTACGTGAGGTTCTGAAAAGCACCTTGCAGGCTCATTTCTCCGACACTTCCGTTCCCCCTTTGAACTTACCGCCGTAAAGCTCACGTGCATACTGGCACAACCCTCGTGAGCTTTACGGCGGTCTTTGTATGGAGAAACTGGAAAAGAAAGTTTGGCGATTGTTACGTGAGGAAAAGAAGGTGTAACATGGGGTGGGGTTCGTCAGTCAGGAAATGTTGTAACTTTGTCGCCAAAACCAAAACCTCCGTATGATATGAAGAAGATTCTGTTCATTTTGACATTCAGCCTTTTGGCATCTTTCTCGGCCTGGGCAGCCGAGCCGTTTGTGACGTTTCAGCCTCAAGGCGATGCCTTATGCCTCACCGACCAACGAGGCGAGATGCTCTATGACCCCAACGACTGGAAAGGGGTGCTCATAGCCATCGACAATCTGAAAAAAGACTTGCAGAAAGTGACGGGGAGACAGGATTACCCCATCGTGATAGGCACGCTCGGCAAGAGTGACCCCGTCGACAAGTTGGCAAAGAAGAAGCTTATCAATGCCAAGGACTTGAAGGGGAAAACGGAAAAGTTCATCATCACCACCGTGAAGGGGCAACTCGTCATCGCAGGCTCCGACAAGCGTGGCACCATCTACGGCATCTACGAACTCTCTCGTCAGATTGGCGTGAGTCCGTGGTATGACTGGGCGGATGTGCCTGTGGAGAAGCACGAGCACATCTACATCAAGAATGGTGTCTATACGGATGGAGAACCGGCCGTGCGCTACCGAGGCATCTTCCTCAACGATGAGGCACCTTGCTTGTCGGGATGGATTGGCGAGAACTATGGGGGTGTCTATAACCATGAGTTCTATGCCCGTGTGTTTGAACTGGTGCTTCGCCTGAAGGGAAACTATATGTGGCCAGCCATGTGGAACGCTGCTTTCTATGCTGACGACGACCTCAACATGCAGACAGCCGACGATATGGGTATCTGTATGGGAACCTCTCATCATGAGCCGATGGCACGTGCTCACAAGGAGTGGACACGCAACCGAAAGGAGTACGGTGCTTGGAACTACGACACCAACCAGGAGACCCTCGACAAGTTCTGGAAGGGTGGTGTGGAACGCATGAAGCACACCGACGACGTGGTGACTATCGGTATGCGTGGCGACGGCGATGAGGCCATGGGCGATCATGCCGACGTGGCATTGTTGGA
>JAEEGK010030322.1_pt1 | contig 10725 bp, 5 predicted proteins | sample 8958771 | NCBI WGS metagenome assembly JAEEGK01 (sample SAMN16246547, study PRJNA631951) | gut metagenome | biome: gut microbiome; feature: rumen; material: SC-attached | host: Bos | place: Iran: Karaj | collected 2018-10 | reverse complement strand
AGTAGGTAATCGCCAATTTTTTCAAGGACGGTTGTGATGAATTTCACGGCCGTTTTTTTTTTTGTGGTTTCGTATAGCATCGTGCATGCTACGCTGCACTTGTCGTAGTTCCGCACATCATTATAGCACCGCACATCCTGCGCTGCGCTTGTATGTACGGTGTTATCGAAATACCGTCTTCCAGACGGGTTGTGGTGGTATTGAGAAAGCAAAAATCTTTTTAATAATCCACCAAAATTATGTAATTTTGCAGCATAATTTACAAGTAAAAACTGTGTCTGATGATGATTGTGAAAACTCATATATTTTTTGCGATTGCATTTGCAATTTCGACGATTTCCTTTGCCAATTGTGGTGTCGTGTCAGCGGCGGAAATTGTCAATATACTTGAGAATCTTTAAAAATTATTTAAAAACTATACAAAAAAATTACGCTTGTTTTTTAAATGAAACACTTTTTTAGCAGTTGGATGCCCGTTGCGGCTATTGCACTGTGCACCGGCGTTGCCAATGCCCAGGAGCGTGCCACCATCAGCGGCTACATCAACGATTCGCAGTCGAAGGAGACCATCCTCGGTGCGACTATTCTACACACCGGCACTACGCACGGTACAATTACCAACGAATTTGGTTTTTATTCAATCACCCTGCCAAAAGGCAATGTCTCGTTGAGCTATTCTTTTGTGGGCTACACCCCGCAAAAAAAGGAATTTCGCCTCGACAGGGACACTGTAATCAACATCCTCCTTTCCGGCGACAATGAACTCGAAGAAGTGGTTGTTACTGCCGAAAAAGCCGAGGCGGGCATCGCGTCCACAGGCATGGGCAGCCTCGACATTCCCGTCAAGATGATAGAACACACCCCGACGCTCCTCGGCGAGACCGACCTTATGCGCACCATCCAGATGACCCCCGGCGTGCAGCAGGGCGTGGGCGGTGCAAGTTCGTTCTTCGTGCGCGGCGGCAATGGAGACGAAAACCTCGTGCTGCTCGACGGCGCACCCGTGTATAAAATCGACCATTTGTTTGGATTTTTCTCGGTGTTCACGCCCGAGGCGATCAAGAGGGTGTCGTTTTACAAGAGTTCGTTTCCGGCGCGTTACAATGGCAGGACATCGTCGGTGATTGACGTGCGCACCAAGGACGGCGACCTCCAGAAATACCACGGCTCGGTGTCAATCGGCTTGCTCACGTCCCGCATCAACTTCGAGGGACCCATTGTCAAGGACAAGACCGCCTTCAACATCTCCGCCCGAACCACGTATTTTTCGGCGATTGCAACGCCCTTCATGTCCAAGGACAGCAAGTTTTCGTATTGGTTTTATGACCTCAACGCCAAGATCAACCACAAGTTTTCCGACAAGGACAGGATTTTCTTCGGGCTTTACAACGGTCAGGACAAGTATTATGACGATTACGAGGACGATTGGGGCGAACATTATGAAGAAAAATACGGCTCCGACATGAAGTGGGGCAATACAATCCCGTCCCTGCGTTGGAACCACGTATTCTCGCAAAAATTGTTCTCCAACACGACCCTCTCGTACAACCATTACCGCATGAAGCTGTGGTCGTATGACGACGAGACCGACACCCGCGACCATTCCAACACCTACACGTCATCGTCGTACAGCAGCGAAATCATCGACTGGGGCGCGTCAATCGACTTCGACTACATGCCCTCGCCCAAACATTCCGTCAAGTTTGGAGCCAATTACCTCTACCACGACTTCGTGCCGGAGACCACATCCATACGCGACAAGTACAAGGACAGTGACAATGCCTCCGACTCCACCTACACCACCACTGGCAAGGAGATTTACGCGCACGAGCTCAGCCTTTATGTTGAGGACAATTGGAAGGCGACGGAGCATCTGCACGTCAATCCCGGTTTTGCATACACGATATTCAGCGTGCAGGGCAAGGCTTACCACAATTACCAGCCGCGCCTCTCGCTCAAGTACATCATCACTCCGTATTGGAACGCCAAGGCGTCGTTCACGATGATGAGCCAGTGCGTGCACATGCTTTCGTCAACGCCTATCGCAATGCCGACAGACCTCTGGGTGCCCATCACCAAGGACATCGAGCCTGAACGCGCCACACAATACAGCGTCGGCGTATATTGCACAAAGATAAAGGGTTACGAATTTTCCATCGAGGGATATTACAAGGATATGGACAATGTGCTCGAGTACAAGGACGGCATGAGCTACATGGGATTCAGCGGCAGTTGGAATCAACTTGTTGCGGCTGGTGACGGCACGAGCAAGGGCGTGGAGTTTATGGCGCGCAAGACTTTGGGCGCAACCACCGGCATGATAGCCTACACACTCTCCAAGACCGACAGACAGTTTGAGCGCGGCAGCGGCATCAATGACGGCAAAAAATTCCCCTTTGCCTACGACCGCCGTCACAATTTCAATGTTGCCGTCAGCCACGAAATCAAGCGCAGCAACAATAAGAAAATCCAGCTCGACGCCACGTGGATGTTTTATTCGGGTGCATGGACATCCATCTCCACGTCCAAAGAGCCGATGCTCACACCCGACGGTGTGCGTGGTCAGATTGGCTACATTGAGGGCAGAAACAATTACCAGCTGCCCCCCACGCACTTGATGTGTGTCGGCGTCAATTTCTGCAAACAGAAAACCCATTGCGAGCGCATCTGGAATTTCTCAATCTACAATACCTACAATTCCATGAACCCCGCATTTGTATATAAGAAGGAGGATGATTACGGCCATATTGTGGACGACAAACTCACCAAAATCACAATCCTGCCGATAATCCCGTCCTTCACCTTGACATACAAATTTTAGTTTTTTTTGAACGAAAATTAAAACGAATTATAGTAAATTAAAGCGAATTATTTTTTTTAGTAATTCGTTTTAATTCGTTCAAATTCGCTTAAATTTTTGTTTAGAGAATCCGCCGCAAGGCGGTGAAATAATTAATTAACGTTTATAAAAATGAAGACAAATATATATTTCGTGTTATTTGCATTTTTCGTAGTTTTGGCAATTACCGGCTGCGAAAACGACATCGACCTCAAGGCGGACGACACCACCGGGCTGTTGTGCATCAACGGCAACCTTACCGCCGGCGCTGACAACAACAGTATCAGCATCGCTTTGACTGGCAAAAAAAATGTTACGTATGTCAGCAACGCCAAGGTCGTTGTAAGTGTCAACGGCAGCGAAGTTGAGTCCGTGGAAGGCGGCAGTTTGACAGATGACGACGATGCTTATTACAATCTCACCATCTACGGTGCATATCCAATCAAGGCAAAATTCAACCCTGGCGACTATGTGCAGGTGGATGTCTATTATGACAATCAGCATGCATACGGCGGAGGTGTAGTGCCACAGCCGGTCAAGGACGCCTCGCTTGTTGTCGGTTTTGAAGAACACGTCCCATACAAGCGCGAAATGTGGAGCGACAGTTATGATTTTTCCGATATGTCAACAATGTCCGTAACATTCAGCGACTCCGACCCCGCCAACAAAAACTTCTACCGTATGGCTACTTCGCAGAGCGACAGTATGTTTATGCGCGTAGATGAAAAAGGACGTTTCCTCGATCCTTGGAATGGTGATGTTCGAAGTGCAAGCATTGTAGATATTATCGACGAGCAAGGTATATATGGCGAATACGAAGGTTGGGGCTATGCTGATAATCGCAACAAGTATGATTATTATTTTGACAACGATCCCATCCTCTCGGCGGAAGTCGTGAAAAGTCAGGGCGACATTTCGTTTGTGGATGCCGTTGACAATGTATATAAGATTTTCAACGACAATTTTTTCAATGGTTCCAAGGCGACGCTCAACGTGATGCGCACCGTCAGGCAGAAGTGGGATTGGACTGATTACAAGCCTGAAAAATATTATTTGCGGAAATTTGAAGAGCAGTATCTCGTCCACGACATCTCTTATTACGCGCCGCACTGCACACACCGCAATTATGTAGATGTCTATTCCATCACCGAGGATGAATATTATTATCTGAAAGTCTTGAACGCCAGAGGCCCAGATTCTTTTTATGAGTTTGATTCCGATTTTTCGCTTACAGGCGATGTCAAGCTGCCTTCCAACGTCAAGGGCGGCACTGGCAACATCTTCGTGTCGTCGTGCGTAAAACTTACTGGCAGCATGTATGAGGATTACATTCCCGAATTTGGCGGCGACAAGTATGAAAATGATTACTTTGACGACGATTATTATTACGAAGACGACGGCGAAAATTATTACGAGGAATAATTTTTTTTGAAAATACATTTTTTTGTTTATCTTTGCAAGGACTATCGGACGCGGTAGTGGTTCGATTGTTGTTATTATAATTGCAAAAACCTAAACAAAAAGATATATGGAAAGATTTCGTAGGTGGAGGCCTACTATATTGACGGTAATCCTTGTAATTGTGGGAGTTGCCGTGATGATGTGTATGTTTTCGGAAGATGCTATGGCGCGTCCCGGCGGTGGTCACGGATTCCGTGGCGGCGGTCACAGCTCTGGCGGCGGCTATCGCGGCGGCGGTCACAGCTCTGGCGGCGGTGGCGGATTTTTCATCAGCTTCACTGGCAGTTTTGGCGTTGACCTCATCATCAATATCATCATCTGGCTGATAATCCTGTGGATTTCGGGCAAATTCCGCAGCAACGACGACAGCGCATCCGTGAGCAGCGCCGCCACATACGAAAACATCCAGCGCGAGAAAAAATCGATTACGCAGAGGCTCGCAAACCTCATCGCCGCCGACAACAATTTTTCAAAGCCGGTGTTCCTCGATTATGCCACAATGCTCTACAATCGCCTTTACCTCACTTTCAACAAGCCCGAGGTGGAGGAGATAAAGCCGTTTTTCCAGGCGGGACTGCCTGAACTTGGGCGCAACCGTTTTTCTGAAATTACAATTGGCTCGATAGATATTTCGGACGTTGACACCAAAAACAACGCCGTCAGCATCACCGTGAGCATCGACGCCAATTATACCGTCACCAACATCGACACCGGCAACGCCTACCGCGCCCAGGTGGAGGAAGATTGGTATTTTGTGCGCAAGGTTGGTGTCAAGTCGCCTATGCCGCAGGGGTTTGGCGTCATCAGATGCACCAATTGCGGCAGTGCGCTCGATTTCAAGGATTCGGGAGTCTGCAAGCATTGCGGCAGTCACATCAGTTTTGAACAAGGACAATGGATGGTCGTGCGTGCCAACCGCAAGAGGGTGGTGCGCACTTCCACTTCCGATATGCTCACCTACGAGGACGAGGAGGGCACATACCTGCCCACAATCTACGCGCCCACCATCGCCGAGGACGAGCAGACCTTCATCCAGCATCACGGCAATATCTACAATAGTTTCAAGACGTTTGAGGATGTGGTCGCAAAGCCTTATTTCCGCGAGATTTACAAGCATTGGTCTGAAAATAACTGGAATAAGGCGCGTCACTTGCTGAGCGAGCGCCAGTGGAACAATTTCAACGAGTATCACAATCAACTCGCCTCCTACGGCTACACCAACAAGCTCGACGACCTCAAGATCACCAATGTGGAGACTGTCAATTATGATGTCGATTACAATTACGAGATGATAACGACGAGGATATTCGCCGAGTGCCGCGATTACATCGTGAATGCCGACGGCAAGGTGATGGCTGGCAACAGCACCCGCCCGCGCGAATTTTCGGAGTATTGGACCTTTGTGGCGAGCCGCAGGGCTAAGTTTGAGCGCAACGACCTCACCAAATGCCCCTCGTGCGGCGCACCTATCGACAAGATGGGCGAGGCTGGTGTCTGCGAGTATTGCAACAACAAAATCACCGACGGCAACTTCTCGTGGGTGCTCTTCTCGATTACTCAGGACGAAGTTTACACAGGATAAAGTATATATTACAACTAATAACTTTTTAACCACGGAATACATAGGAAACACATAATATTTTCCGTGTTTTTCCGTGCTTTCCGTGGTTGAAAATAATAAATAATTGTGGTAAAATGACAAGTTTAAAAGATTTTGACCAGAGTTTCAAGACGAAACTTTATGACGGCGTCAAGAAGATAGAATCCAATTCGCAGGCGGAGGCGGTTGTGATGATCAAGCAACGCTCCGGCGCATATACTGTGTATGCGATAGCCACGGCGGGCATCGTGTTTGCGTTGGCATTGACGTATTTTATGCTGTCGCCAATCGAATATGACCCCTACGCAATGTTTGCCACGTCGTTGGTGGTGGCGGCGGTGGTGTTTCTGGCGTTCAGATTTTTCCCGACGCTCTACAGGCTGGTGGTTCCCAAAAAAGTCCGCGAAAAAAACGTTGAAATCCACGCCCGCGCCATATTCCAGAAGGCGCAGATGTACAAGACTATAGCCAATACTGCATTTTTGGTGTATGTATCATTGGTGGAGAAGAAGGCTGTATTTATGGCGGATTTTGGAGTATTGCTCAATACTCCGCCCGAGCAGGTAGCCGAGATAGAGAAGATGCTCGATGCCGCCGTCAATGGTACAAATCCCAAAGTGGCAATACTCGACGCCCTTGACAAAATTGCGCCCATTATGGCTAAATACCTGCCCATCGTCGGCGAAGACATCAACGAACTGCCCGACGATTTGGACATTGAATTATAGAGGAAAGATTTTTTGAGGAAAGAGGAAATCAACAAATCAACAAATCAACAAATCATAAATCAACAAATCAATAATTATTATGGCAAAAGTAAAATCGACGGTGGATTTCCAAGTCGGAAAAATCTATCCGTTTGTCATCAACAGGGTCGATAATGACTACTGTGAATTGTTAGATACGGAAGGATTCCCGTGTTATCTACAGGGCACCAACCGTTATAATTTATCCAAAGGTCAGCACATCCAGTGCAAAATCCTTGATTACAAGCCTACGGCGAGCCATCCGCGCAGTGTGCTCGTGGAGACCGACGACATCGTAAAGCGTGATGTACTTGTGGGCGAAACGTTGATTGGCCAGATACTCAAGGAGATGGACGTCAAGTGGAACACCAAGAGTTTCATCAATATGCTCCTGATGATCGACAGCGGCAATTCTTACGAAAGCGAATGTAATCGTTGGGTGCAGGGGCTCATGGAATCAAAAAGCGACCTCGTAAGCATCAGGAAAGATTGTTTTGACTTTATGGAGCTCTCGCGGTTTCTCAAAATGTGCAAAAATACCGACCGGGAGTTTTATCAACAGCGCCTCACCTCGCTACTGGAGCTCATGGGCTATTACATCAAGGCGGCGCGTTACAAGGAAAAAGGGGAGAGCGAACTTTTTATCGACAAGCTTTTTGAGAAGTTGAGCAAGTCGGGCTATGTATATCACCCCACCAAGAATTTCAACATTATGGCGTGCCTCTTCCTCGACGACAACGCGCTCATGGAGGAAAAAGTGCCGCACCTATTCAACATCGTGCGGCAGTGGGATCTCGACCAGTGGCTCAAAGAGCCTTTCCGTGGAATGTTAATCAAGGTTTTGGAAGTTTACGTCAATGAAACCATCTGGAACCTCGACCGCAAGGAAAACAACCGCGAACTCGTCAACAACATCATCCAGGCTCTTTCGATACAATTCCTTTTGATTGGCAACCGTCAGGATGTGGAGGACATCGACATCAGGCTCAATATCTCGCGCCTCTGCGCACTCGCCACCTACGTCTCCACACGCTCGCCAAAGGACATCATCAATATGACGCTCTCCAACCTCCTCAATTCGCAGAACGTCCGTCCATATTTTCCGTTATTTTCGCTCAACGACACTGGAAGCGACATCATACCTTTCTTCATCGACAATGCGGCGTCTGTCGCAGACACAAGAATCAAGACTACAAGCACTTTCATCCACGGCAAGGCAAAGCTCGTTGTATCCGACGAGGGCATCGCGCTCTATTCGGGCAATGTTGGCGTCAATTCCAAAGGCGTGCTGCCCAAGGATCTCGGACTCTGGGCTAATATGCAGGTCTATGTCGATAAAAAGACTGTCCGCAATACACTCGGCCGCCGCACGATGACGGTATTTGAGGGACTTTGGAGGGACATCGAGCAAGAGATTTTCCGCGAGAAGGAGACCGCCACCAAGACCGTGGTCACCAAGAAGCGCAAGCACATGGTGGACGACATTGTTAAGATAATTATCGTAAAAAATATTACATACGGACTTTTCGGCTGCAAAATCGTCGATGAGATAGGCGGCGAGGGCGTCATCTGGGTTGACCAGATAGTGCCTTACTCCGTTTCGATGCTTGAGAGCGACTTCCTCTCCGAGCGTGGCGACAGGCTTGTTTTTGAGGCGAAAATCATCGACACGCAGGACGACGGCAGGTTTGTATTCTCGATGCAGCAGATTATCAAGGATTTGATTTCTGAGGGATATTATTCCTACGAAGACCGCATCGTTTGCTCCATCGGCAGCGACCAGGTCTATAATGGACGTGTACCGGCAATTTCGCGTGAGGGCATCGGCATTTCGCTCGGCGGCCTCAACAATCTCGACGAGACATTCCGCAAGGGCGATGTCGTGGTGGCAGAATACGAATCCACCGGCATGGGCACGTTCCACATCAACGCCAACATCATCGAAAGGTGCGAAAAACAGGATTTTTACCTGCCCGACGCCTTCCGCCATCTTATGCGCTATGTCGCATTGCCCGACGAGGAAATATCTGTGGTTCAGGAAGAAGACATCCAGGAGGCTGACAAGATTCTCGATGTCACCTACATGAAGGAAATCATCCGCGCCATCGACCGTATGTCGGCCATCGACAACGAATACATCAAGTCGTACAACTACCTCGGTTTTGCTCGCATCCTCTGCCTTATGATTGGCTGGGAGCAGCAGGCGGCATATTACAAGGGCAGGATGGATTTGATAGCGATGTTGCACGAATTTGCCGTCAATGACTACGTGGACGAGGCTAAACTCGAACTCCTTGACAATGCCAACGCCGATATGTTCAATAGCAATGCATTGTTGAAGGAGCGTTATGAACAGTTGCGCATCGTAAGTTTCCTCGGCAAGCCGCAGCACCAGCAGGAATTGCTCGACCGCTACACGCAGAGCAGCGGCATTCATCAGACATTGGCGTCGCTTGTATTGGGCTACAACATCATGAAATCCCAGAACATGGAGAGCCAGGCCAACGACGTCCACAACAAAATCAAGCAGACACTCCGCCTCAAGGGTTTCGAGAGTCATTTGAAGACGTATGGTTCGGGCGTGGAGACCTTGACAGTGGAATACAAGCAGTCAATCGTCTATGTCCCCGAGGATATGAAAAACCCCAACCTCGCGATGCAGACCCGCAACATCCTGAGGGTCATCGCTTCGTTCCTCAATACCAACGGCGGCACGCTCTACCTCGGCGTCAACGATATGGGCGCGGGCGTTGGTCTCGAAAGCGACTTGATGTACGCCGAGTTTAAGGGCGACAAGGACAAGTACCAGCGTTACATCTCCGACAAGATTGCAATGACGTGGAGCAATATGATTGCCACCTGCGTAAAACATATCGGCTACGACACCGAAAACCGCGAAAAAGACATCCTCATCGTCACCGTGGAGCCTTATCCCTACGGCGTGGAATACGAAGGCAAATGGTGGGTTAGGACGGCAAGCAGCAAGCGCGGACTCACCCGCGAGGAGTTTGAGTGGTACAACAATAATAACCGCCAGCTCGCCTCCTCCAAGTACAAGCCGCTGCCCACGCAGAATGTGGATGCATCGACGGCAGCACCTGCCGCCACTGCGCCGACCGCCGCACCTGTGCAGCCGTCGCCCGTCGTATCCACCGCCGCCACGTCGGTGACTCCGCCGCCGGCTGTCGAGGAGTCTGACATTGCAGCCCGCAACCTCGTTGCGTACGAGCGCAAGGAGGAGGACATTCAGTCGCCTTTGGCAACATCAATCCACGCCGAAGACCTCGTGAAGACGAGCCGCATCCGTTTCAACAATCTTGAAGGAAACGATGCGCCTTATCCGATTGGATTCTTCAAATTCAGGCTCAACGACAATTTCTGCAAGCTCACTTCATACGACTACGAGCCGGAGCTCCTCTCCCTCGCCATCCTCGACGACGAGAGCGACGGCTACCTCGTGCTTGGCTATGCCGACGGCACTATTGCAAAGGCGCGTGTCGATGAACTTCTCGCCAAGAATGATTACGTCAATTACAAGCGCAATTCGGCAAGCAAGTTGATATTTGCGTCAATCGCCCGCGAAGGCGACGGCGTCCTCAGCATCACCAAGGAATCCAAGAGCGCACACCGCATCATGGTGCGCGTGGATTCGCTCTCCAACATCGACGAGTGCAAAATCGCCGACAAGGGCATGTGTCCCTACAATGAGGAGATGATAAGCGAAGTGATTGCGATGGACATCATTCCTGCGGAAGACATGAACGTATTTGTCAACATCACCGACCTTGACGCCCGCTCCCTCGGCAACCCCTTGGCAAAACTTCCCAAGGCGATGGACGCCAAACTCCGCGCCTGGGGCTTCGAGATGGAGTAACCAACAAGTTTTTTATATATTCTCGTTCCATAATGAAAATACCGTGCAGACGCAGAAATGCAAATGCGCGGTATTATTTTTAATGGCTTTATAATAATTTTCGATTATAATGGAAAATTATTATAAGATTTTTCCATTATAATCGAAAAATCTTATATCCAAATGCAAAAAAATCCCGCGCAACGAGTCAAACTCAGTGCGCGGG
>JAEEGK010030319.1_pt1 | contig 10726 bp, 5 predicted proteins | sample 8958771 | NCBI WGS metagenome assembly JAEEGK01 (sample SAMN16246547, study PRJNA631951) | gut metagenome | biome: gut microbiome; feature: rumen; material: SC-attached | host: Bos | place: Iran: Karaj | collected 2018-10 | reverse complement strand
TATTTGATATTTAAAAAATTTTTATAATATATAATATTATATATTATATAGTATATATATTATTATATTTAAATTTTAAAAATAATATTATATTATTATCATTTAATTAGATTTGCTATTATTTTAATCTATTTTACAGAAGTATTATAATCATATTTTTGAAGTTAAATCATAAAAAGAATACACTTTATTTAATAATATCTAAAATATTTTAAAAATTCTATATTAAAATTTAGTAATTAAACAACTATAAAATAAATTATTGTTTAAATATATTTATATTTAAATTTTAAATATGGAAACAAAAGCAGAAGAAAAAAAAATTGAAATTGAATTTCAATATAAAGATTCAAAATCAAAACATGAATTCATTGAATCAATTGAATTATATAATTTATATGTATTATGTTCAAAAGAATTTAATTGTGGAATTTGTTCTTTAATTTATAATGGCATTAATTTAAATTTTATTGATAAAAATAAAAAATTATCTGAAATATTTAAAACTCCTTCAAATAAAATAAAAATAATTCAAAAGAAAAAAGATTTTATTAATACAAATCAATTATCAAAAAATTTAAAAGAATCAGAAAATTTAATTTATAAAAAAGGAGAGATTGGAAACATTATTTTAGATAATAAATATAATAAATTAATAAAAAAAAAATTTGATAAAATAACATTAAAAGATGATTTTATAACTATACCTGAATTATTTTCTTTTTTAACTTTTTTTTCTACTTGTAAAACAACTAAATTAGAATTATCTCCTAATTCAATTGAATTAATTAATGATTTATTTCCAAAATTTGATATTGATATTTTATCAAATATAACTCATTTAATAATAATTGGTAATAGAGAAAGAATTAAGAATATAAAAAGTATTGTATATACAATTGATAAATTAATTTTTAATAATGTTAAACATTTATATATAGAAAATGCAAATATTTTTTTTGAAAATACATTTCCTAAATTAGAAAGATTAACTTTAAAAAATGCTTTTGGAGTTATTCAAGAAGATAAAACTTTTAATTATAATAATTTATCTTATTTAAGTTTATCTTATAATTTAATTGAAGATTTAATTCAAAAAACTATTTTGTGTTCTAAACAAATTAAAAAATTAGATATTTTAAGAATTAAATTTGATTCAATAGATTTACCAAATGTATTAGATTTAAATGAATATTTAAAGAAAACTATTTTTGATACTGCTAATGAAATTTCTCTTAATTTAAAAGCAAAATTTACTTTAAGACAACCTGATGAATTTGAAAAAGAAAAATTAGAAAATGTTTTAAAGAAAATAAAAGAATTAAGATTATTACCATTTTCAGATTTTGGTGAAAATGAATTAAATGTTTTAAATAAAAAACTTGATAATTTAACTTTATTTAAATTAACACATGATGATATAACAAATAAAGAAGTTTTAAAAGATTTTATTAAAAATTGTAAAAATTTAGAATATGTTGATTTAGGATATGAAAATATAGATATTGAACAAGATAAATTATATAAATTAATTGGATATTCAAATGATATTTATGTTAAAGATATTTATCAAAATATTAATTATGAAAAAATAACAAAAATTTTATTACCATGTTTAGAATTTTCAAAGAAAAATAGTACTTTATTAATTTTAGGTGATATGGCACCTGAAGATCAAAATATAAATGAAGGTTTATTTTTACTTATTAAAAAAATAATTTTCTCAACTCCATATTTAAATAAATTAGTAATTAAATCTTTTGAAAAAAAAGCAAATGATTTTTTAAATAAATTCATTGTTAATTTTATGAATATACTTTCTTCACCAAAAATTAAAAAATTAAAATTAATTGACATATATGTTGATAAATCATTAATAGATAAATTATCATTTATATTAATGAATTCTTCATCATCTTTACAAAAAATTGAAATCAATAATATTATTACAGAAGATGATGAAGCAGAATTTATTTTTTATTCTCTTTTATTTCAAATTGATTATTTAAGTCTTGAAAAAATTAATTTTAGTAATATTAGATGGTCTAATAATTTAGTAACAGTAATATTAGAATTTAATATATTAAAAAAAGTTAAATATGCTTCCTTTATTTCAATTGAAGATTTTGAAAATTTAGAACCTTTTATTACTCAATCTAAATTTAAAGGAATTGAACTTAAAAATGTTCCTTTTTCTGCTGATAAATTAAAAGATTTATTAATTAATAATGGAAATAATTATGAATGGTTATCTTTTGATTTGAATTTAAATTTAGATTATAAACCAATTAATGTTCTTGATGTTATTGGAAATGTTTTAGTGAATCTTCCTAATTTAAAAGTACTTAAATATTATGAAAGTTATGAAAATATAACTGATAGAAATAAATTTGAATTTTTAGAAAGAGAATGGCAAAAACTTAAAAAATTAAGAAAATTTAAAATATATATTAAAGCAGTTAATACAGGAAGTAATCAAGGAAGAGAAAAAAAAGCTTTGGATTTATATAAATATTTAAGACCAATTCTTAAAGATGAAAAATAAAAAAAATTAATTATAAAAATAATTATTTTTAAAAATTTATTATTAATATAAGAATATCCATTTAAATTAATAATTATAATATTATAATTAAAAATGATTATTATTTATGGAAGATAATATAAAATCTAAAATAAAATCATTTATAATAAACTCTTATAATATAGAAGAAAAATATTTTGAAATTTCATTAAAAAATTTAGGAGGATTAAGCAATAAAAATTTCATAGTTACAATCACAAATAAAACAACAAAAGAAATAATAGATCAAATTCTTTATAGAAAATTTGGTGAAATTTCTGATGTTGTTGAGCGTGATTTAGAAACTATGATAATAAATCAATTATCTGAAATAGGAATTGCACCAAAAATTTATGAAATAGATCCAAATAGTAATTTTAGAATAGAACAATATTTATCAAATACTTCTCCAATAAAAAAAATAGAAGAATTTGATAATCATATAATTAATCAAATAATTCATATATTAAATAATTTTTCCTTAATTGCAAATGTGTATAAATACGAAATTTTAAATAATAAAATAGTACATAATCCTATTTTTCAAAATGATGAAGAAGATAAAAAAATAAAAAAAATTTCAACTGATATGTTTAATAAATGTATGAATGAAATGTATAATAAAGCATTAAAAAATTTTAAAATATTTTCAGAAGAATTTATAAAAACAATTCCAAGAGAAAATAATAAAGAATTATATTTAGATTTTGAAAAATTTGATTATTATATGAAAAATTATCATAATATATTTCTTGATATTTTTCCTAAAAATGGTTTTATGATTCTTTGTCATAATGATATTCATAGATTAAATTTAATTATAAGACAAAATGATAAAAAAATATTTTTATTAGATTATGAATATGCTTGTTTAAATTTAATAGGAAATGATTTTGCGAATTATATGAATGAATCTTGTTATATTTATGAGAATAATTATCAATTTACAAAAGAAAAAATTGATTTTGAAAAATATTATAATTTATATAAATTATATATTAATGAGTTTATAAATACTCATAAATTCATGAATAATATTGAAGAATGTAAATTGTTTTTAAATGAAATTCAAACTAAAAAATATTATTTAAAGTTGCATTGTGTTATAAATTTGTTTTGGTTTTTATATTGTGTAATTTACTTAGATTTTGAAGAATTGAATAAAGATAAAAAAAATTTTTTTTATTTTATTCATGGTATACATAGAATGTATCATTTTGAGAGTGCTAAAAATGAAATTAATAATATTAATTAAATATATTTAAAAGGGTTTTAAAATAATTTTTCTTCAAATTTATATATTAAAAATTTAGTGTTAAATAATATTTTTTATTTGGAAAAATTAAATTATATAATATCTTCATAATTTTTTAATAAATTTAAAATGCTTTCATCATTTATATTTTGTTCAAATACCTTATTATCTTCATTTTCTTTGAAAGTATTTATTAATTTATGAAAATATTTTTCTATATTTTCAAAATATTTTTTTTGTAATAACTCATTTATGATTTGTGCATAATTTCCATAATTTAAATCATTTATAACTTCAAAATTATAATTATTAGTTTTTTCATCAATTATTTTAAAATTAAATATATTAATTATTTTTACTTCTCCCCCTTCAATATTATAAATAACAGTATTTCCTTCAATAATTTCATCATTTTTAAATTTACCAAAAAATGCTTTATCAATTCCTTCTAATAAAATTCCATTATCATCATCTTTTTTTAAATCTTTTAATTTTCCTTTATATAATTTTCTAATTTTATTATTTTCAATAATATAACCATTTTCAAAATTATCATTATTAGTATTACCAAAAAAAATAGTACAATCTGTAAAATTTTCATTTGATATAATATAAATTCCTTTTCCAAATTTAAATCCTTTTTCCCATTTTCCAATATAAATTTCTTTTTTATTATTTGGATTATCATATATATATAAACCATTTCCTTCTTTTAAATTATTTTTCCATTCTCCTAAATAAATATCTTTATTTCCATAATAATTTATTCCTAGTTTTTCCTTTGTAAAATTATCTGAAATTATTCCTATATATTTACACACATTCTTAATTTCTATAATTGAAAAATATTTTTGCTCTTTTTCATTTTTTAAATTATATTTGATTAAAATTTTTGTTTCTTCTGTATCTAATTTATATTCATTATTCTTATTTATTTCATTATCTACTTGTATTGTATCAAATTGTAATATTTCTTTATCTTGGCGCAACATTAATAAAAAATATTCTAATAAAAAATATTAAAATTTAAAAAAAATAATTTATAATTATATATCATCTATAAGTTTTTTAGTAAAAAAAAAACTATTTATTAAATTTATACAACTTTAATTTTCCCTTTTTGAAAATTTGTATCATATAATAAATAATATAAAATTAATTCAGGATTATTAATAATAGCATCCTTATATTCATCATTTAAATTATCATATAATAAAGAAAGAGCATCATCAATTTTAAAAAAAGACTTATTTTTATCTTTTAATAATCCTTCTTTAACCATTAAAATCCATTTTTCTTTCTCTTTAATTTTATTTTTATCTTCATTAATTATTTTAACACCATATTCAATTGGTTCAGAATAAATATTTTCAATTTCAATTTCAATCATATTTTGAATTTCTTCTTGAGAAATATATCTTGATAATCCTTCTAAATTTCTATTTTCTTTATCATAAAAATATTTTCCTAAATCAGAAATATCAGAATGAGTTAATTGTTTTAAAAAGAAATGATGTTTAGTATTTTCAATAATCTCTTTAAATTCATTTGTATATAAAGGATGATAATTAATATTAAAAAAATTAATTGGTCCATAAAAATCTCTTAAAACAAAACTTCTCATAAAAAAATGATTATTTATTGATGTTAATTTTACTTGTTCAAATCTTTGTAATTGATCATAAAATGGTTCTTTTATTTCTAATTCATCATCAAATTCTAAAATTTCTTCTTTTTCATTAAATTCTTTAATTGGATTATTATATGCACTTGTTGTACTTAAATCACTTTGAGATATTATTAATTTATTATCATTTTCATTTTGTTCTTCTTTTGATATAATTAAACTTTTTTTAGATTGATTATCATTATTTAATTTATTTTGTAATTCTTTTGATAAATTATATATAAATTCACAAGCATTAAAATAATCATTAGAATAATTATCAAGAATACATTTTGTTTTATATTCATTTTTACCTAAAACAAAATCAACTAAATATTTTTGATATTGTCTATGTGTTAATTTATTTAAAGTATCTTCTTTATTTCCAATTAATTTTAATTTTTGTTCATATTCTATAAAATCTTTAATATAATTTATATATGTTGTTAAATGAAGTATTTTTACTTTATTTTCATATCCTAATAAATTTTCTCTTAAATTTAAAGCTTCTCTTAACATATGATATGATTTTAATAATTCTCCAATATTTAAATATGCCAATGCTAATTTTTCAATAATCATAATTTTCAAATGATCAGAAAAATCATTATAATAAACTATTTTATAAGCATTTTCTAAATTATGAATTCCTTCTAAAAATTTTCCACAGGCAAATTTAATAATTCCTAAATTAAAACTTATTAAAGCATTAAATATTGTATTTGAAATATTTCCATTTGATAATATATTATTGGATTTTTTTAAAAACTTTTCTGCTAAAATCATTTTTTGATTTAAAACCATATGAGGAGCCATATAAGTATAAAAATGATAATAAGTTGAATCAGGATTATCATGACATCTTTCTTCAAATAAAATAATTAATTGAGATTTTAATTTTATATCTAAAGTTTTAAAATTAATTCTCTCTAATGGTTTTATTTTACATAAATAATCAATTATATGTATTAAATTACCATAAAAGTGAATTATATGATTTAATAATATAGTATTTTGTTTTAAAAAATAAGATGTTCTTAAATATTCTTTATCAATAAAAAAATAATTATCTTTTGAAAAATCAATTGGTTCTTGTAATAATTCTAATTCTTTTTTAAATGATAATGATAAAAAGTTTTTTTTATTAAATGGAAGTTCATTTTCATTTGAAATATTTTCTAATTCTTTTTTCACGAAATCTAATTTATCTCCTTTTATTCCAAAATTTAAAATGAGTATTATTATATTATAATAAAAAAAAATTACTTCTTGATAAAAATAAAAAGATTTTATTTCTTTTTTTGATTTTGTTTTATTAGTATTACTAAATATTATTTCACTAATATAATTTATTTTAAATTTTTGGAATAAATTTAATATAATTTGTAAAAAAGGGATATAAATTAAATAATCAATTTTATTTTCAATTAATGAAAACATATCTTTAATAATATTACCAATAACAATGATTAAATCATTGAAAAAAACAATTTGTTCTTTATATTTATTTGATGTAAAAAAGTTTAATATTTTACAATGAAAAAAATGAAATGATATATAATCTAAATTTCTATGTTCTTCACAACAATAAAAGTAATTACATCCTTTATTTTTACATTTTAATTTTGGATTATTTGCTCCACAAAATTGACAAATATTATTTTGTTTATTTTTTTCTTTCTGTTTAAATTTTTTTTTTATTTTTAATATCACTTCTCCTAAATTTTCAAAATTAAATTTATTTTGATGTTCATTTATTATTAAATCCAAATCAATATTCCATCTTTGTTCATATAAATTTAATTTTTTATTATAATCAGGCCATTTACTATTTTCCATATAAATTATTTATTTAATTTAAAATTTGTACTTGATCACTATTTTCTTTTTCTATATATATATAATATAATAAATTATAGTTAAATGGAAGGATCTAATCAAAATATTAAACAACAAATTTTAAAATCTTCTCTATCTGAAATATTTCAAATTCTTTTACATTTTGATGAATTAATAGAATATCTTTTAAGTGATAATTTCCAATTATATGAAGATACTCAAGATATTTTTAAAAATTTTATTCTATTATTATCCTGTTATAAACAAATAGATAAAGAAATAAAAAATAATAAGGATAAAAAAAGCAAAATTAATAATAATAATTTTATAGATGAAGTATCAAAATATATACAAAATATTAATAATCCAATTGAAATATTAAATAAACTATTTAATTTAATTCATTGTTATATAATAAGTGATTTTTCAAAAGATTGTGAAAATCCAAAATATTCACAAAAAAAATGTGAGCCATATTGTATAATACATAAATTATTTTTTATGAATATAAATGAATATGAAAATTGTTCAAATTGTAGAACTAGTCATTCATTTCAAATGAATCCAAATCTTTTTATTTATGATATAAAAGTTAATATTCTTTTAAATAAAATAAAAGAAAACAATTTTACATATAAAGAAATTTCTAATAATTTATTTAATATTTCTTCAATGACTAATAAAAAATGTTCAACTTGTAATTCTAATACATTAGAAAAAAATATAATATGGTATTCTTTTCAAAAATATTTTATAATAAGTCTTAATTGGAATAAAGTAGAAATTAATAAGGAAAATTTAATTCAAATATATTGTATGATAAATAGTCAAATAAAAACTCAAAATGAATCAAAAGAAGAAAATTTAGATGGATTTTATCTTTTTAAAGGACTATTATTAAAAAGTAATAAAAATAAATATGCATCTTTATTTTATGAAAATAAAAATGAATTTAGATTCTATTATTTTCCTAATAATAAAATTTTTAACAATTGGAATGATCTTATATTCAAATTAATAAAATCTTTATTATATCCAATTGCAATTATCTATGAAAATAAAAATGAGAAATTAGTTTTTTCTATTGAAGAAAAAAATTATAATAAATTAATGGCTGAAATATTAAATATTATAAAAGAAGAAAAAAATGAAAGTAATATAAATTCTGAAAAAAAATCAGATTCAGATACTCCATTTCCTCATTCACTCGATAATTTAGATTGGAATTGTAATAAATGTGGAAATAAAAATAATATCAAAGATACAAAATGTAAATATTGTGATAAAAATAAAAATAAAAATGTTGAAAATACAAAAATTGAAGATGATGAAAAATTTAAAAATTACAATGAAGAAGAAAAAAAAAAAATAATTACTAAAAATGGTATTGAAAAATGGCAATGTCCAATTTGTAAAAATGAAAATTTAGAGACTGATGATGAGTGTCAAAGATGTCATAGAAGAAACGTAACTACATCAAAGAATAAAACTAAAAGTTGGTTATGTAATATATGTAAACAAGTAAATAAAAATAATAATGAAAAATGTGAAAAATGTGGTAATATTAATAATTCTATTAAAAAGATAAATAATTTAATTAATAAAACTAAAGGAAATGTTCATGAAAATAATAATAATTTTAGTGAAAATGATAATAATAATATTAATGAAATAAAATTAGCTTTATTAAATAATAATAATAATAAAAGTATAGTAAAAGAAATATATAAAGAACAAGATAAAAATATTAATAAATACGAAAAAAATTTTTATTTAAGTGATTACAATATTTTTTCCTCGGCGAAAAACAGTTCCAAAATAAATATCAACGAAAATATAGATATAAACAATAATAATATAAACAATAATAAAAAATTTCCCGAAAAAAAAAGTAGTAAATCATTAGATAATAAACTCCGCGAAGCGAAGCCTCACGTGAAAATAAGGAAATACACTGAATTAGACACAAATATAATTCAAGCCGCTTCTTTATTAAAAGATATCAGAAAAGAATATCGTTTTAAGAATAAATTAGGCGGGGGGCATTTCGGTACGGTGAGACGGGGTTACCGTATTTCCGAAAAAAATTCAAAAATTAAATTTTACGCGATAAAATCGATACCAATGAAGAATTTATCCTGTAATATTAATGACTTCATTAAAGAAGTAGATATCATATCAACTTTGGATCATCCCAATATAATAAAATTTTACGAAACTTTTCATGACGATTATTTTTTCCATATCGTAATGGAATTATGCAAAGGCAAAGAAATCATAAATCAACTAGGAAATTTCGGCTTCATCGAAGAAAAAAAAGTCACTTATATAATATTCAAAGTTTTATTAGCTATTGCCCATTGTCACAATCGTGGCGTGACACATCGGGATTTAAAGCCAGAAAACATATTATTTGACTCCATGAAAAAAGACGCCGAAATTAAATTAATCGATTTCGGCCTCAGTCGAAAATACGACAAAGAACAAAAAATGCACAGCATTTTAGGAACACCGTATTACGTCGCACCAGGGGTGCTTAAGGGCGAATATGACGAAAAATGCGACATATGGAGTATTGGTGCTATGACGTATTTAATGTTATGTGGTGAACCGCCGTTTAATGGACATTCGAATAATGAAATATTTAAAAAAATTGTAAAAGAAAAAATAAAATTCAAGTCATATCTTTGGAAAAATATATCAAATAACGCTAAGGACTTTGTTAATATTTGTCTTAATAAAAACAGCACTAAACGACCTTCGGCGCAAGAAGCTTTGAATCATATATGGTTTTCTAATGTGGCAAAAGAAATTCATAATAATAAAAAAATAAATAAAGAAATATTACTTAATATTAAAGAATTCAATATCAACTATGAATTTAAACAAATGGTGTTAAAGTATTTAATTAATAATAAAATATCTGATATAGAAAAACAAATGTTTAAAGATACTTTTTACGCTTTGGATTTTAATCATAATGGATTCATTATTGAGTCAGATTTAAAAAAGGCTTTTGATCTATTTAATATTAATATAGACGAAAACCAAATAAATCATTTGTTTAATATTTTACCTGATAATAAAAATTTAGGATTAGGCTTTTGCGAATTTATTATGGCTGGTATAAATAAAAAAAATATTTTCACTAAGGATAATTTAGAAGATGCCTTTAATTATTTCGATATAAATAAAACTGGCTTTATTGAATACGATAATTTAAATAGTGCTTTGTTAAGAATGGGAAAAAAATATATAAATTCCGATGATGTTAATGCGATTATTAATGAAGTGGCTTTAAATATTAAAAAAAATAATGTAGGAAATAATTTGAACAAAGAGGAAAAATATAGTAAAATTAGTAAAGATGATTTCATGGAAATTTTTAAGGATTATTGATATT
>JAEEGK010030316.1_pt1 | contig 10727 bp, 8 predicted proteins | sample 8958771 | NCBI WGS metagenome assembly JAEEGK01 (sample SAMN16246547, study PRJNA631951) | gut metagenome | biome: gut microbiome; feature: rumen; material: SC-attached | host: Bos | place: Iran: Karaj | collected 2018-10 | reverse complement strand
TAGGTTGTGTTCCAACCCCCCCAACCCCCACACATAAAAACAAAAAACAAAAAAAAAAAAAAAAAAAAAAAAAAAAAAAAAAAAAGAAATAAAAAAAGAAGAAAAAAAAGAAGAAGAAATAAAAGAAGAAGAAAATACAGAAAAAATCATAGAAGAAAACAAAGAAAATTTAGATGAAGAAGAAAAAAAAATAGAAGAAAATTTAGAAAATCTAAATTTGGAAAATGAAAATTTAAAAGAAAAAACAGAAAATTTGAATTTGGAAGAAGAAGAAAATATAAAAGAAAATAAAGAAAATATAGAAGAACAAAAAAATGAATTAAATACTGAAATTTTAAATTCAGAAGAAGAAAATATAAAAGAAAATATAGAAAATTTACCTTTAAATGAGGAAAATAAAATATTAGACATTCTAAATAAAAATTTAGAAGATGAAGAAGATAGTAAATCAATAGAAATAGAAGAAACCGAAAAAATAGAGAAAAAAATAATAAAAAAAAGAAATAAAAAAAACAAAGTTATTCCAAAAGAAGATGTACCAGAAGAAAAAACAATTAATAATAATTTAAATACAGGAATAAATAATAAAAGAAATACAATTTCAGACACTTTAGAATTAAGTGATGAATATGGTTCAATCAATATACCAAATGATCAAAATAAAAAATTTAATAATCCTAAAAATAATTTAATAGGTTTAAAAAATCAAAATAAAAATTTAAACATTAGTAATGATGAAATTGTAGAAGAAAATAATAATTTTAGATTAAAAAATCAAAATAAAAATTTAGACATTAGTAATGATGAAATTGTAGAAGAAAATAATAATTTTAAATTAAAAAATCAACCTGAAAAAAAAAATAATGAGAATAATATTTTAAATGATAATACAAATAATTTGTTTGTGGATTCTGAAGATATAAGTAAAAATAAAATACCTATTTTAAAAAAGCAAAATCCATTTAATGAAAATTCAAACAAATTAAAATCAAACAATAATAATTATATTTTAATTGAAGAAGAAGATATTAAAAATAATATGATTGGATATGATAATGACAATGATAAAATAATAATTAACCCAGAATCAGAAACAAAAATTAATAACCCTAATAACATTAATATAAAAAAAAGTACAAATTTTATTATTGAAAATCCGAATGTAATTAATATGAATAATTTTAAATTTTCAAAAGAAAAATTAATATTAGATAATCCTTCAAATTTTTCAATAATTAAAGAACCTCATGATTTAAGAAATACTCTTTCTCCACAAGAAAAATTACAAAAATTTAAAAGTTTAATAACACATAATCAAAGAAAAGATTTTTTTGGAAGATTAACTTTAAATTATTTACAAAAATCAAAGGTAGATATAAATAATGAAGAATTGATTACTTTACTTAAATTAGGAAATCAAAATAATTATCAAAAAATATTAAAAGAAAGTTTAAAATTAAATTTAACTGAAGATTATAAAATTGACGAATCAATTTTATTTAGAAATTGGGTTAAAAAATTTATAAATGATAAAAATAATAATAATGAAGAAAATCCTTTAATGATTTCTAATTTCAAGTCAAATCCATTTTTTAAGAAAGAACCAGAATCAGATTTATTTTATTATAATAGACCTTCAACAAAAAAACCATATGAAACTCCAAGTTTTAGAAATAAAAGAGATACTTCAAAAGATATTATAATACCTAAAGATGTTAATCAAGCATATAATTTATTGAGAAAAAGTAAAAAAAATAATAATGAATTATTAAGAGAATTTAAAGATGATCCAGAAAAATTTTAGTTATTATTTTTTTTTGAAATTTTTATGTTAAAATAATAAACTTAATGAAAAAATTATACATTTATTTTTTTTTGAAAATTATTTTTGATTAATAAATAAAAATTTTAAAATAATGGATAACTTCCAAATAAATAACCAAGAAGAAAAAGGAATATATTTAACAGCTCCAAATATAATATCAGAAAGAAATGACGAACTTCCAGATATTTTTAAAGAAACAGAACAAAATGAAAATAAAGAATTAAAAATAAAAACAAAATTAAAACTTCCTCCAATAATAAAATTTAGAAACTCTCATAAAAATACTCAATCACTATCAATTTTAGAAAGAGATTCAAAAACACTGAAAGTACACTCTTATTTTTCTCCTGAAAATTTTTTAGATTTTAATCCTTCATGTAATAAATTTTCTTCAAAAATAAGTCCTTTTTTAAAAGAAAGTTTATCTCCTGAAAAAATAATATATAAAAGAAGAATTTATGATTTAGATGAATTAAAAATGTTATCTGATTTAAAAAAAGATCAAATTATAAAAAGATCTCCTGGTCAAGGGATATTTATGAGAATTCAAACTTATAAACATTTAAATAAAAGAATACCTTTTCAATTAGTTTTAAGTTCTTTAAGTGCAGGAAAATATAATGAGAATAATAATAATAATGACGATGATGATTTAGAAAATAATCTTAAGAAAGATGAAAATAATTGTAAAAGGGAAAATACTGAAAATTCCATTTTTTCCCCAAAAAAAAATTTTAAATTTAAGAGAAGTTTAAGACCTAAATTTCATCATTTATATAAAGAAAAAAAATTTGTTCCAAGAAGAAGTAGTATTATGATTAAACCTAATAATGACATTATTAAAACTTTTAAACAACCTCCAAAAGTAGCTTTTGATGAAATGGAAAATAATATAAATTTAAATAAAATTTTAGACTTGGATAATAAATTCAGAGATAAAAATATTTTAAATGCACTTGAAAAATGTGGTGAAGATGATATGAAATATTTAATTATAAATAATTAATTAAAATATTATTTTTAATTAATATATATTTTTTAAAAATGTATAAATAATTTTTTTTAAATTTCTTTCTCTTATTCTTTTAATCAGTTTTTTTATATAAATGATAAAATGAATATAATAGAACTTTAAACTAAAAATATGAAAAAATAATAAATTTATAAATATCACCTTTTCATCTATCACAATATTAAATGTTTTTCATCCGCCCTTTTTGATCTAAATATTGCTTTATATTTAAATTATATTTAAAAGTATAATTGAGCTCAAATTTTTTTTGAATCTATTTTTTTGTTAGTTTCTTCAAAATATTCTAAAAATCTTTCACAAAAATAAAATTTTAAAATGAAAAAATTGCTTATATTCCACAAGTTTTTACTAAAAAAAAATGAAAAATTTTTTCATTTCAATTTCGATTCAAAATAATAATTAATTACAACATAATAAAATTTATTCATCATAAGTTAATTATTCAAATCTAAACTAAATAAAAATCTACATAAAATGTCAATATATAAAAAACAAAATAGTCTAATGCTCCAAGACAAAAAAACAGACTTATTCAACAAATTATTTATACTCAAAAATACAGTTTTTATCTCAAATATTCCTAAAGAAATTTTTTATAAAGATATTCTTTATCAGAAAAAATTTTTAGGACAATATGGTCACATCAATCAAATATTTTTGATCAACAATAATAAAATTGAAAATAGTGTAATTGCACAATTTGATACAGTTAATCAAGCAGCTCTTTCAATTTTAGCTTTAGATAATTTTGAAGTTTATAATAATGAAAAATTAAAAATATCTTATTATTACACTAAATTTTGTCATTATTTTCTGAATAATAAAGAATGTAAAAATCCTAATTGCTTATTTATTCATTCAAATAAAAGAAATGAATATTTATATAAAGAAATTAATATTAATGAGTACTTTAATAGTTTTTTATTTGCTTTAAATATTTTAAATGTTTCTGTTGAGTCTTTTCAATTAGTTTCTGCAAAAATTATTGGAGAAAAATTTTTCGAACGACAAAAAAAATTCCCTAAAATGACTGTTAAAAAGTTAAAAAACGAAGAAAATTTAAGAAATTTAAATGAAAGTAATAATTATCAATCTCAAAAATCAAATGAAAATAATAATAATAAAATGAATTGTAAAAAAGTTAAATCAAGAAGTCATGAAAATTCATTAAAAAAATTAGAAAATATATCTAATCAAAATCTTAAAATAAGGTCTTTTAGTAATATAGAGACTTCAAAAATTAATTTAAATAAAAGTCGAACAGAACATTCAAGATTTTTATTTGTAAAAATTAATGAAAATAATGAAGATAAAGTTAATGTACCTGATTTTGTAATAAATACAATAGATCAATTTTTAAAATTATATATTATTGGTAAAAATCATAATCAAGTTAATTTAATTAAATCTGTAAATACTGTAAATTTCAATGCTAATTGGCAAGATTTATTATTAATTAAAAATTTATGGTAATTAAACCGTAAATCTAATTAATTTATTTCTTTTAAAACTATCTCAAACAGGTTTTAAAGGAAATTAATTCATTTATAAACATAATTAACAAAAAAATAGTGTATTAAAGTTATAAATAAAAAAAACATTATTAAGATATTAAATATTGTAAAAAATTTTTTTTAAACAATAATAAAAATTAAAAGTTTATATCTCTAAATCATATTAAATAATAAAAATTTAAATGAAAAAAAACCTTTTAAAAAACCAGGATAAAAAATTTTCCAATAACAATAAATAAAAACATCAAAAAAGAAAAAGGAAAAAAAATAAAACTATTTCTAAAAGGAAGAATAAAAATTACTCAATAATTTTTTTATCAGGTCCAGCATCAGGAATTTGTCCACTAGGCATATTTTCAACTTCACTCAAAGGTTTTAAGACTTTAAAACTACACATTAAATTTTCATCAATAAGCATCATACTAGCACAATTAGAATATTCTCCACAATAATCAGGAGCACTGAATATAGTGACTAATTGTCTATCAGCAAAGAATTCATAACCATCTTCAACTACTTGATGAGCTCTACAAACTAAATCTAAATTATTTTCATCTAAAAATTTCAATACACAACTTTTAGAATAAGTATAAGAAACACCTCTTTCATTTTCACCCCATCCTTCAACTTCTGGATCAGGATCACTCCATAATATATCACATAATAAACCTGAATTAGGAACATCAGTTGGTCTTTGAATATTATATAATTGTTCTATTGATTGCATATCTGGAGATAAACCTCCATGAACACAAAATATTTTATCATCTATTAAAGCTGCAACTGGTAACCAATTAAACATTTCTATAAATTGTTTCCATAATTTTATATTATAACGTCTACGACATTCATCATAAAATCCATATAATCTATTTACTAATTCAGCTTCATGATTACCTCTAAGGAAAAAAAAATTTTCAGGATAACGAATTTTATATGCCATTAATAAAGATATTGTTTCTATTGAATTTTTACCTCTATCAACATAATCTCCTAAAAATAGATAATTTGATGCAGGAGGAAATCCACCATATCCAAATAATCTAAGTAAATCTGAATATTGACCATGAATATCTCCTATTACTGCTATTGGTGATCCTAATTCAAGGAAAACTGGCTGTTTCATTATAATTTCTTTGCATTTTGTTATTAACAACTTTACTTCAGATTCTGATAATGATACCATTGTTCCTGGTTTTTTACTATTTTTTTTATAAAATATATAAAATATTTTTTTTACCCTTTTACTGAAAGAAGACGATCTATTATTCCATCTATTTGCTCCATTAATGCCTCATCTTGTGCTTCGGTTTCTTGTTCTGGGTTGTTTGGTTCTTCTGTGCTTTCCATTTTTTTTTTTTGTTTTTAGATTATTAATTATATTATTTTTTTTTTTTTTGGGATTTTTTATTTTTTTATATATATATATTTAGGAATTTAATTATTTTTTAAATTATATTATTAATGTTAATTTTTATTTGATTTTTTATGTCATAGCGGTTTTTTTGAAAAATTTTTAATAACATTTAATTTATATATATAATCGTAACTTGTTTTTTAATTGATATTATAAACATAAAATTGAAAAAAATATATAACAAATCAGAAAAAAATTAGTAATTTCATATCAAGTTAATTTTCTCATTTTCTTTTTTGGCATTCTTCAAATCTTCATATAATAAAATTCTATTTTCTTTAATTTTTTCTAAATCGGAATAAACTAAATTTTCAAAGGTTAATAATCTTCTTTTAGAAAGTAAATCTTGATTAATTTTTTCATCATTAATATCATTTAATATTTTTAAATAACTAACATTATAATTTTCTTTTTTATGACTAAATTGACATCTAAGTCCATAAGGACAATATCCAAATTCAAAAAATTGAATACAAAGTTTGGTTTTATAATTAAAACTTAATTTTCTACTTTTCAATTCTGCTTCTCCATGAGCAAAAGAACAATTTTCACCAAATTTACAATATCCGTTAATTTCATAAAAATGACAAATTTCTGTTTTGAATTTAATTTTAAAATCTTCATTTTTTATTTTTGTTAAATTTGATATTTTTATATTTTTAAAATTAGGCTCTTTTATTTTAGGTAGATTTTTATAAGATAAATTATAATATTCCTCTTCAAAATTAAAATTTTTATTTTTTTTGCAATTTTTGGAATTTGATATTTTTTGAGATTTATTTCTCACAAATTTCGATTTTTGATTTTTGTTATTGATTAAATTTAAATTTTGATTAGAATAATTTGAATTATTGATATTTGACATTTTTACTTTTATGAAAATGTAATTATTTACTAATTTTGGCGATTAAATGAAAAAAAAGGTGATATATATTTTATAATAATATAATTAATCATATCATTTTAAATTTAAATAAGTTAATTGAGAAAATAAATAAAATTTATTTTTTTTATTTGCTTAAAAATAATTAATATAATTTCATGAAAAAAAAAGAAAAATTTGATTTATCAAAATTTGATAATAGTATTTATCCCGATGATGTTTTATTTGACAAAGAAATGGATGAAAAAATAAACAAGTTTTTTAATAATAATAATATAGAAATAAATGAAGAAGAATCAGGAAGTGAAATCTTTATTAATGAAAACTTAACATTTTTTGAAGAGGACAATAATATCTATAAAGAATTAGAAATATGTAATAGATTTGTTAAAGAAGTATTAACAGAGTATCAAAATATGAAAAATAATCTTTCAAAAATAGAAATTGATAAAAAATCTGAATTAATGATCACAAAAAAAAATTATAATATTATTCCTTTTCCAAGTGATAATATTTTAAAAACACAAATTCTTCCTTATAAATCGAACAAAAAATTAATGAAACAAATATTAACAATTAAAAATATTTTGTTTCAAAATAATAAAGAAAGCATTAATTTAAATTTTACCAAATTATCTGAATATTTATATTTATTTTTAATATTATTAAATAAACCATTAGTAGACACAGATAATTCAATATTATATGATTTAAATAAAAAAATCTATTTTCATATTAAAAAACTAAAAATCAAAATATAACATTAAAAATAATATTTATTATAATAATGGAAATTTTCAACCAAATAATAAATATTTAATATATATAATTTAAATTATTAATTTTAAAATATATTCATAAATAATTATAAAAGATGATAAGGAATTCTTTATATTATAATGAAAAAAAAGAATATTTATTATATATATTTCTTTAATATTTATGAATAAATGTTAATCCTTTATTTAAAAAATCACTTTAAATTAAATCAATTTATATTAAATGTCCGCAATTTTTTGAAAAATATTTAAACATTTTATTTAAGTAATTGTTGATTTTATTTTTTAATTATTATACATTTAATTTACATTATTTAAATAAAAAAAACAAATTTTCAAATGAAAATTTTATTCAAAATAAATTCTCATTTTCATAATTGTTGTTGAGAAATTTTATGAAAAATAATTTAATAAAGGATTAATGAAGAAATAAACAAATTTATATCATTTTAATTAAAAATAATAATATATTAAATGGAAGTTATTAATGAAAATATTTGGAATAAATACAAAAAAATAAATACTATTATTTCAAATAATTATAGTTCATTTTATAAAGTGAAAAATATTAATACTGGAAATTATTTTGGAATTAAAGAAATAAATAAAGAAAAAGTTAAAAAATATTATGGTTATGATATTTCAATTAATAAAATAAATGTAAATTATTCAGAAAATGAAGTTAAGTTGGAAAATTATTATTATGAAAATGAAGAATATTTGTATTTAATTATGGAATTAGGAATATGTAATTTAAAAGAATATTTAAATATAAGAAAAGACTTATTATCTATTGGAGAAATAAAAGAAATTTTATTTCAAATAAATCAATATCTTCAACAAAATAAAAATAAATTGTTAAAATTATCTCAGATTTTATTATATTCAAATAATATAAATTCTTTAAAAATAAAAATATTAAATTATTCAAAAATATTAAACATTAAACAAGAATCATATGATATTTATAATTTAGGAAAATTAATATATTATATAATATTTAAGAAATATCCTGATGGTAAATTATTAGAGGTAGAAAATGAAAAATTAAATAATTTAATAATAGAAATGTTAAAAAATAATAATAAATTTTCATGGGAAGATTATTTTAATCATCCTTTTTTTTTAGAAGAAAGATTAAAAAAAATAAATAATGACAATAATTATAATTATTTATGTGAAAAACATTCAATAATATTTAATGCATATTGTGAAAATTGTAACTGTAATATATGTATTAAATGTTTTATCAAACATTATTCACATAAAATTATTAAATTTGAATTTATCCAATTTAATGAAAATGAATTAGAACAAATTAAAATTTCTATCAGAAAATTTAATTCTTTTATTGAAAAATATAATGATTATATTGAAAACAAGAGTGACAACGATGATTCTCTTTATGAAAATACATTTATTAATAATTATAAAAAAGAATATATAAAACAATTAAATTATATCGGAGATTTTATTTCAATTCAAAATTTAATTCATATATTAAATATTAATGCAGATATAATGTGCGAATATGATATTAAAAAAGAAAAAGAGATTAAAATATTAAATTGTTATGAAGAAGCTGTAAAAGAAAGAGAATATTTAGATGGCATAGATAATCGAAAAGAAATAAAAAGAAATTGTAAAATTTATTTAAATGATAAAGAAAAAGATTTTTCTTTTGATTTTGATTTTAAAAAAGAAGGAATAAATTCAATTAAAATAATATTAAAAGCACCTTTAAATAATTTAAATTATATGTTCTATGGATGCTCATCTTTGGTTTCTATAGATTTATCTAATTTTAAAACAGATAATATTAAGAATATAAATGGTATGTTCTATGAATGTTCATCTTTGGCTTTTTTAAATTTATATAATTTGAAAACAGATAATGTTACTGATATGAGTTATATATTCTATGAATGTTCTTCTTTGAATTTTTTAAATTTATATAATTTGAAAACAGATAATGTTACTGATATGAGTTATATGTTCTATGAATGTTCTTCTTTAACTTCTTTAGATTTATCTAATTTTAATACTAATAATGTTAAAAATATGAGTTATATGTTTTATCAATGTTCTTCTTTAAAATCTTTAGATTTATCTAATTTTAATACTGATAAAGTTCATAATATGAGTTATATGTTTTATGAATGTTCTTCTTTAACTTCTTTAAATTTATCTAACTTTAATAATAATGAAGTTACTGACATGAGTAATTTGTTTAATAAATGTTTTTCTTTGACTTCTTTAGATTTATCTAATTTTAAAACAGATAAAGTCACTGATATGAGTAATATGTTTAATAATTGTTCTGCTTTGACTTCATTGGATTTATCTAATTTTAATACTAAAAAAGTTGAAGATATGAGAAGTATGTTTTATCAATGTTCATCTTTGACTTCTTTAAATTTATCTAACTTTAAAACAGATAATATTAAGAAAATAAATGGTATGTTCTATAAATGTTCATCTTTAACTTCTTTAGATTTATCTAATTTTAATACTAATAATGTTAATGATATGAGTCATATGTTCTATGAATGTTCTTCTTTGAAATTTTTAAATTTGTCTAATTTCAAAACAGACAATGTCACTGATATGAGTTATATGTTTTATGAATGTTCTTCTTTAACTTCTTTGGATTTATCTAATTTTAATACTGATAATGTTTATAATATGAATAATATGTTTAATAAATGTTCTACTTTATCTTCTTTATTTTTATCGAATTTTAACACGAAAAAAACATTAAATATGAAGAATATATTTGATAATTGTAATTCTTTAACTTCTTTAAATACTCAAGATAAAAAAATATTAAAAGAGCTGAAAAAAAAAAAAATAAAAAATATTGTTTTAAAACAAATGATTCAAAGTTTAAATTTTTTGCCCGAATTTTTTTTTAAATTATTTTTTTAGTATTTTTTTTACAGTTTAAAAACAAGAAGTTTTATTAAAATTCTTTTTTTGATTGAATCAAAAAAAAACTACGCAAATTTAATTTAAAACAAAAATAAGCTTAATTGCTTCCAACTTCCTGACAATGATAATTTTATTTATTAAATTTTTATTAATTTAATCTTTAATTTTAGAATTAATAATTAATTTTTATTTCTTCAATAATTAATAAAACAATATTTTTTTGAAATTAAAAAATAATTATAATTTATTTATATAAATTATTGTATCTGTTATTTGAAAAAAATACATAATTAATAAAAGAATCTGTGTGGATAATTAATATTAATCATTAATATATTAAAATAG
>JAEEGK010030314.1_pt1 | contig 10728 bp, 8 predicted proteins | sample 8958771 | NCBI WGS metagenome assembly JAEEGK01 (sample SAMN16246547, study PRJNA631951) | gut metagenome | biome: gut microbiome; feature: rumen; material: SC-attached | host: Bos | place: Iran: Karaj | collected 2018-10 | reverse complement strand
CGTAGCAGTCGTGTAACCGTGTTCTGGGACGATGTGCAGGTGCTCACCTACGATGGCTTAGAGGTTGCCGACAAGAATTTCATTACCTTTTGGGTAAACTATACCGAGGCCACCTATCGCAACATCCAGCTCACCGCTACCGATGGCAAGGTGCTGTTCCAAGGCACCCCTGGCGATGTGCAGATACCCGCCGTTGCCCAGCAGTGGACCGCCTTTGGCGATGGTGGACAGTACCGATTGGTGAAGGACGATGCCATCAACATGCGCTATTCGCAGCTGATTACTGCCACCAAAGGCCAGGCTGGCATCTTCCAGGGCCCTCAGAATATTGTTAAGGGCGAGAAATACGTAGGCTCTATCTATGCTAAGGGCAAGGGCGAGCTCATCGTAGGCCTGCGCGATACCAATGGCAAGTTTGTGGCCCGCCAATCGCTGGGTAAGGTAGGTAAAAGCTGGCAGAAGTACGCCTTTACCTTAGAGCCCGAAACCAGCTGCGACGGCGATTTCGCCATCGTGGTTAACAATGGTAGCGTACAGGTTGATATGGCCACCATGACCACCCAGAGTGGTATCAACCTGGGTGGATTCCGTCCCGACATCCTGCAGGCCGTTAAGGAGCTTCATCCCACCTGTCTGCGCTGGCCTGGTGGCGGTTATGTGGCCCAGTACGACTGGCAGTGGGGTATCGGTCCGCAGGAGAACCGTCAGCGTTGGGACCACTGGATGTGGATGGATTACGATCAGAACTGCTTTGGTACCGACGAGTTTATCCGTTTCTGTCGCGAGGTTAACTCCGAGCCTGTTATCGTGGTAAGCGTTAAGTTCGAGCGCCCTGCCAGCGAGTACAATCAGATACTGCAGGATGCCGTTAACTGGTTGCGTTACTGCAATGCCCCTGCTACCGACGAGTGGGGTGCCAAGCGTGCTGCCAACGGTCATCCCGAGCCTTACAACGTGAAGTACTGGGAGATTGATAATGAGATGTGGGAGATGGGTATCGAGCGCTACGAGCAGTGTGTACGCGATTTCAGCACCGCCATGCGTAAGGTCGATCCCAGCATCAAGATTATCGCCTGTGGTGGTTTCCGCGAGGACGAGCAGTTCATCCAGCGTAGCGGTCAGTATTTCGATTACCTTAGTCTGCACCATTACGAGCAGCAGGGCGGCTATGCCAGCGGTCCCGTTCGCCTCGGTCAGCAGTACGACAACTACGCCAAGATGATTGCCGATGGTCCTAACCCCAACATCAAACTCTTTATCTCCGAGTGGAACCTCAACAGTATCGACTGGCGTACAGGCCTCTTTGCAGGCGGTTTCCTCAATATGTGCGAGGCCCGCGATGTAGTGGCCATGGGTGCAGCAGCCCTGTTTATCCGCCGTACCGATGCCCCCGACTGGAACAACGCCTTTATCAATTTTGACTATAAGGATCTGTTCAAGGCTCCCAACTGTCAGGTTACCGAGCTTTGGTACAACCACTTCTCAAAGTACCGTCTGGCCTATAGCGGCGAATCGGGCGATGTAAGTGTCAGCACCACGCTCTCCGAGAATGGCGCCGATGTCATCGTCAAGGTGGTTAATCCTACCGATTCTGCCGCCACGCTGCGTATCAAGGGCGATTGGGCTAGGGTAGAGCGTGCATCGTTCGAGTATTATGCCCCCGGCTCGCTTACCATTGCCAACAGTATGCAGAACAAGCATGCCGTAGCCCTCAAGCAGGCCCAGGCTCAGGTTGAAGGCACCGATGTAGTGCTGGCCGTACCCGCTTTGTCGGCTGGTGTGCTCGTCATCCACAAAAAATAAGTAGGTAACTTTCGCTGGTTTTTCAGAAATAAGTAGTATCTTTGCACCCGGATTTAACAAAAGCATAATAAAAATGGAAAAAGAGATTTACCTGGCTGGAGGTTGCTTCTGGGGTACAGAGCACTTCTTTAAACAGATAGAAGGTGTGATTGAAACCGAAGTGGGCTTTGCCAACGGCCACACCGAGAACCCAACCTATAAGGAGGTTTATACCGATACCACAGGCCACGCCGAAACCGTTCGTATCAAGTACAACGATGCGGTAGTTGGTCTCGAGTTCCTGTTGCAGATGTTCTTCAAGGCCATCGATCCTACCAGTCTGAACAAGCAGGGCCACGACGAGGGTACCCGCTATCGTACAGGCGTTTATTATCAGGATACCAATGATCTGCCTGTTATCGAGAAGGTTTTTGCCGAGCAGCAGGCCCAGTACGCTGAGCCATTGGCTGTAGAAAAACTGCCTTTGCAGAAGTTCTATTCGGCCGAGGAGTATCATCAGGACTACCTGGATAAGAATCCTGATGGCTACTGCCACCTGCCCCTCGAGCTCTTTAAGTTTGCCAAGCAGGCCAAGGATAAGAGCAAGCAGCAGTAATACATGCAAGTAAAGCTTACATATAGGTTTACAAGCCGATTATCCATGCGCATCGCCAAAAATGGCGATGTGCATGTTTCTGCACCTATCGGACTGCCCAAGAAGACCGTCGAGAAGTTCATTGCCGAGCATCTCGACTGGATTGAGCAGGCCCGTAAGCGCACCCTCCAGCGCCAGCAGCAGCGCGCTGCCTTCTACGGTCTGCTGCCACTTAAAACCCGCAAGGATAGGGCCGAGGCCATCGCCCGCCTCAAAGCCATTGTCGAGCCCATGGTAGAGCGCTATTCCCAGCATATGGGTGTCACTCCATCCGCCATCACCTACAAGGCCATGATATCCCGTTGGGGCATGTGCAACATCAAGACCCATGCCATCTGTTTCTCTATCTACACCCTGTTGCTCCCCGAGTGGTGTATCGAGCATGTGGTCGCTCACGAGCTCTGCCATTTGTTAGAGCCCACCCACAACGCCCGTTTCCACGCCCTTATGGATCAGTATTTCCCCCGTTGGCGCGCCGCCCGCAAGCAAACCCGCCTTATACAATCATAATACATTTTTAGGTACAGCAGCTGATAGCTGTATCCGTAAATGGCTGGTTATCATGTGTTTTTAGATTTTAAGCTGTTTTATCATGAGGGTTAATTCATGATACAACTGCTATATGCCTTGTGTTAATTGTTGGATTGCTATACCTTTGCACCGTAAAAAACTTATAAAACTGAATATTATCTATAATAAGCAACAATGATGAAAACAAAAATTCTACTTTTTGCGATGGCCTGTGCGTTCACCGTTCAGGCATCGGCTCAGTCGGGAAGTGTTAAGTACAACGATTTCGTCGTAACCAACCCTTCAAACATCAAGCAGGGCGTTCTCGCCAATGGTTTCCGCTATTATTTATGCGACAACGGTGTTCCTGGTAACAAACTCGAAATGCGACTCATCCAGAAATCAGGTACCGACGAGGAGGGTGATATACCTGGCATCGCGCTCTTATTACGCCGGATGCTTTGCTCCGAGAACCTCACTGTCGGCACTGCCGGTGTGCTGAAGGATAAGCTCGACGAACTAAATCTGCAGTCACTCCCCGATTTCCGTGCCGTTAATGGCCTTGTGCCCAATGTGGCCGCCTACTGTTCCGAAATCGAGAACAGGTGCACAGAGTATAATCTGTTCCGTTTAAATAACGAGCGCACCTACGCGGCGTCGTGTATGGGGCTGCTGGCCCAGATTGCAGGCAATGCCCGTTTCTCGGCTGCCGAGTTGGAGCGCCAGAAACAGTTGGCCATCAACGAAATCACCAACAGCCGTTACAATCTTGCCCTGTCCGAGGCCAACTACTTCAAGGCCGCCTTCGTAGATGGATGTACCCTTGATGAACTGATGAACAAACAAATCGCCAGCATTCGCAGTATTACCCTCCAGCAGCTCCAGTCGTACTACCAGCGCTGGTATGTGCCGCAGAATCAGTGCCTGTATGTGTTTGGCAAGGCGCCCGCCAACATCGTTGATATCATTAAGCAGCAGTTCGGCAGCCGCCCCAGTATGCCCGCTCCCGAACCAACCCCCAACCAGCTGAGCAACCAGTTGGTGCTGATGATCCAGCAGGATGTGCCTGCATGTATTATTCAGTTCTGTTTCCTGAAGCCTCGTGTGACGCCATCTGATACAAAGAATCTCGATGATCTTCGTAAGGCTGCGGCTTACAATCGTCTTGGCGAGGTGATTGGTACAGCTTTTAATGCACGTGTCGTGTCGGCGTTCGATGATAACCACAAGCTTTTCAACCGCCCAGTATTCACCTTGACTGTCGTAAAGGGCTTAGAGCCTAATGCCGACCAGCAACAGTTTGGCGATTTTGCTGATGAGGTTATTCAAAATCTCAATGATGTCATGCGTAACGGCGTGCAGGCCCATATCACCCAGTTGCCCATCGAAAAGCGAAAGCAGCTTCAGCAGCAGGAGTTAGCCCGTGTTCGTAACTATACGGTGCTCGATACTCATACCTGTATTAAGAACAATTTCGTGTATGGCAAACCACTGCTCAAGGAGACTATGCCTTACCAGTATTTCAAGCACGAGGTGAGCGATCAGGATATCCGCAACTGCTGCCAGGAACTGTTCAGCAATGCCGATCTGCGCGTTGTGTGCGTCACTCCAAATGGCTATCCCGATGCCGACATCAAAGCCAAGCTCGAAGCTTTCTTGACTGGTAAGTAAGCACTAAAGCGAGGTGAGGCGGTAATTATCCATGCGTGGATAGTAATCGCCTTGCCCCTCGCTGAATATTCTTGCTGTTTCCTGTTCGGCTTTGTATTGCTCCAACATATCCTCCCATGCGCCAATGGGGTCGTCGTAGTAGCCGTCGTACTTTTCGGCAAACAGGTAATAATAGCTGGTGCCAAAGTTGGTGCTGGTAAGGCGTTCGGTCCGTTCGTCCCACCAGGCATACTCCTTAAAACCTAACTTTCCCCAGAGGTCGGTCCATCTGCGTTCAAGTAGCTCGTACTCTGTTTCTGAGATCACATCGCAAAGCCTCACCCGGTTGTTGTCGAACCACACATACCGCCAGTCGTCGTAGTCCTTGCTCTCTATCAGCATGGCGGTAAAGCGCCAAACCTTTCGCGCCCACCCAAAGTGCCCCGTTTCGGCACACAAATCACCTATCCGCATGCCACGTTTGTACTTCACCTTGCAACTCTCGGCACAGCGTATCGGGTGAATCTCCCTGTTTACAATCTCCCTCAACAGCCGTGCTTCAAGATGCGTCACAACACCATCGGGCATGCACCTGCACACCCGATAAGGAATCTTTCTTCTCATACCAATAAAAAACTAAAAACCGATTTTTGCTTTCTGACGTGGAACCTCGATGGGTACGACATCCTCTGGCGTAATAAGGCGCCAGTTCTGCTTGCCCTCAGGCTGCTCTATCACGCATCGTGTGGCATGCTGTATGTAGATGCGCTCCAGCTGGTTAGCCACGAATCGCGCATTACCCCACGTTTGCGGATCACGAACCTGATAAGCCTGCGCCATCATGTTGCGATACTTTTCCCAAGCCCCATCAGTAAACTGGTACTCGTAGTCCTTAATCCTGCTTTTGGTTATCTCCAGCAGCTCGTTCACACTAAAGTCCTGGAACTCGAATTTGTTGGGAAATCGCGACTGCAGTCCTGGGTTCATGTCCAGCAGTTTCAGCATCTGGTCCTTGTAGCCGCATAGCACGATGGCGATATCACGCTGCGTTTCGTCGGCCAGGATGTTCATCAGCAGTTGTATCACCAGCTTGCCCGGGTCGTTCTCGTTCTTGCCGTTCAGCAGATAAGCCTCGTCAATCATCAGTACGCCACCCATCGCCTTTTCTATCACCTGTCGCAGCGATCGTTCCTCGTCGCCCCATAGCGTGCCGATAAAGGTGCCGCGATCGCACACCACTACATGTCCTTTCGATAAGGCCCCCGTGTAATGCAGCAGCGAACCGAATATTTTGCAAACGGTGGTTTTACCTGTGCCCGGACGACCTAGGAAGATGCTGTGCAGCGATACCTCGTGCTGCTTGCTGTTGGGAAACATCTCCTGCATGGCCCTGTTGTAGCAGGTGAGTGCTACCAGCTCGTCCATGCGGTGCTTAATGTCGTCGCATCCCACCAGTTTGTCCAGTTCTTCGCGAGGGTTGTCAATCGGAGGCAGCACCTTTACATTCACGCTCAGTCCCAGGTTCTGGTCTATCGTTTCGCTCTGCTTCGGCGTTGCTTCAGGCTCCTCTTTCGCTGGCTCTTCAGGGACAGGCATCGTTGGGGCTGAAAAATCCTCCTCATCTTCCTCTTCCTCCTCTTCCTCGTCTACCTCGTCGTAGTCGTAAGTACCATTTATAAAGTCGCGTACGGCCTTTTCAAACTCCTCGTCATCCCCATATTCGCTCTTGATTTTCTTCGTCCGTTTCAAATCAAGTTTTTCGTCGTTCACAATGTCGAAGTACACCTTTCCTGCCAGGTCGTCATCGTCGTTCACACCAGCCTTGCGCAGGTTCAGATGACTGCAGTTGCTAATCACTTTAATGTGGTTCTTCTCCCAGTCATCCTCCAGTTCAAACGCATTGTTGATAGCATCCTCTGTTATCAGAATCCCGTACACATTCAGACTGGCCAGTGCATTCTCCAGTCTGCCTTTCATGATTTCCATCGTTTCCTTCAGCTTCCAAACAGTACTTTCGCGCGGTTCGCAGCCAGGTTCGTAAATCATCATGTCAATGTTCTGCGTCTCGTCGTAACACTGCTTTTGGCGGTGCTTGTTGCTGTCCACGCATACCACCACCATGTTTATCGAGTCGGCATAAATATAAATATCGCAGTTGTATAAGTATGGGGCAAAGCCCTTAATCCTATTAGAGTAGACGGCATAGTTAACCGCCATAGCGTTCATGTGTTTCCAGATAGTAAGATAAGTCTGGTTTCTAAAGTCGTTAATCAGTCTGTTCAAGTTTCTCATAAAAACATCTACATTGCATCGTTCATATATATAAAATAGGTATACCCCGTGTGTGATAGGGGCGCAAGAGTCATCGGGCCAGATGCTTTTACACACCTGCCCCTTAGTATTATAGAGGTTTCCTTTCAGATTTCTCTATCACATCGTTCAAACAATTGTAGCAAAATGTCAAAGAACGCATTCACTCCTCGAGGCGCAGCCTCAAAGATCGCATGAGCGACAACGCACAATCCACCTGTCGATTCTCAGATTCGGTTTTACCCTCGTCTTAGAACCGCTCGGCACGTGATTGCAACCATTGTCATTCTGTTCATTTTGCTTTTAAAATTTTGTTTGTTTTGTGATAGAATTATGTTTATCGGCGGCAAATGTAGATAATTTCTCCGAAACTTCCAAATTTTTTCGCGAAAATCGGTCGAAAAAAACAAAAAGTGATATCCGGAGCGAAAAAAAACAATAAAAATGACAAATTTTCAGAAAAATAGATTATTTTTGCATCTGGTTACCAATATCTTTAGCCACATGTTTAAAATATATATCACAGAAACTATCTACCATCATGTTGTCGATGCTGAAGCGCAAAAGGCAGCATCAGCTTGGTCTATCTATAAACTATTAAAACAACAGCCTGTAGAGATCCTTTCGGAAAATGGTTGGGAATACTAATTCAAAAATAATAAATGAAAGACTATGGATGCTATTTTAAATTTTTTCTTTAATTATTCGCTTGTGATACTTGTTATTATTGGTGTGTTGATAATGTGTATCATTGTGTTTTACATTTTATTACCAGTGCTAATAAAAAATGTATACCAAAGAATAACCCATTTGCTAACTCTTCATAAGGGAGCAGCTAAATTTCTTTCGCATGGAGGGGTACATTTTATTTTTTTCTTTATTTTTCTTGTTGTTTCTTTGTGGATGATTGCTGATGTTGCTCAAAATAATATTGCTACATTTAACCAAGTGGTTTATACATTTTATGGAGATACTTTAAAAAATTACAAACTATCAACCATAAAAATGAAAAGTGATTTAAGTAGGAGACCAGGAAATGTATATAATCCAAATGATATGATTCTAGAATATGGATATAAACGTGATTCTTTGGTTGATTCGCATAAAACTCTGAAACTTTTTAATGATCCTCGTATTAAGGGCGATTACGATTTAGTATCTGTAATCCATGTTGTAGCGGATAACGAAACTCCTATTAAGACGTTTAATAAACTATATACCGTTTACAGTCCCACGAAAAACAAACAGGTCTGTAATTCAATCAAATATACTAGTCATAATAAATACTATTATGGACGTTCTTCTTTGGAGGATTCTACTCATTATTTTAAATATAGTTTTTATGGGAAAGATGTACTAAAAGAATGGAGTAAAATGAATCCGTACTTTAAATTCTGGATTGGAGTCAATATGGTTTGTAAGTATGATATTGATGATAATTCGGAAATTACTATTATTTTAGATAATGGGAATAATAAGGGACAGTGTATAAATGAACCGCTAAATATTGAAGAAATAATTCCAGAACCGTCATATAGAACTGTATCAGAAATTAAATATAAAGGAAAGGAAAAAATAGGTGAGGTAATAAATAATGGTGGTGTATATGTCTCAGCATTAGATCCAGAAAAAAAAGCCGAAACTGATAAACATCAAATATTGTATTCTGTATTTGCTGGTACTTTTATCGCATTTTGTATAGATATATTTATCCAAATAATATTGAAATGGAGGAAGATAGTGAAATGACTAAATAATATTTATTTTATGGCTATGACAATTAGAAAATCATTTTTTTTAAACAGCTAACAATCATATTCTATATACTTTCTTGCGCTCACATCTTATCTTTCTCAGCCAGTGTCAGGATTTTGGCGTGGGCGCGCTTGTGCATTTTGATGCAGAAGTAGATGAGGACGACGTAGCAGATGCTACCAATGTATGGATTCACCATTCCCGTCATGGCCAAGGCGTCGTAAATGCCATGGGCTAATACGGGTGCCAACAGCGTGCAAACTGCTATCTTGGGCGAATGGTTTACAAAATGGTAAACCGAGTAGTAATAGCCCATCAGCACGGCAAAGGCATAATGACCTGGCACTGCCAAGAGCGAACGGGTTAATGCTACTGATACCCAATCTTCGGACGAGAATACGTACGATATGTTCTCAACAGCAGCAAACCCTAAGCCTATGCAAACAGCATATACGATGCCATCAAAATGCTCGTCGAAATATGGATTCTTACGCAACACTATCCAAAGTGCCAGTAGCTTAAAAAATTCTTCAGGTATAGCTGCTACAAAGAATGCCTCTGCAGTTGTGCCGATAAGTGTAGTGGGAGCGCCCCCTGCACCAAACAGTAGCATCTTGATTCCAGATTCCACCATTATTACTGGGATAATTATTCCTATGCCCCACGTCACAGCCTTAATCAATATATAGGACGGCTCTTTCTGTGTATCCTTATTCCAGATATACAGCAGCAGTAAAACGGCTGGCAGTAGCGCTGCAAATAACATTAATATCATATTCTCTGTTTTTTGACCACAAAAATACGATGTTTTCATGATATGAACAAGAAAAATAGAATATTTTTAAATGTCATGCAGCTTGTGGTGTTAAGGGTTTGTTATAATCTTTCCTTTTCCTTAAAACCTCTTCCTTAGCCGTGCTTGAGCGGGTGTAGCCATCTAAAATTTTTTGGTAGGCCTATTAAAAATTTTTCTATGGCTTAAGCGCTCTTTTTGTTGCCTTTCAACAACATTGCAAAGGTACAAAAAATATTTGAATTGTGCAAATATTTTGGTAGTTATTTTAGTCCATAAAACTACTTTTTCTATCTGATGATGGTTTTGCGCTTTTGCACTTTTGCAAACTTGACATTAAGGTATTGGATATTTTAGTAAAATATCTCTATTATTATATAATATATATATTATATAATAATAGGCTTAGTATTATAGATTTCTAAAAACCTTTAAGTCAAGTTTGCAAAACCGCAAAACTGCAAAAGTTATTCCGCTTCTGGGATATCACTCCACTTGGTAGTGTAGCTTGGACTGCGGAAGTCGTGCTTGATGCTGTCACGGAAAATACCAGCTCGGCCTTTGCCGTCTTTAGCCGTATATTGTTGCGCCCCCAGCACCACAGTCTCACTACCATTTATGCGATTGATACGGTCGATGGCTTCATCCAGCTTTCGCTTCTTCTCATATTTTTCGGAATCGTAGTCGATAAAATTGGTCTGTACAGCCGTATCAGGACAGATGCCCATCACGATTACACCTGCTCGCTTGTATTGATACCCCTGTCGGTATATCTGCTTGGTGCATCGCAGCGCACATTGCACGATATCCTGCGTGCTACTGCTGGGTGTCAACAGTCGTTCTTCGGCATAGTTCCAATACTGGGGTAGGTCTTCTCTGAAGTGGTTAGTATCGATAAACACACTCACTAACGCTGCTGCCGATTGCTGTTTGCGTAGCTTCTCGGCACAATGGGCGGCAAAGTTGCTGATACTGGTTCGCAGCGTCTCAAAATCGTTCACCATCCCGGGGAAACTCCTGCTGGTACAGATGCTTTTCTTCTTGCTCATGTCCTCCAGCAAAATGCAATCCTCGCCATTCAGTTCACGCCAGGTGCGCTCTACCACCACATTAAAGCTGGATCGAACCCAACTTCGACTTTGAGTTGCAAAATCGTAGGCATTTTTGATGCCTATGGCTTCAAGTCGCTTGGCATACTGTCGGCCTATACCCCACACCTCGCTGATGGGATAAAGTTCCAAGGCCTTGTCGCGCCGTGACACATGGTCGATAT
>JAEEGK010030312.1_pt1 | contig 10730 bp, 6 predicted proteins | sample 8958771 | NCBI WGS metagenome assembly JAEEGK01 (sample SAMN16246547, study PRJNA631951) | gut metagenome | biome: gut microbiome; feature: rumen; material: SC-attached | host: Bos | place: Iran: Karaj | collected 2018-10 | reverse complement strand
GAAAGCGCAGCGCATTTCCGCGCGGCGAAAAAGCGTCTGGTGTATGAAGAACTGTTTTTGCTTCAGTGCGGGCTGATGCTGAACCGGGAGCATAATCACGACGGACGGCCGGGCGTTAAACTGGCCCGGGACGGGAAGCTGGTGCAAAAGGTTTTGCAGAATCTTCCTTTTACGTTGACCGGGGCCCAGCAAAAAGCCTGGGCGGGTATTTCCGGCGACATGGAAGATGTGAAGCCCATGCATCGCCTGCTGCAGGGGGACGTGGGCAGCGGCAAGACTGTCATCGCGGCCCTGGCGCTGGCAAAAACTGCGGAAAACGGATTTCAGGGCTGCATCATGGCGCCTACGGGTATTTTGGCCCAGCAGCATCTGGAAACGCTGACAGAATTTTTTAAAGATACCGGTATTACGATAAAAATACTAACAAGCAATACCAAAGCGGCGGAGCGCCGTGAAATTTTGCAGGAACTGGCAGAAGGCACGCTGAACGTGTTGGTGGGCACCCATGCTTTATTGCAGGAAGACGTGGTTTTCGCCCATCTGGCGTTAGTGGTGACAGACGAGCAGCACCGATTCGGTGTGAATCAGCGGGCGGCGCTGGTGAACAAATCGGACTATGCGCCGGACGTGCTGATCATGACGGCCACGCCCATTCCCCGTACCTTGGCCCTGACGGTCTATGGCGATGTGGAAACCTCCGTGATGCGGGGCATGCCCCCGGGGCGGAAGGCAGTGGAAACCTTGTGCTATACCGGCGACATGCGGCAGAAAGTTTACGCCGGCATGGTGCGGCAGATCGAAGCGGGACGGCAGGTGTATGTGGTCTGTGCTTCCATTGAAGAATCGGAAGCCATGGAAGGCGTCCGCAGCGTGAACGATGTGTATGCCGAACTGAAAAAGACCTGGCTGAAGAACATTCCCTGCGGTCTGCTCCACGGCAAGTTAAAGCCTGCGGAAAAGGACGAGATCATGGAAGCCTTTGCGGCAGGGGAACTGAAATGCCTTGTAACGACGACGGTCATTGAAGTAGGCGTCAACGTGCCCAACGCTACCCTGATGATCGTGGAGAACGCGGACCGGTTCGGCCTGGCCCAGCTGCATCAGCTGCGGGGACGGGTAGGCCGGGGTGATAAACAGTCCTATTGCGTGTTGCTGACGGACAATCAGGAACAGGACAATCTGGCCCGCTTAACGGTGCTGCACAATTCCAACGACGGCTTTGAACTGGCCCAGCGGGATCTGGAACTGCGGGGCGCGGGGCAGTTGTTCGGCCTGCGTCAGCACGGGTTACCGGATCTGCGCCTTGCTGATATACTGAGAGACACGGACGTGTTGCTGGCGGCCAGGAAAGACGCGGCCCGGGCCCTGGCGCAGCCAGAGTTGCGGAAAGAAATGCTGAAAGGGGCCGCCAATCTGTTTGACAGCCGCTTTGCCGGAATTTTTAATTCGTAACGTTTCAGAAATGCAAACGACCTGACCGTGTTTTGTGAAAAATGAAATTTACTTTTTTCAGAAAATGTTGCAGCGTTTTGCAATGTTCCATCCAAAGTTATAAATAGAAACAAGAAAGAAGACTTTACATGGCAGAAGAAAAAAAGAAGTGGTATCAGGACCCGGATGGGGTAACTAAGATTGCGGCCCTTGTGCTGCTGCTGTTGCTGCTGCTATGCCTGCATCTGTTCGCCGGCGACGTGGTGCACAAAGCGGGGCGCCTGGCTGTCAGCGGCAACGTGAAAGCGCTGGCGGAATACCTGCGTTCCTTTGGTCCCTGGGCCATCTTCATCAGCTTTTTTATCGATGTGCTCATCAACGCGGGCAGCATCTTTCCTTCTATCTTTTTGTCAACCGCCAACGGATTGATCTTCGGCCTGCCCCTGGGCATCGCCGTGTCCTGGCTGGCGGAGACCACCGGCGTGGTGCTGAGTTTTCTTCTGATGCGTTTCTTCTTCCGCAACACGGCGGAAAAACTGATCCGCAAAGCCAACCGTCTGCAGGACATCGATAAGGCCAGCGAAAAGAACGGCATCATCTGGATGACCTTTGCCAGGGCCCTGCCGTATTTTCCATCCGGCATCCTTACCGCTATCGGTGCCCTGAGCCGTATGAGTACCAGGGACTATATCATAGCCAATCTGATCGGCAAGTTTCCTTCCACGGCGCTGGAAGTAGTCATCGGTCACGACGTGGTACACTTCCGGGAGAGCATGGTTCGCTTAACTATTCTTGTGATCGTGGTGGCCGTGGTGTTTTTCTTCGGAAAGAAGAAACTGTTTAAAGATTGAAGGATTTGGAAACAGTTTTGATAAAACAAAGTAAAAGAACAGGCATAAGCAAAAAGTAAGATACGTTGACGTTTTTGCGATGCCTGTTTCTTTTATTTTAATTGTACAGCCGGAGATTTATGCGTCGGCTCAGTGGCAGCTTTCCCGGACAAAGCAATAAAATCAACGAAAGATATACTTTCTGGAGACAGACAAATAATACTGCCTATATTTATTAACAGAAAGCAGGCTGGAAAGCCGTGCCACGACTGGAGTTGCGAAAAAAATCCGGTCACTGAAGTGACCGGAAAGAGGTTTTTGATTATACTTTTTCCGCAAGATCCGGGAAGACGCTTAACGAGCGTTTCAGGATTCCGTGGGTATAGGCGATGCACAACCCGTAGTTGGTCATGGGAACATCCTGGTCCGCGGCGCAGCGGTACCGGTACTGCATTTCCCGTTCGTTCAGCATGCAGCCGCCGCAGTGGATAATCAGCCGGTAGGGCGAAAGATCAACCGGGAATTCCGTACCGCTGGTCCAGAAAAAATTAAACCGCCTGCCGGTAAAATCCTGAATCCATTTCGGCAGTTTTTCCGTGCCGATGTCCCCGCACTGGCGGTGGTGGGTACAGCCTTCGGAAATCAGCACCCGGTCACCGTCCCGCAGTTGTTTCAGGGCGGCTACGCCCAGCACGGCCTGTTTCAGATTGCCTTTGTGACGGGCCATCAGAATGGAAAACGAAGTCAGGTTGATTTCCTGCGGCACAGCCTGATTGACTTTCCCGAACGCCTGGCTGTCGGTGATGACCATCACCGGCGGTTTTTTCATGTTTTCCAGTGAACTGCCTACATTGTTTTCTTTTGTAATAACAGCAACGGCGCCTCTGTCGATGATATCGCGGATCGTTTGCTGCTGGGGCAGTATGAGGCGGCCTTTGGGTGCGGCGCTGTCAATGGGCGTTACCAGCAATACATGGTCTTCCGGTTTGAGTAAATCGGAGCAGATGGGGAAAGGCGCTTTCTTTTGTGGTACCAGATGGGCTAACAGTTCTTTCAATTCTTTAATGTTTTTTCCCGTGGTGGAGCTGACGGAAATTTGCGGAATGGAAGAGGGGATCGCATTGTGTTTTGTATCCGGCGCAGCGTTGCTTTGCATTGCGTTGTTCTTTTCCACATCTGCCTTCGTAAATACAACTACGCAGGACAGCTCTTTGTCCTGAATGCGCTGCAACAGTTTCAAATCTTCTTCTGTAATGCCGGCGGCGCTATCTATGACAAGGATGGCGATGTCAGTTTTGTTTAACACCTGCAGGGATTTCTGTACGCGAAGCTGTCCTAACTCGCCGGTGTCGTCGATGCCGGCGGTATCCATCATCAGCACCGGGCCTAAGGGCAGAAGTTCCATGGCTTTCAGTACCGGGTCTGTGGTGGTGCCCGGCACGTCTGCCACTACGGCCAGCTTCTGGCCGGTCAGGGCGTTGATCAGGCTGGACTTGCCTGCATTGCGTTTTCCGAATAAACCGATATGGACCCGTTCTCCGGACGGGGTTGCGTTTAAGCTGCTCATGGAATGCTCCGTTCTGCTGCCGTCAGAGGGCAGCGCAAATAATAATTATAAATTTATCTTTCCTGTTCTTGCATATTTTACAAAGGTGATGTATAGTATAGCGTGTTTGCTGTATGGAATCGTCTGATTCTGTGATACAGGTCAATTGTTAATAGTATTATAACATGGGTTGAAAAAACGACAAATGGATCTTCTGCCGGCTAAAGATGAAAAACTGAAGATACTGATCCTGTCCGCCCCCATCGGCAGCGGTCACCGGATGGCTGCAGCTGCGCTTGAGGAAGCGCTGCTGCGCATGGAAAACGTGGAAGTGGTGCAGGGGAATGTGTTTGATTTCTTTCCTTCCGTCATCGGGAAGGCGTTTCTGAAGTTTTATGAAACCGTTCTGGCAGTTTGTCCCTGGCTGTACGCCTTGTCCTACCGCTGGAGCAATCAGGGCGGCGGTTCCTTATGGATGCGCAACCTGCTCAACGGCATTTTGCTGCGTCTGGGCAGATCATTTATCGAAGAGGTAAAGCCCGACGCAGTGTTCAGTACCCATGCTACGCCTACCGGGATTCTCTCCCTGTACAAACAGAAATATGACACCGGCCTGTGGCTGGGAGTTGTGGTGACGGATTTCACCGTGCACCGCTGGCTTGTGTGCCCGGGGGTGGATGCCTATTTTGTGGCGGATGAAAAACTTTCCGGGGAGATAGATTCTGCATCAGGACGTTCTGAAACACAGACCGCGGTTTATGGCTGGGGCATTCCCGTGCGCGGCAGGTTTACGGAAAAGCAGGAACTTGCTGCAGTACGCCGGGAAGCGCGCAGCAGGTTTGGCTGGCCCGCCGGTGCTTTTGTCTGCCTGTTGGCAGGCGGCGGAGGCGGCATGCTGCCCATGGAAGAGATTGTGAAGAGCCTGCGGAACGAAAAGTTTAAAGACATTTATGTAGTTGCGGTTACAGGGCATAACGACGGGCTGCGTAAAAAACTGGAACCGCTGCAGAAAGAGTTTTCGAAAGATCAGACAGAGGAAAGCGTCTGCCGTCTGGCGGTACTCGGCTTTACCGATGAAATGCCGCGGCTGATGCAGGCGGCGGATGTGGTCATTACCAAAGCCGGCGGTGTAACTCTTGCGGAATGTTTGGAGTGCGGGGCGAATATTTTGATTTATCACCCCCTGCCCGGTCAGGAGCAGGGCAATACGGCGTTTTTACAACAGGAGTACGGCGCTGCGGCAGTAACGGATCTCCGGCAGCTGGATGAGTACCTGGGACGTGAGATGCGGGTTTCCCTTCCGGAGCGGCTGCAAAAACAGCAAGAAAGGAAACAGCGTTACGGACACCGGGCAGCGGCGGGACGGATCGCGGAGCTTACGGACAAACTGCGAAACCGCTGATGCCTTTCCGTGCTCCTGTCTGCCTGCTGATGTATTACTTCCTTCCGGTTATTTTACAGATTTTTTACTATTTAAATGAAGAAAAAATAAAAAACACATTGACTTTATGCCAGCCGTTGTGCTATGTATATTAAAGTAACCTTATTTTTCATGACACTGAAAAATTAAATATTTCATATAAAGGGCACCCAAATCGAAGAAAAGAGGCGGTTTAATGGAACAGTTTTACTGGGCTGCACTGGGAGCTGCCAAAGGGGTTGATACGGCGCGTCTGCTTGCGCTGGTCAGGTCTTTTGGCAGCCCACAGGATTTGTATGACGCGGAGGAAGCAGACATTCTTGCTACGGGAATCCTTTCGCCCGAACGTACTGCGAAATTTGTTGAAAGCAAAAGGAAGAACAGAAAGCTTCCGGAAATGTTGCAGGAGCAATGTGAACGGCTGTGCATTTCGGTTGTCCCTGTTGTCAGTTCCGCATATCCGGAACGGCTGAAGCAGATTCTGCGTCCGCCGGCGGTTTTGTATGTAAAAGGAACATTGCCGGATTGCCGGTACAGCATAGGCATTGTAGGTTCCCGCATGGCAGATGCCTACGGCAAAAAAGCGGCGGCCTGTTTTGGCAGGGCGCTGGCAGAAGCCGGGGTGACCGTTGTCAGCGGGGGCGCGAAAGGCATCGATACAGCTGCCCATGAAGGCGCGCTGCAGGGCAGGGGAAAAACGGCGGCAGTACTGGGCTGCGGCCCGGATATTGTATACCCGCCTGCAAACCGCAGACTTTTTGAGGAAATAGAAGCGAACGGCGCGCTGGTTTCTGAGTATCCGCCTGGAACAGAGCCGGACCGCTTTCGTTTTCCGGAACGCAACCGGATCATCAGCGGCATCTGTCAGGGCATTGTGCTGGTACAGGCGGCGAAGCGGAGCGGCGCGCTGATCACTGCAGAGTTTGCCATGGATGAGGGACGCGAAGTGTTCTGTGTTCCCGGCAATATCTATACAGATAAAAGCACCGGGCCCCACAGGCTGATCAAGGTGGGGGCACGTCTGGCGGATTCCCCGCAGGATATTCTGGAGGAGGTCTTTCCGGAATTATGCGGGAGCGCCCATTCCAATCTGTTTGCGGGGCTTGACGGTACGGCGCCGTGGGGGAAATGTTCGAAGGAGCAGCAAAAGATATTGGACCTGCTGACCCTGGGGCCGCAGACACTGGAGCAACTGGCGGAAGCAGCCGGTTTCGGTATCGGAGAGGCCAGCGTCATGCTGCTGGAACTGCAGATGAAAGGTTTCATCCGTATGAATGCAGCGCAGCAGTATTTTCTCATCTGACCAGGCAATTTGTTTTAACCGGTGTTAATGATGGCCGGCCGGAAGAGATAACAGGCTGATTGCGTTTTGAATTGGTTTATTACCCAAATCATTTTATGGGAGGATATATGAAGAAGAATCTGATTATTGTTGAATCACCGACAAAATCCAAGACGATTACCAGATTTTTAGGTAAGAATTATGCGGTAAAAGCATCTATGGGTCATTTGCGCGACCTGCCCAAGAGCACGCTGGGTGTGGATGTAGAAAATGATTTTACGCCGAAATACATCAATATCCGCGGCAAAGGAGATCTGATCCGCGAATTAAAAGCAGAAGCGGCCAAGGCGGATAAAGTGTATCTGGCAACTGACCCTGACCGGGAAGGGGAGGCAATCAGCTGGCATCTGGCCCATATTCTGGGGCTGGATGATAAATCCCCCTGCCGGATTGAGTTCCATGAAATCACTTCCGGCGCAGTGAAAGAAGCCCTAAAGCATCCACGTTCCATTAATATGGCGATGGTAGATGCACAGCAGACCCGCCGCATCATCGACCGTCTGGTCGGTTACAAGCTGAGCCCGCTGTTGTGGCGCAAGGTGCGTAAAGGGTTAAGCGCCGGGCGCGTACAGTCCGTGGCGGTAAAAATCATTGCTGACCGTGATAAACAAATTGCCGAATTTGTTCCGGAAGAATTCTGGACCATCAAAACAAAACTTCGTGAGGAGGCAAAGTCTCCTTTATTTGAAGCGGAAGCAGTCAAAAAGAACGGTGTTAAACTGGAAATGCGTAATGCCCGGGAAGCGCTGGCAGTGGAAAACGATCTGAAACAGGCGGCCTATAAGGTGGAAGCCGCCTTCCGTAAAAAGGTTTCCCGCCGCGCGCTGCCGCCTTTTACAACCAGCACGCTGCAGCAGGAGGCGTCCCATAAGCTGAACTTCACGACCCGCCGGACCATGATGGTGGCCCAGCAGCTGTATGAAGGCATCAGCATCGGCAAAAGTTCTGCCGGCCTGATTACTTATATGAGAACGGACTCCACCCGTCTGGCAGCAGAGGCTGTAGACGCAGTCCGCGAATTGGTAAAGCAGGATTTCGGCGACAAATACTGTCCGGAAAAGCCCAATGTGTTCAGTAATAAGAGCAATGCCCAGGACGCTCACGAGGCTATCCGTCCCACTTCCATCGAGAGGAAGCCTGAAGATATAGAGCAATACCTGACGAAAGAACAGTACCGGTTGTACAAGCTGATTTGGGACCGTACTGTTGCCAGCCAGATGGCGGCGGCGGAATTTGAGCAGACTGCGCTGACCATCGGGGCCGGTGCCTACGAATTAAAAGCAACAGGCTCTGTTATGATCTTCGACGGTCATCTGTGCCTCGCGGATAAGAAAGACCTGAATGCGGAGAAGCAGGCAGAAGTTCCCTTTATTAAATCCGGTACCTTGCTGACACTGTATAAAGTGCTGCCCGGAGAACAGCACTTTACCGAGCCTCCGGCCCATTACACGGAAGCTTCTCTGGTGAGGAAGATGGAAGAGGAAGGAATCGGGCGTCCTTCCACCTATTCGCCCATTATCCAGACAATCCAGACCCGCGGGTATGTAGCCCGGGACGGAAAAAAGCTTATGGCGACGGAGTTAGGGATCAAAGTGGCGGATATGCTGACCGGTCATTTTGGTGATATTATCAACATCCCGTATTCTGCCCGTATGGAAGATGAGCTGGATGCGATCGCGGCCCATCAGGTTGAAAAGGAAAAAACACTTTCCGATTTTTATAAACCCTTTGAACAGCTGCTGGAAGAAGCGGACAGGGTAATTCCCAAGGATCCGCCTCCCCTGCAGTTGAGCGGCGAAAAATGTGAGCTGTGCGGCAAGGACATGGTCATCCGGGAAGGCCGTTTCGGCAAGTTCCAGGCCTGTTCCGGGTTCCCCCATTGCCATAATACAAAACCGCTGCTGGTAAAGATTGGTGTGCCCTGTCCTAAGTGCGGCGGCGAAGTGACCCAGCGCCGTACTAAGACGGGACGTGTCTTTTATGGTTGTGAACACTATCCGGACTGTGATTTTACTTCCTGGGACAAACCTACCGATAAACCTTGTCCGGTTTGCGGCAAGCAGTTGCTGGAACGGACGGAAAGTAATGGCAGAGTAAAATATTTCTGCTCCGATCCGGAATGCACCAATGCCGCGCCCAAGCGCGTGGGACGCAGGAAAAAGGTGACAACGGCCTCGCTTATGGAAGGCGAAACTGCGGGTACGGAAAAGAAAACAGCGAAAAGAAAGACCGCAAAAAAGAAGAGAGCAAAGAAAACCGGTACCAGGAAAGCAAGCGCCAGGAAATCTGTGAAAAAAACGGAAGAATAAGTTACGATGATGTAATCTTTAGTAAAAAATGTGAAGCAGCATTTAAAAAGAATCTACAGTAACGGATGACATTTCGTATTATAATAACTGAAGAAGCAGTTTAATCTACAGGAGGATGAGACAAGACCCCATCCTCCTGTCCGTTTTCTGAAAAACTGCTGAACAGAAACGCAGGAAACCGGTTTTCGGCAGTTCGTTTTATGATTCAGTTGTGATGGGAGTACTTTATGGAACAGTTTTTAAGTTCGAACCTGCCGGTACATGTGATCGGGGCAGGACTTGCCGGCAGTGAAGCAACCTGGCAGATTGTACGCCGGGGCATTCCGGTAATTTTGCATGAAATGCGGCCGGGAACAACCAGTCCGGCTCATAAAACCGAATATTTTGCGGAATTGGTCTGCAGCAATTCCTTCCGGGCCGGCAATGTGGAAAACGCGGTAGGGCTCCTGAAAGAAGAGATGCGCCGTCTGGATTCGCTTATCATGAAGGCTGCGGACGCCAACCAGGTTCCGGCGGGAGGCGCTCTGGCGGTAGACCGGGAACTGTTCGCCAAAGCAGTGACAACTTTTATCCGGGAACATCCGCTGGTTACGGTAGTGGAAGAAGAAGTTACAGACCCGGAGAATTTGGAAGGAATCGTTATTTTTGCCAGCGGCCCCCTGACTTCCCCGGCGCTGAGCGAGGCAATCCAGCGCATCATCAAGGCGGAGTATCTGCATTTCTTTGACGCGGCGGCGCCCATTGTAGAAGGGGATTCGCTGAATTACGAGATTATTTACCGTGCGTCCCGGTATGACAAAGGGGAGGCCGCGTATCTTAACTGTCCCTTTTATACAAAGGAAGAGTACCTTGCGTTTTATGAAGCGTTGAAAGCGGCTGAAACGGCTGAGATTAAAGATTTTGAGCATAATGTGTTTGAAGGTTGCATGCCAATTGAGGAGATGGCGTACCGGGGCGAGGATACCATGCGCTTCGGCCCGCTGAAGCCCATCGGCTTACGGGATCCCCGCAATGGAAAAGAAGCGTATGCGGTGGTGCAGCTGCGACAGGACAACGCGGCGGGTACGCTGTACAATCTGGTAGGTTTTCAGACCCATCTGAAATGGCCTGAGCAGAGGAGAGTATTCCGAATGATTCCCGGCCTGGAAAATGCGGAATTTGTGCGCTACGGCGTGATGCACAAAAATACTTACCTGAATTCCCCGCAACTGCTGAATGCGGATTTCCGGCTGCGGACAAATCCCAGGTTCTTTTTTGCCGGACAGATGACCGGGGTGGAAGGATATGTGGAATCGGCAGCTTCCGGCTTAATGACCGGTATTCAGGCTGTCCGTGCGTTGAAAGGGCTGCCTCCGGTTGAGTTCCCGGACATTACGGCTATGGGTGCGCTGGCTCATTACATCAGCAATCCGGCGGTTACGGATTTCCAGCCCATGAATGTGAATTACGGTATCATGCCGGCCCTGGAAAAACGGGTGCGCAAGAGAAGATTCCGGAATGAACTGCTGTCCCGGAGGGCGTTGGATGCGTTTGCGCAGGTGATTGCCCGGTGTTCGGAGTTGGATTGTCGCTGATGTAAGAATACACGGTTTAATTTTTTGTATAAACCAACGACTTTGAATATTCAAAAAATTCATTGTTGTTTTAAAAAAATAAGTTTGCTTATTTTCAAAAATCGTGGTACTATTAGTTGAATCTATCTCATATTGAATCAGTATTATAGAGACTACATATCGTTATACAGGGTATGGTTTGATAGGGAGTGGATTGTTTGTCGCAAGCAGAGCTGCGCAAAGAATGGGCTGAAAAATTTTATAATTATTTGTTAGTTGAAAAAAACGGTTCCAGACTG
>JAEEGK010030308.1_pt1 | contig 10731 bp, 13 predicted proteins | sample 8958771 | NCBI WGS metagenome assembly JAEEGK01 (sample SAMN16246547, study PRJNA631951) | gut metagenome | biome: gut microbiome; feature: rumen; material: SC-attached | host: Bos | place: Iran: Karaj | collected 2018-10 | reverse complement strand
GTTTTTTTCATCTTTTGCGCTATTTATTCCCCGCCCTATAGGGAGGGGCAGGGGGTGGTTCTACCCCATTTGTCGAAACACATGGGGGCAAACGTCGAAAGTTGCATTGAACTAAGGGATTATCGTGTTACCTTTGCATCGTGATTAAGAAACAAAAGTCAAACCAATAAAACAGAAAGAAAATGAAAAAGTTATTTTTTGCAATCGTAACCATGTTAGTGATGTCAACCTCAGTAATGGCACAGTCAAACAACGAAGACGCAGTGAAGTTCGAACGCATGAGCAACTACCTGGAGCTCACCTCCCAGCAGATAGAGCCGGCAAAGAATGCCTTCGCTCAGCTTGAGGCATCTATGAACTACTTCAACTCGATGGACGACTCACAGAAGACATTCGAGGCCTCGAAGAAAATGATCAACCGCCACAAGGCTACCATGAAGAAGATTCTCAGCGAGAAGCAGTACAAAAAGTATGAGCAGGCTTTCGACAGCACCGTACAGCACAGAATCGAGCAGTACATGTAGGAAGAATCAGAAGGTCCTCCTGCGCCGGTAACAACAGAGGTTGGGGATTTTTGTCTCCGACCTCTTTGCCGTTTCAACAAAAAACATTATATTTGCAGCTGAAAACGCATGAAAAAGATACAAAGAAAAGAAATCGGACTCTTTGCGGCACAGGTGATACTGGTGTCGCTGATAGTGCTGTCGCCAGGACTGATCAGTTTCGTCACGAGCAACGATGCCGCCGTGGCCTGGGAGTCGCTTCGCATTTCCTCCTTTTGGCTGGCACCAGCCCTCGGGGTGTATTTGCTGAACTTCTACCTCTGCGTTCCGTTGTTGTGGTTTAGGCACCGTTTCTGGCTGTTCAGTCTTGCCAATGCCCTGCTCATCGTGGTCTTCAACTTCCACCTGTTCAACCTGTTTTCTGAGAGTACCAACAACCTGCCGGTCACCTATCGTGCAGGGTTTTCCTCCATGCTGATTATCGTGCTGCTCGTCAATCTGATGGCCATCGCATTCGCCGTCAGCATCCGCTACATCATGCGGCAGAGCGAGAAGAAGCAGAAAGAGGTGGAGGCCGAACTGGCCTGGCTGAAGAATCAGATAAACCCCCACTTCCTCTTCAACACGCTCAACAACATCTCAAGCCTCACCCAAGTGGATGCCGACGAGGCACAAGACGCCGTGATGCAGCTGAGCGACCTGCTGCGCTACGCCATGTACGAGACCAACAAGAAAAAGGTACCCATCAGCGGCGAAATCAACTTCATGCGCAACTACATCGAACTGATGAAACTGCGCTGCAACGAGAAGACGCGCGTCAGCTTCCGAACGATGGTGCCACAGCCCGATATGGAGATTGCCCCGCTGCTCTTCATCTCGCTCGTGGAAAATGCCTTCAAGCACGGAGTCGACGGCAGCAAGGAGGCTGAAATCGACATTAGTCTCATGCAGGAAGACCACCAGATAACATTCACCTGCGACAACACCAACAACCCCAAGCCCGCCATCGACCGCAGCGGCTCAGGCATAGGGCTCGATAACACGCGCCGACGGCTGGAATTGCTCTATCCGGGGCATTACCAATGGGAGCAGCACGTCACGCCTGAGAACATCTACCACGTCAACATCACCATCAACGTATGAGAACACTCACCTGCATCATCGTAGACGACGAACCCCTGGCCGTCAGACAGCTGGCAGCCTATGCCGAGCGCACACCCGACTTGCAGCTGCTCGACACCTTTACCGACTCCATTGCGGCCATCAACGCCGTGAAGGAACAGAAGCCCGACCTGCTGTTTCTCGACATACAGATGCCCAACATCAACGGCATGGAACTGGCCCGCAGCCTGCCTGCCCAAACCCGCGTGGTGTTCACCACCGCCTTCAAGGAATACGCCTTCGAGAGCTACGAAGTGAACGCCCTCGACTTCCTGCTGAAGCCCATCCGCTACACCAAGTTCCTCGAGTCGGTGGAAAAGGCCCGGCAATGGTTCGGTAAGGAGAAAGAGCCCGAGACCGCAGCCCCGGCCCTGCCCTCCATCTTCATCCGTGTCGACGGAGAACTACGCAACATACCCGTCGAGCGGATTACCTATGTGAGCGGCATGAAGGACTACGTGATGTTCTACCTAGACGGAGAGCACAAGCCGCTGGTCACCCACCTCACCATGAAGGCCGTCGAAGAGATGCTGCCCTCGCAGCTGTTCATGCGCGTCCACCGCTCCTACATCATCGCCGTTGACAAAATCCGCAAAGTCGACCGCAACGATTGCATCTACATCGGCGACGAAATCATCCACATCCCCGACGGCTACCTGGCCGCCTTCAAGGCATTTATCGAAACAAGAATGCCGAAATAGGAAGTGACGGAGTCCTTATAATGGAAAGCAGAAAAGTAGAAAGTTGAAAACTGCTCCCAGAAATCTTTACATTTTAACAAACTAAAAACCCTGTCGCGCCTCACGGCGGGACAGGGTAAATAAACCTTTTAAAAAAAATGAAGCGTATGAAAAAATTTATTTACCGAAGGCCATATTGTAGGCCCTGATGATGGTTTTAATATTAATTTCCTGACCGCATTCCATCTTTATCATCGAACGCACGATAGCACACCACTGCAAGCAAGCCTCTTTGGGCGAACGTAGCACCTGCAGGTGCGTGACACCTGCGCCACGGCAGACGTAACTGATATACTGCTCCGTGTCGTTGCCCTTCTCGGTGGGCGGGCACCACCGGCTGATGAACTGGCGTATTGTGCGGCAGCCATGCTTGTCGTAGTAGGTCTGGAGCGTGCGGAATGCAGCCCTGATGCCATACTCCATGGTTTCAAACTGTGCAAACCTTGCGTCGGTCTGCTCTTTTCTCAAACCCTTCCATCGGGTTTTGTTGCGCTCAATGTTGAGCGGGTTGTTGTTGCGTATTCCACGCGGAACTGTTTTATTCATAGTTCATAATTCATAGTTCAGAGTTTAGAGTTCATAGTTCATAGTTCATAGTTCATAGTTCAGAGTTCAGAGTTCAGAGTTCACGAACTGGTAATCATAACTATGCACTATGAACTATGCACTATGCACTAAATTACTTGCCCATCAGTTTGATTAGTTTCACATATTTGGCTCGCCCTTCTCTCTTCAAAAAGCCCTTCTGCAGCCATCTGCTGCAATAATTTGCCGCAATCTTTTTCGAAATCGAGAGAATATCCGACAGGTCACTCACCGTGAACGAGTCAGGCAGCTTATTGTAAGCCTCCACGTTCTTTGTCACACGCATCACCTCGCCCACACCCTGCACGCCGTTGATACTGTCGAATATCAGCTTGCCGAAGAAGAACAGCTGCGCCTCGAAGATGTAGTCGGCCAGGTTCAGGGCCAGCTCGATGCTCGAGAATTTCAGGTTCAGCTTCCCGCTCTCTTCGAACGAGTCGAGCGAGTTCATGATGGCATCCACCACGGCCAGGCGCATGGCAATCATGGGCGGCCGCTTGCGGAAGTAGTCGCCCAGCCGGTCATCGTCGAGCGAGAGGGCGAAGCCCTTCTGCTGCCCCCAGTAGAAGAGGGCGTCGGCAAACGAGGTGGTCTTGCCCAGACGGTCTTGCCATCGCTTCGGCACCGCCACCCGCTGCTCCAGGTTCACGTCCCATCCGCAGCGCAGCAGCCGGTTGCCCACGGTGCGCAGCCATTCGCGGTCTTTCTGCGTGTGCCGCCGCCTGTTGCGCTCAATCATCTCGTACCGCTGGCCATACTGCACGCCCATGATGAGTCGCGTGGGCAGTCCGTCGAGACAGTTTCTTGGCGTGATTTTCTTCAGCAGCGCGTCGGGCGTGCCCGTCACCACAAAGTTGAAGAATGCCGGCACCAGCCCGTTGCGCGTCGTCGCCGAGCGGCTTTCGCTTCCCGTCTCTTCGGTGTCGAACGATTTCTTGTCGAAGTCCTGGCTCGAGTTCCAAGTGCTTTTCTCCACATTGATTTTGCTCGACAGCTCGCTCTCGAAGTTATAGCATGCCACCTGCCGCTGCTCCGAGCCGAACATGGCCTTTGCGTCCATGCATCGCTCCAGCTTCTGCTTCAGCGTGGTGTCGGTGGGCAGGTAGCGCACGGGGAAATGCTTCTCTTCGGGAATGTCCTCCTTCTTGGCCTTGGCCAGAGCCAGGCGCTTCACCTCTGCCTGATAGTTCTCTTCGGCCTTGCGCCCTCGCATGTCTTCTATGCGCAGCGGCTCCATGATCAGGCGGTCCAGCTCGCGATAGTCGCCCTTGCCCGTTCCGGCATCGCCTATGATGTAGGTCATGAACGTCAGCGCGAGGTCGCGGCCGTCGTACCAATTTCGCAGGCGGCATCCAGATAGTAGCGTCCCGAACATGCTTCCCGCCACCAATATGCCGTTGAGACGAGAATACCGCGGCAGAACGGAGCACACGGGCTGCCAGACGGGGCTTTCAAACCAAGGGGCGAACAGCGTGGCCCACCTTTCGAAATCCCAGTCAGCGAAGAAGTCAGCTTCCTTACCGTCTTCTCGTACTCCGCTGGGCTTACTTCCTGCGGTCTGGGTGATACCCATACCTTCAAGGAATTCCACGAGCCGCCGGGGCATGGCCGCATAGCGTCGTGCACCGATAGCCGAGCGAGCACACGCCCGTCGCTCCTGTTCAGAAAGTCCGTAATCAGGAGTGGCGCCGACCACCATGTCCTCGCTAAAATCACAGATGTATCGCATACACTGCTGCACCAGCGCATAATAGGCCGCATTGCGCTCACCGACAGCCGGAAGGTGTCCGTACTGGGCGCGCAGCCAAGCGTCCGCAATATCCTTGTACGGCACACCTCGATAGGAAGCCCCCTCCAAACCTCCCCCGAAGGGTGAGGCTTTCTGCTCGGTTTCGGCTTCTTGCTCCCCTCCCTTTGGGAGGGGTTGGGGGTGGGCTTGTCCCGTTCGGTACGCTTCCCCGAAGCTTTTTTCAAAATCTTCATTGTCGTAATTCAAAAGTTCGTTAAGTTCAATGTAAATAATATCACGGCGCGAGAAGCCGAACGAGAGACGGACCGAGTCTTTGCAGGCCTCGTCGAGCGGCAGGGAGAGCATCGAGGCCAGATGCTGCTGGTTGTCGGCCAGATTGCCCACCTTGGCATCGGCCTTGAACACGATGCGCAAGCCCTGACCTGAGGGCGTGACATGCACCAGCAGGATGCCGTAGTGGCGGCAGAAGGCGCCACACCAAGACGGGGACCCACCTAAATCCTCCCTGCTTAGGGAGGACTTTCCATCTTCCGACTCGTTCCAATTACGTACAATTTCTGAAAATTTCTGTTCAGGATTCTCGATTCCGTCTATATCGAGCATCACGAGTCCGTTCAGCCGTGCATGTTCGGCCTTGCGCCATGCGGCCTTCATCGGCTTGCCGAACACCAGTTTTTCCGTAGGCTCGATATGCCCCACTTGGAACACGAAGGCGGGCAGCCGCTTCTTCAGTTTCGACTTATCGCTGTGCCACCGTTCGCGCTCGCGGTCGGTCGTTGCCTCGTTCATCTGCTGCTGGGCATAGCGGATTTTGTCGATGTCCTGCTCCACATAGGGATTGTCAATCACTTGCAGGAAGTTTTCCCTTGTGGCAGGTAGGCAGTAAGAATTGATTTTTTGTTGGACGTAAAACATTGCGAAAGTTGTGCGCCGATTAAAGTGTATGCCCAGTCGGCAGGGCTGTAGGGGTTTTGGTTAGCGTCGAGCACGATCTCCGCAAAGATGCGTAGCCGGTGCTCCTTCTTGTCGAGATATACAGACAGTCCCTCCTTCTTCATCAGAGGCTTTGTCCGTGGTTCCTTGGGCAGCTGCGGCTGCAGCTCGCGTGTCAGGTTGTCGAAGTCCTTCAGCATGTCGCCCACAGGGTCGATGCTCGCCACGGGAGCCGAGAGATGAGCCACATAGTTCGACTCCTTCTCGCCGTTGGTCTGGTAGAACTTCGAGCGCCCCGACTTCCTCACGTCGCGCTGCACGGGCTGCCCCTTGCCGTCGGGTCGGAACTCTATCGAGTCGTCCTCGAATATGGTGGCCTTGCCTCGGCCAGTCCATTTTTCTTTCAGTTGTGCCATGATTATTCGCTTTTTTTAAGTTCGAACGCGCAGCTGCTGCCCTTGTCGTCAGCTGCATAGGAGTATTCCATCTCGGGCATGAGCGCATAAACCATTCCGCAGAGGTATGCCTTCATCTGTTCGTTGCTCCATGGTTCGGGCCAGTTTGTGGATACTCCCCATTGGAAGCTTACACTTGATTCGGTTGCTTCTAAAACGAGCCAATATTCGAAGTAGGGATTCCGCGGCAGAAACGGGGTTCCCATAAAGTACGCACGGGTGGTTGCATTACCGTTTATCTTTACAATGCTGGCACCCTTTCGAAACAGCACGCTTGAGAGCTGTTCAATCTTGTTGATATCAATATATTCAGTCTTTTCCATTTTTCTTACTTTTTCTTTAGTTCTTTGTAATAAACATACTGGCCATCAGCGCGCTCATACCCCGTGCAGGCAATGCCCGAGCAAAACCTTGTACGAAAGAAGCACTGGGGGCAGTGGCCGCGGCTTAGCTTCACTTCCAGTCGGTGGCCATCGAAGCTGACCACATCGCCGACCTTAGTTTCATCAAACATATATTTCATACTTCCATTTTTCTTACTTTTTCTTTAGTTCTTTGTAATAAACATTCTGGCCATCAGCGCGCTCATCCGAAGCGCAGGCAATGTCCGGGCACGAGCAAATCCCTGCGTTAAAGAAGCACTGGGGGCAGTGGCCGTCGCTTCTCACTTCCAGCGGGTGGCCATCGAAGCTGACCACATCGCCGACCTTAGTTTCATCAAACATATACTTCATACGATGCGGTCTATATAAATTGCGTTTTCGTGACCTACGGTAACTTCGCCCGTCTTCTTGTCGGTGCGGTCGAAGGTGCGGTGAGAGATGTGGCACTGCACATGGTGCAGCATGTTCTTGTCGAGCGGTTTCAGCGCCTGTGCCAGCGAGCCCGTGGCCTGAGCGTGGAAGGTGTCGATTCCGTCAGAGAGCACGAAATCCATAAAGTGAAATACTGTCGGCTGTCCGTCTTTGCCGTCGTAGGTGCGCTGCGAGTGAGCGCCTTGCGAAATGATTGATACTAATTTTTCCATAAATTACTTTTTGTTAATGAGTTCGTGAATAAATTTTTTACCTTTCTCCGTCCACACGAGGTAGGTCCGCGTATGGACTGTCCCAAAGAGATCGTGGTGAGTATGCGTGCGGGTGGCAGCCAGCCCTTGGCGTGCAAAGGGGGCGTAAAGCAGATATTGGTTGCTTTGCTGATAGATGATGCCATCCTGCAGCAGCCGGGTGGTCAGGTCGTGAACGGTCATTCCCAGACCTTTGGCCACTTGCGTCATCGTGAGGCAGTCCACCGAGTCGAGCACCTCGTCCACATAGTCAGCTTTCGGCTGCAGGTTGGCAATCAACTGCTCCTTCTGCTCGATGCTCTTCTTCATGATCATCATGGCGCGGCACATTATCTCGAGGTCGGAGAGTTCGCGGCCATCCTTATCTTTTAAAGGAATATAGCCGCCCGTCTTGCGAATCTGCGGAAGCACCTCCGCGGTCACCCAGCGCTTGAATGCCTTTGCCTGTGGCTGCTTCGATGCGAGAATCAGCGAGTAGAGTCCGCTCTCGTTGATGACGAATGTGTTTTGCCCTCTTCCCAGATTGTCGGTGACCGTACATTTCATACGGTCATCCTCATCCGTATGTCTCAAAATGGCCTTGTCCGACTGATTGTAGCCCAGCATCTTTGCCACATCTGTACCCACGAACCAGGGCTCACCCTTCTCGTCTACCATTGTCCGGATTCTGCCGAACTGCTCGTGTTTAAATGTTCGAATAACTTTTTCCATTGTCATAATCGTTTTACGTTTTTACTTTTAATTTGAACTCGAACCCTGGCCAGGTGTTTTTCGTTCGGTGCATCTCGAATGCAATGGCAAAGTTACAACACAAAAAAGCACCGAAGCGGAAAAATCACTTCGGTGCGCAGTTTCTTGCGCAGTTTGCGCAGTTTTTAGAATGAAGCTACGGTTTCTGCGCAGTTTTTGAGAGTTTTCTGCGCAGTTTTTGAGAGTTTTTCTAATCCATGAGAGCCTCCTGTGTCAGGCGGCCTACGCGGAGATAGTCCTTGAAACGCTTACCCGTCACGGGTGCATCATCGCTCTCCCACATGGCGAGCGGCTTCCGGAAACTGTCAATGCACATGCGCGACAGTTCCACCGTCTTGGGTGGATTCTTATGCCCGGGCACCGCTTCCTCCACCATCGACACAAAGCGGTCGTAATCGCCGTCCTTGATAATCTTTTTGTCAACGAACACCCTGTAGGCGGCATACCACATCCTGCCGACGGCAATCTCGCCAGCAATCTTTCGGATGGCCGCGGCGGCCTTTTCCGGCGATATCCTGACGTCAGGCTGATTCTCCTGCTGCGATTCTTTCAGAATCCGCTGGCAGTCGCGGTAGGCCGTGCGAAAAGTGTCGCGCTTCACGGCAATCACCTTGCCGATGATTCTGAAGTTCATGTCTTCGCTCAGACGGATGGGCTTGTAGTCCTTGTTTCTCGGCAGCAGCCACTTCTGGCCGTTGTCGTCGCAGAAATACGTCTTGATGGTGCATTGGTCGTTGTCGATGCAGGCCAGCACAATGTCGCCGTCAGCCACATCCTCCCTCAGTTCCACGTGGGCCAAATCGCCGGGCACGATGCCCGCATCCTTCATGGAGTCCCCCTTCACGGGAACCACAAATACCGGCCGCATGCCCATGAGGCTGCGGGGTATCATCACTTTTTCGGCCGTCAGGTCTTCATACATGAAATCCGGTGCGCCACACATCACGGGCGTTTCATAATAAGGAACTGCCACGCTGCACAGTTCCGGCTCATAGTCGTTGTAACGCAGCAAGTCGAACGCCACGTTAATCTCTTGTTGCAAAATACTCAATGTCATTCTGATTGAGGTGTTTTTCTGTGTTTTTAATGAATATTGTGATCAATCTCTGTTTGCCTTTGTGGGCTAAACTGGCTGCAAAGGTATAAAAAATCCGGATAGGTTGTATCTTAAAAATTGTTATACTTTTGAGTGTAAAAAAAGGACTGCCAATTTCGCAATCAGCAGCCTTTTTACCAACATATAACATAAATCTTTACCTTTATGAAAGTTAGTTTACAATCTCTTTTTGTGTCTCTCGACACTCTGACTAAATTAACCTATGAAAACTTTTTAACATGTGAACGGGGAACCGCCCCGCGTTCAATATGCGTCTGCCTCATTTGAATTATCATTCTTCCCTATATCGCCCAATCGCTTTATAGAATCCAGATAGTCTTGTTCCACATCACTGATGGTGCGCTGTTTGTATTTGCGATATTCATTTGTAGCATGCTCCATGGCTTCGGCATGCGATACGCTACCAGCACCTTGCAACAGTTGCTCCCCCGACATCGTAAGGATACGATCCAGATAGTTTGCCCAGTCGTTCATGGTCATCGGTTGCTCACGTTCTGCCTGTCGTTCAGCAAAGTCCAGATATCCCGAAACCAGTTGCCCCATAGCTCGGAGTTCCTTGGCATCAAGATAGTTCTTTGCAGTTTTGGCTTCTACCAATGTGGGATGATTTCCTTTGAAGGTAAGAAGCCCCATAAAATCTTTCTCTGCATCGGCACGCTCAACGATCAGCTCGGCAGCCGTGCGTCCATGAATGGCATAATGAATCTTGTTCTGTACCTTCTTGAAGAACTCCTGAGACACAGATGCCCTTGGGTCATAGTCAATGCTTGTGGCATAGATTTCCAGCACTTGCCGATAGAGTACCTTCTCGGTGGCGCGGATGTCTCGGATACGTTCGAGGAGTTCCTTCCAATAACCGCCACCTCCAAGTTTTTTCAGACGTTCATCGTCGAGTGTAAATCCTTTGACGATGTATTCTTTCAACCGTTCGGTTGCCCATTGCCTGAACCGTGTCGCAATGATGGAGCGTACACGATAGCCGAGGGCAATGATCATATCCAGATTATAGAAAGTCGTAAGATACGACTTGCCGTCTGCGGCAGTTGTTCGGAATTTCCGAACTACTGCTTCTTCCTGCAGTTCACCCTCTTCGAAGATGTGTTTGATGTGTTCACTGACATTTGATTTACTTGTCCGATATAGTTCACACATCTGAGCCTGTGTGAGCCACAATGTATCATCAGTCATTTTCACATCAATCTTCGTGAGTCCGCTGCCGTCTGTATATATTAGAATCCTATTGTTTTCTTCCATATTTTTCTAAAGTCTAATGGCTAATATCTAAAGTCTATATAATCCTGTCTCAGATTTATATTATCGCCGACAAAATTAGCAATAAGAATCAAGAAAAGCAAAAAATCGGCGGAATATTTTATCATCCCACCGATGCCAACGGAGCGAAAAGTGTAAACCAAATGGATACACTCTCGGGGTGTGGGAAGTCCACTTTTTCAGGAAAAGCGTCAAACATCTCAGGCGTGTGAGTCAGCCTATGTAGGTGAAGGAGTCAACATTTTCCGTATGAAAAGAGACACAATTTCCTCATTTCCTCTTTCCTCTTTTCCTCATTAAGGGTTTTTGAGATGGCCGCGAATTCATCACAAAATACTTAATATATATATAAATATATATATTTATATATATATTAAATTTTTATCACACCTTCAAAGA
>JAEEGK010030306.1_pt1 | contig 10731 bp, 8 predicted proteins | sample 8958771 | NCBI WGS metagenome assembly JAEEGK01 (sample SAMN16246547, study PRJNA631951) | gut metagenome | biome: gut microbiome; feature: rumen; material: SC-attached | host: Bos | place: Iran: Karaj | collected 2018-10 | reverse complement strand
ATCATATCGACATCGCGAAGATCCGGACGCTGGAGGACCTGGTCAAGATTCCCTTTACCGAAAAGAAAGACCTGCAGCTGTTCAACGACGATTTCCTGTGCTGCCCGAAGGAGAAGATCGTGGATTATGTCACAACCTCCGGCACCCTCGGGGATCCCGTGACCTTCGGCTGCACGGACCAGGACCTGGAACGGCTCGCGTTCAACGAGAAGAAGTCCTTCGCCTGTGCCGGCGTGAAGCCCGGGGACATCGTCCAGCTGATGACCACCATCGACAAGCGTTTCATGGCGGGACTGGCCTATTTCCTGGGAATCAGGGCGTTAGGAGCGAGCATCATCCGTGTGGGCAACGGTATTCCTGAACTGCAGTGGGATACCATCCAGCGGCTGAAGCCCGACACCATCATGTGCGTCCCGTCCTTCATCCTGCGACTGATCCAATATGCGGAGGAGCATGGAATCGACTATAAGAACTCCTCGGTGCGGCGGATCATCGGCATTGGTGAGGGGCTGCGGGACCAGCACTTCGACCTGAATCTCCTGGGCCGCCGGATCAAGGAGAAATGGGACGTGGAACTGTTCGCGACCTATTCTTCCACAGAGATGGGTGCGACCTTCTCCGAGTGCCCCTACGGCTGCGGCGGGCACGTCCATCCGGAGCTCATCATCGTCGAAATCATCGGCGAGGACGACCTGCCGGTGCCGGACGGGGAAGTGGGTGAGATCGTGGTCACGACCCTCGGTGTCGAGGGCATGCCGCTCCTGCGCTTCCGGACGGGGGACATGGCCGCGAAGGTCACGGAACAGTGCCGGTGCGGCCGCTGGTCGTACCGCCTCACCCCTCTCGTGGGCCGCAAGAACAACATGATCAAGCTCAAGGGCACCACGCTGTATCCGCCGGCCGTGAACGATGTCCTGGACAATACGGACTATGTGGAGAACTATGTGGTCATCGTGGACGAAAGCGACGCTGGCACGGACGACGTGCTTGTGAAGCTGGGCCTCAAGTACCAGCCGGAGTTCGACCCCGTGAAGGACCTCAAGGACCGCTTCCGCTCCCGCATCCGGGTAGCGCCCCGCATCGATCTCTGTCCCGCGGCGGAGGTGGCGGCCATCCTGTACCCTGCCAAGTCCCGCAAACCTGTGAAATTCATCGACAACCGACCCAAGCATGTTTGACGACATCCGTCCCTATACCGACGCGGAAATCCCGGCCGCCATGCAGCGCATCGTCACCTATCCCGAATTCCGGGTGGTGTGCGGCTACCTGTTCCCGGACAGACCGTTCGAGGACGTCGCCGGCGTGGTGGCTTCCTCCCGCACCGTGGAGGATTTCCAGGGACGGTTCATGGTACCTGTGGTGGAAGCCCTGATGGACAAGACGACCGATGGGGTGACCGTGGAAGGGATGGAAAAACTGGTCCCCGGGCAAGCGTACCTCTTCGTCTCGAACCACCGCGACATCGTGATGGATGCCGCTTTCCTGCAGGTGCTGCTGCGTCGTGCCGGTCTCCGGACGACGGAGATTACCTTCGGGGCGAACCTCATGCAGGGCGGTCTGGTGGTGGATTTCGGCAAGTCCAACAAGATGTTCCGGGTGGAACGGCCGACGACGGTCTCTTCTCCCCGGGCCTTCCTGACCAGTTCGGTGCGCCTGTCCGAGTACATCCGGTGGACCATCCTCGAAAAGAACGAGTCCATCTGGATCGCCCAGCGGAACGGGCGGACGAAGGACGGGGTGGACGCGACCGACCAGGGCATCATCAAGATGTTCTCGCTGGCGGGCGACATCCTGGACCTGCATATCGTGCCGATCGCCGTTTCCTATGAGTGGGAGCCCTGCGACGTGCTGAAGGCGGCGGAACTGACCGCCCTGGAGCGGGACCGCTTTTACGAAAAGAAGCCCGGCGAGGACCTGCAGAGCATCCTCACCGGCATCACCCAGCCCAAGGGCCGGGTCCACTATTCGGTCTGCGACCTCGTGACGGCGGAGGACCTTGCCCCCTGGCAGGACCTGCCCGTCAATACCTTCTGCCGCGAGACGGCGGCCCTCATCGACCGGCGCATCCGGGCCGGATACCGGATCTGGCCGAACAACCGCATCGCTGCCGACTATTTGGAAGGCAATTCTTCCGGCGGCTATACGCCCCGGGAGAAGGCTGCCTTCGAATCCCATATCGCCTCCATTCCGGAGGAACTGCGGAATACCGTCCTGAAGATTTACGCCGGACCTCTGCTATGAAAAAGATCCTGACACTCCTCCTCACCGCCTGCCTGGGCCTGAGTCTTTCCGCCCAGGTGTTCACGGATGCATCGGCCTTTCCCGTGCACGGAAAGGTTTCTGATGCGACGAAAACCCGCTATCAGCGGCTCCCGGCCGACCTCGAGGGCGTTTCCCGCGATGCCGTCTGGTACCTTGGCACCCAAAGCGCAGGCCTGTATATCCGCTTCCGGTCCAATTCCACGGCCATCCATGCCCGGTGGACATCGACCTACGGGAGCTGGCTCTCGAACATGAATCCGACGGGCGTCCGGGGGTTGGACCTGTATATCCTTGTGGACGGGGTGTGGCGTCCCGCCGGCGTCGGCCGGCCTTCGCAAGAGAAGACAAGTACCGACTGTATGATCAGGAACATGACCCCGGAGTGGCGGGAGTATATGCTGTACCTGTCCCTGTATGACGGCGTCGATTCCCTCGAGATCGGGGTCGATGAGGGGGCTTCCCTGGAGCAGCCGCTCGCTGCGACCCCCCGCACGGAACGTCCCGTGGTGATGTATGGCACCAGCATCCTGCAAGGGTGCAGCGCCAGCCGACCGGGCATGGCCCATACGAACATGCTTTCCCGGGCCCTGGACCGCGAGGTGTTCAACCTGGGCTTCAGCGGGAACGCCCTGCTGGACCTGGAAATCGCCCACCTGATGGCCTCCGTGCCCGATCCGGCCGTGTATGTGCTGGACTACGCACCCAACGCCTATGCCCCCCTGATCAAGGAGCACGGCGAGGAATTCTTCCGTATCCTGCGCGACGCGCATCCCGACGTGCCGGTGATTTTCATCGAGGACGTCATCTTCCCGCACACGCTGTTCGACAGCGCCATCCGGAAGGAGGTGGAAGACAAGAACTTCGAGCAGAAGGCCCTGTTCAAGCGCCTGAAGAAACAGGGGGAAAAGCAGATTTACTACATCCCCGCCGCGAAGATGACCGAGCCGGACGGCGAGTCCACGGCCGACACGATCCACCTGACGGACCTGGGCATGCAGCGCTACGTGGACCTCGTGCTTCCGGTCATCCGCAAGGCCCTGCGCAAAGCGCACAAATAATTGCTATCTTTGCAACGAATGCCGATTCACAGCGATATGGTTTGGGACCCGCTCCGGAAAAAGAGCGTCCGGCTGACCCCCGAGGAGGAGGTCAGGCAATGGTTCATCTCCGTCCTGCACGAGGGAATGAAAGTTCCCGAGCACATGATGATGAGCGAGGTTTCCCTGGCCTGGAACGGCCTGGATTACCGGGCCGACATCGTCGTCTATGACCGGCAGGCGCGTCCCTTGCTCGTGGCGGAATGCAAGCGGCCGGAGGTGGAGCTGACGCAGGAGGTGGTGGACCAGGCCATCCGATACAACAACGCGCTGGACGTGCGCTACATCGTGATTACCAACGGACTCAAGACCTTCATGTTCGAGCGCGGATCCGACGGATTCGTCTTCGTGGAGAAGGCCCCGCTCTGGGAGGATATGCTATGTCGACGATAACGGAAAGATACCTGGACGCACCGGTTTTCAAACTGGTGTCAGACGTGGCTGCGGACCTGGGGGTGCGCGCCTTCGTCATCGGCGGCTACGTCCGCGACTGCTTTCTGGGCCGGCCCAACACGGATATCGACATCGTGGTGGAGGGGAGTGGCATCGACCTCGCCACGGCCGTCGCCGACAGGGTGAAAACCAACGTGAGTGTGTTCAAGAACTTCGGCACCGCGATGCTGCACTACAAGGGCATCGAGGTGGAATTCGTGGGCGCGCGCAAGGAATCCTACAACCGCGATTCCAGGAAACCCATCGTGGAGGACGGGACGCTGGAAGAGGATCAGCTGCGTCGGGATTTCACCATCAATGCCATGGCCTTCAGCCTGTGCAAGGAGGACTTTGGCGCACTGGTCGATCCTTTCGGCGGCATCCGCGACCTCGCGGCCGGTATCATCCGGACTCCGCTCCAGCCCGAACAGACTTATAGCGACGACCCGCTGCGCATGCTCCGCGCCATCCGCTTCGCCGCACAGCTCTCCACTCCCGAACATGCCTTCACCATTGTCCCGGAATCGCTGGAAGCGATGCGGGCGATGAAGGACCGCCTGAAGATCCTCTCCTCCGAACGCATCGTGGAGGAGGTGAACAAGATGCTCGTCACCCGGAAGCCGTCCATGGCTTTCCGCCTGATGGATGAAACCGGCCTGCTGGAGCAGTTCCTCCCGCAACTGGTGCAACTCAAGGGCGTGGAAACCGTCGAGGGAAAAGGCCACAAGGAGAACTTCTCCCATACCCTGCAAGTGCTTGACAACGTGGCGGAAAGCGAAGAAGGGGAGCCTAACCTCTGGCTCCGCTGGGCCGCTCTCCTGCACGACATCGGCAAGCCCGCTTCCAAGCGCTATGCGCCGGGCCAGGGCTGGACGTTCCATGGGCACGAAGTCATCGGTGCCCGCATGGTTCCGAAGATCTTCCAGGGCCTGAAGATGCCCCTGAACGAGAAGATGAAGTATGTGCAGAAACTCGTCGGCCTGCATTTGCGCCCGATCGCCCTCGTCGATGACGGGGTAACGGATTCCGCGGTGCGGCGGCTCCTGTTCGACGCCGGCGACGACATCGACGACCTCATGCTCCTCTGCCACGCGGATATCACCTCCAAGAACCCCGCGAAAGTCGCCCGCCTGCACCGCAATTTCCAGCTGGTGAAGGAGAAACTGGTGGAAGTGGAGGAAAAGGACGCCATCCGCAACTGGAAGAACCCCATCACCGGGGACTACGTGATGGAGGTCTTCGGCATCGGCCCGTGCAATACCATCGGCCAGATCAAGGAACACGTCAAGAACGCCATCCTGGACGGCCTCATCCCCAACACCTTCGAGGCCGCCGACGCCCTCATGCGCGAAAAGGCCGCCGAGCTGGGCCTCACGCCGGTGAAATGATTCTTTCGTCATGATTGACGCCTACCTTGCATACATCCGGGATATCCGGCGGTATTCGCCGCGGACGCAGGCCATCTATGGGGAGGTCCTGGCGGATTTCTCACAGTTCTGCGAGGGGGAGGTCGTGGCATCGCTTACGCCGTCGATGCTGCGCCGGTACGAAGCGGACTGCATCAACCGGGGCCTGAAACCGAGGACGGTGCACCAGCACATGTCGGTACTCAGCGGATTCTGCCGGTTCCTGATGCAGAAGGGCGTCCTGAAGTCCAATCCGGCGCGCAGCGTCAAACGCCCCAAGATGGAGAAACGGCTGCCGGAGTTCTATCCGGAAAAGTCGATGGATGCGTATTTCGCCGCTACCGACCATTGGGCCGGGGAGGACGAACTGGGGATCCTGCTGAGCTATGGCGCGGCGCCGAAGGACAAGACGGCGGTGGAGATTTACCGGGCCCGGCTGCGGCGGCTGATTATCAGCCTGCTCTACGGAACCGGGATCCGCCGGGCGGAACTCATCGGCCTCCGGACGGATTCTTTCAACCCGGCCAGGCAGGTCCTCCGGGTGCTGGGAAAAGGCGATAAAATGCGAGAAATTCCGGTGGTCCCTTCACTTTGTCACGAAATTTGCTTATATTTGAAAGCAGTTGAGTCGATGAGAGGCAGCGTACCGCCCGCGGAAGGCCCCCTCCTCGTGACGGAAAAGGGCAGACCCCTGTATCCGAATTACGTGGACCGGACCATCAAGGCGGAACTCGACGGCTACGGCATCACCGGGAGGAAATCCCCCCATGTGCTCCGGCATTCGGTCGCCACGGCCCTCCTGGACGACGGCGCCGACCTGAACTCCATCAAGGAGATGCTCGGCCACGCGAACCTCGCCGCCACGCAGGTGTACACGCACAACTCCGTCGACCGGCTGAAAAAAGTGTATAACAACGCCCATCCCAGGGCAAAAAACGGAGGCTCAAATGATTAATGTGAAGTCCCTGAAGTTCGATGCAGCCAAGGATCTGCTCGACTATGTGGAAAAGAAAGTCGGCAAGGTGGAGAAGTTCTTCGACAACCTCGGCGACATCGACGTCACCCTCTCTCTCTCCCCGGAACCCGAGAACAAGTGTGTTCGGCTCCAAACCCGTTTCCCCGGTGAAGACCTCGTGATCGAGCGTCACGCGCATACCTTCGAGGAGGCCGTCACCGAAGCGGCCGACGCCATGAAGGAAAAGATCGTCCGCGCTAAGGAAAAACGGTTCGAGAAATAATCCTTTGATACCCTTACTTATTGGCGGCCTTCCGGCCGCCTTTTTTCATAAATGCCCAGACCATGAAAAGATCATTCGCCTGCTTCCTGCTTACCGTGTTGCTTAGCGCGCCGTAGGGGGCACAAGGTTTCCTGGGGACACTTCGGGGTCTTCGGCAAGTTCCAGCCCGCTTCCGCCCGGCGTTTCCCGGAGCCGGGGCCCACGTTGTCCACCTGGACGGTAGGCCTCTGCCTGACAACCTTCTGATTCAGCACCCGATTGATTGTAATCTGCGGAAGTCAATTTCCGCAGATTTTGTTTATCTTTGTAAGTTATTAAAACGCTGAACGAATGAACTGCAGATCCCTCCTCCTCGGCCTTGCCCTTGTCGTTGTCGCGTGCGGGCAGGCCCCCCAGAAGAAATCGAACCTTCCCGTCTATCTGGATGACGCCCAACCCCTGGAGGCGCGGGTGGAAGACGCCTTCTCCAAGATGACGCTCGACGAGAAGATCGCGATGGTCCATGCGCAGTCCAAGTTCAGTTCGCCGGGCGTGCCGCGCCTGGGCATTCCGGAAGTGTGGTGCACCGACGGCCCCCATGGAATCCGCGCGGAAGTGCTCTGGGACGAGTGGGACCAGGCCGGATGGACCAATGACTCCATCACGGCGTTCCCGGCCCTGAGCGGCCTGGCGGCCACCTGGGACCGCGAACTCTCCCGCCTGTATGGCAAGAGCATCGGCGAAGAGGCCCGCTACCGGAACAAGACCGTGCTGCTGGGGCCTGGCGTGAACATCTACCGGTTCCCGCTGAACGGCCGCAACTTCGAGTACATGGGCGAGGACCCGTATCTCGCCGGTGAGATGGTCGTCCCGTATATCGAGGGCGTACAGTCCAACGGTGTCGCGGTGTGTGTGAAGCATTACGCACTGAACAACAGCGAGGTGAACCGCCACACGGCGAATACCATCGTGGACGACCGCACCCTGTATGAAATCTACCTTCCGGCCTTCAAGGCGGCGGTCCAGAAGGGCCACGCCTGGTCCATCATGGCCGCTTACAACCTGTACAACAACGAGCACCTGTGCTCCAACGAGATCCTGCTGGACAAGATCCTCCGCGGGGAATGGGGCTTCGACGGGGTCGTGATCAGCGACTGGGGCGGTGTGCACAATACGCTCCAGACCGCCAAGCATGGGGTGGACCTGGAATATGGTTCCTGGACCGACGGCCTCACCATGGGCAAGACCAACGCCTATGACAACTACTATCTGGCCAAGGCCTACAAAGAGGCCATCCAGAAGGGCGAGATCGGCACCGAGGAGCTGGATGCCCGCGTGAAGCGGCTCCTGCGCCTCATTTTCCGCACGTCCATGGACCGCAACCGTCCGTTCGGCAGCCAGACTTCGCCGGAGCATTACGCCGCGGCGCGGAAAATCGGCGCCGAGTCTATCGTCCTCCTCAAGAACGACGGCGGTCTCCTGCCGATGGCCGCCAAGCCGGGCAAGATTCTCGTCGTGGGCGAGAATGCCGTGAAAATGATGACCGTGGGAGGTGGCTCCTCCTCCCTGAAGGCGAAACTGGAAGTTTCCCCGCTGGACGGCATCAAGGCCCGCTGGCCCGAGGCGGAGGTCGTCTGGGAGCGTGGTTATGTGGGTGATGTGGGCGGTGAATACAATGGCGTTTCCACCGGCCAGGATCTCCGTGAATCCCGCGATGCGGCCACGCTTATCGCCGATGCCGTGAAAGCTGCGGAAGGGGCGGATTACGTGATCTTCATCGGCGGCCTGAACAAGGCCGACCGGCAGGATTCCGAGGGTCTGGACCGCGTCCAGTATGGCCTGCCGTACGGCCAGGACGCCGTCATCGAGGCGCTGGCCGCCGCCACGGACAAGCTGGTCGTGGTGAACATCTCCGGCAATGCCGTGGCGATGCCGTGGGTGGAGCAGGTCCCCGCCATCGTCCAGGACTGGTACCTGGGCACCCAGGCCGGCCATTCCCTGGCCGATGTCCTGTCCGGTGACGTGAACCCGTCCGGCCACCTGCCGTTCACCATCCCCGTCTCCTATGCCGACAACCCCGTCCAGACCGAAGCCCAATATCCCGGCATCCTCCGGAACGGCACCATCGACGGCATGCCGGTACTGGACATGGAATATACCGAAGGCATCTACGTGGGCTACCGCTGGTATGACATCCACGGCGGCGTGCTCTTCCCGTTCGGCTTCGGCCTGAGCTACACAACCTTCGAATTCGGAGAGCCGCGCATCAGCAAGAAATCCATGAAAGAAGACGGTACCGTGACGGTGACCGTTCCAATCAAGAATACCGGCTCCGTGGCCGGCGCCGAGGTCGTCCAACTGTATATCGCGGACGAAGAGGCCTCCGTGGGCCGTCCGGCCAAGGAACTCAAGGGCTTCGCCAAGGTGTGTCTCGAGCCCGGCCAGAAGGCTGACGTGAGCTTTACCATCGACAAGGAAGCCCTCAGCTTCTTCGATGCGGACAAGCATGCGTGGGTGGCTGAAAAGGGTACTTTCCGCGCCCTTGTCGCTGCCTCCGCCCAGGACATCAAGGGCACGGTCGAGTTTGAACTGAAATAGTGGCTGCGAAATCTTATACCGAGACGGACCGACAGGTCCGGAACCTCATCGAGGAGGTCAAGTCCGGTGTCTTCAAGCCGGTGTACCTCCTGATGGGGGAGGAACCGTATTATCCGGACCTCCTGTGCCAGGCGATCATCGACAACTGCCTGCAGGATTGGGAGAAGGATTTCAATGAACTCATCTGCTACGGGGCCGATGTCGATGCCGATGCCGTGATTACCGCGGCCCGGCGGTTCCCCATGATGGCGGAGCGGCAGCTGGTGGTGGTGAAAGAGGCGCAGGCGATGAAAACCCTCGAGGACCTCGCGCTTTACTGCCAGAAGCCGCTGGATTCCACCGTGCTGGTCATCCTGATGCACGGGGCCTCGGCCGACAAGCGCAAGTCCCTGTACAAGACTGTCTTGAAGCAGGGTGTCATCGTGGAGTCCCTTCCCCTCAGGGATTACGAGACAGAGAAATGGGTCGTGACCTATTACACCGAGCGGGGGTTGCAGATCGACCCGGAAGGCGCCCGGCTGCTGGTCGAATCGACCGGAACCGACCTCGGGCGGATCGCCGTCGAGACAGAGAAACTCCTGAAAAACCTCCCCGAAGGTGTGAAGACCATCACGCCGGAAGACATCGAGAAGAATGTGGGCATCAGCCGGCAGTTCAGCATCTTCGAGCTGACGAAGGCGCTGTCGTACCGTGATGCCGTCCGGGCCGTGAAGGTAGCCCGGAATGTCGGGGAGACCCCGAAGTTCGCCATGCCGATGGCCGTGAGCATGCTGTACACGCATTTCAACCGCATCCTGCGTTACCATGCCCTGATCCAGGCCGGGCAGGGGGGCGACAGCGCCGCCAAGGCGAAGGTCCTGGGTGTGAATCCGTATTTCTTCAAGGAATACGACGCGGCCGTGAAGAAGTATTCGCTCAAGCAGGCGATGCGGGTCATTTCCCTCTTGAATGACTATGACTTCAAGGGAAAGGGCGGAGAAGTCGGGGAAGCCACCCCGGCGGACCTCTTGGTTGAATTAACAACAAAAATTTTGAATATTTAGAAAATATTTATTGCGATTCAATAAATTGTTACTATATTTGCAGAAAACAACACCGATATGGCAATCATAGAAGTCAAGCATGTGACCAAGCACTTCGGGCCCAAGGTGGCGCTGGACGACGTGTCCATCGACATCCCCGAAGGGAAGATCTTCGGCCTGCTGGGGCCGAACGGAGCGGGCAAGTCCACGCTCATCCGTATCATCAACCGCATCACCATGGCGACCGGCGGCGAAGTCTGGTTCAACGGCCGCCCCATCACGGATGAGGACGTCGCCCACATCGGCTATCTGCCGGAGGAGCGCGGCCTGTACCGCAAAATGAAGGTCGGTGACCAGGCGATGTACCTCGCGCAGCTGCGGGGCATGTCTTCCCGCGACGCCGCCCGTGCCCTCAAGGACTGGTTCGTCCGCTTCGGCATCCAGGACTGGTGGAACAAGAAGGTTGAGGAACTTTCCAAGGGTATGGCCCAGAAGGTCCAGTTCATCACCACCGTGGTGCACAAGCCGTCCCTGATGATCCTGGACGAGCCTTTCTCCGGCTTCGACCCCGTCAATGCGGACCTCATCCGCAAGGAAATCCTCCGGCTCAAGGAGGAAGGCGCGACCATCATCCTCTCCACGCACAACATGGAGTCGGTGGAGGAGCTCTGCGACGAGATCGCCCTCATCAACAAGG
>JAEEGK010030304.1_pt1 | contig 10732 bp, 6 predicted proteins | sample 8958771 | NCBI WGS metagenome assembly JAEEGK01 (sample SAMN16246547, study PRJNA631951) | gut metagenome | biome: gut microbiome; feature: rumen; material: SC-attached | host: Bos | place: Iran: Karaj | collected 2018-10 | reverse complement strand
AGGTGGGACATATTCAGGGCAATCCCTGGCATCCCGGCGAGGTGATTTTCTGCTGGGAGACGGGCGGCAAGGCTCCGACTCGCGCATGGATATGCAATGCCGACGGAACAGAGCTCAGGCCCATCTACCGTGAGACGGAGAACGACTGGGTGACCCACGAAGCTGTCATCAGCGAAGACGAGGTAGTGCTGGCCATCATCGGACATCGTCCCATCAATAAAGGCGAGCAGAAGAAGATTGACGGACTGGAGTCCTTCGCCACCTCCAACGACTGGGGACCCTCGGGCACGAAGGAGTATGCGACGGGTATCGCCGTCGTCAACCTCCGCACGCGTGAGCTGACACTCGAGGGGCAGGTGCCCGGCGACAACTTCTGGCATGTGGCTGGCTCGCAGGACGGCCATTGGGTGGCTGGCGACGACTTTGCCCGCGAGTTGTGGGTCATCGACCGCCATACTGGTGAGCGCATCCTGCTCTCTGCCGGTCATAAGACTACTGCACGCGATCATGTGCATCCTACCTTCAAACCCGACGGTACCGAGATTGAGATCCAGTCGGCTATGCTCTCTGAGGACGGACGCTCGATGAACATCTGCATCGTCCGCATGCCGCAGTATCTGCTTGACCGATATAAGAAATAATTCAAATCACCTTTTTTACTATGAAGAAAGTTATTCTGTTCCTGTTCTCAGCCTTGCTGATGACATATAGTTGCACACCAGGTGTAACGAAAAAGACTGATGCCGCATCGCTGGAAGCTCCTCACCTGGAGAAGCGCGGCAACGTCACACAACTGATTGTCGAGGGGCGTCCTTGGCTCGCTTTGGGATGTGAACTGGGCAACTCATCGTCGTCCAGTCGCGAGTATATGGCTCCCTACTGGGAGAAACTGAAAGCCAGCGGCGTGAATACCGTCCTGGCAGTCGTCTCGTGGGAGCAGACGGAGCCTCAGGAGGGACAGTTCGACTTTACCGTCGTCGACAACCTGCTGGCTGATGCACGTGCGAACAACCTGAAGCTTGCGCTGCTCTGGTTCGGATCGTGGAAGAACGGTATCACCAGCTATACGCCGACGTGGGTGAAGCGCGACACACAACGCTTCCCGCTGGCACAGACGCCCGAGGGCAAGCCGCTGCCCATCTTTACCACGCTTGGCGACGCTACCTGCGAGGCTGACGGCAAGGCTTTCGCCGCTATGATGCGCCACCTGAAGGAGGTCGATGCACGCCAGCAAACCGTCATCATGATCCAGATGGAAAACGAGGTGGGCCTGCATGGCCATCCGCGTGACTACTGTCCGCTGGCAGAGGCGGCCTACAAGAGTCAGGTCCCGCAGGCGCTTATCGACTGGCTCACGGCCCATAAGGAGACCCTGCTCGACGAGACTCGTGCTGCCTGGGAGGCCAAGGGATGCCCGACGGCTGGTACCTGGGAGGAGGTATTCGGCCCCTCCGACCGCGCAGCTGAGATTTTCATGGCCTGGAACTATGCTTCCTACATGGACCGCATCACGGCCGCAGGTAAGGCTGAGTACGCCCTGCCCACGTTTGTCAACGCCTGGATCGTGCAGCCCGAGGACACCCGTCCCGGCAACTATCCCTCAGGCGGACCGCAGGCTCAGAATCACGACATCTGGCGTGCAGCCGCTCCGCATATCGACATCCTCTCGCCCGATATCTACCTGAACGATTTCCCGGAAATCCTCAAGCTCTATTCTCGCTCAGGCAATCCGGTCTTCATACCTGAGTCGAGGGCAGGCCAGAACGGAGCTGCCAACGCCGCCTATGCCATCGGAGCGATGGGAGCCATCGGATACTCTCCCTTCGGATTCGAGCGCAACTGCGACGACGATTCCAACGCTTCGTTCCGCAGCTTCTACAACAAGGCGGGCAGCATCGCCCAGCTCATCCTCAAGGCACAGGAGGAAGGACGCATAGGAGCTGCCTGGCTGAAGGGCAGCGAGCCCATGAGGGTGAAGGACACCATCATGCTGGGCCAGGAGCGCATCGTCTGCGAGCTCGTCTCCAGCGGTATGCGTAATGGCGGTGCGCCGCAGCTGACGGGTGGCACCTACGACCCTAAGGCCATTGGATACGTCATCGCCATCCAGAACGACAGCGACTACCTCTTCCTCGGGTCTAACGTCAGAGTGACATTCTTGCCGGCTGACGGTGAGGGCATCGTAGGACTGGCGAAGGTGACCGAGGGCGACTTCGATGCAAAGGGCGACTGGCAGGAGCGCCGCTGGCTGAACGGCGACGAGATACAGCTGCGCTACGACCTGCTCTATGCCGTCGACGAGGGGTACTCAGGTCAGGGCCTGAACTTCGGACGTCCCGAGCCGGCTTTCCTGAAGGTAGAGCTGTTTAAGTATTGATAGAAAAACGAAGATGGTTATGAAAAGACTAATAGCATGCCTGCTGACTGTCGCCGCCTGTGCCCCAATGTGGGCTCAGGGCGACATTCAGGTGCGTGAGCCGGGCTTCAAGGTGTTTCAGTTTCCCCGTACGGCCATTCCCCGCATCGACGGCGAGTTCTCCGACTGGGACATCGTCCCCGACAGCTATGCCGTGGGCATCGACGAGATGTGGGACGACAGCGGCAAGCACAAGGGCATCGACCGCTCGACGCTCGACATAAAGGTGAAGGTGGGGTGGGTGAACGGTCTCAACCGTCTCTACTTCCTTTATGAGGCCTACGATGACTATTGGGACTTCAACCAGCTGAGCCTGCGCAACGATACCTACGAGATCGTGGTCGATGCCGATCTCTCGGGAGGACCGCATACCGATGAGTTCCGCCTCAACTCCGACGTGAAGACGCGCCTCGAGTCGTTCTTCGAGTTTCAGAATATCCACGCCCAGAACTACCATATCATGACCCCGCCGACGGAAGGCAAGTCGTGGACAATGGTGTGGGGGCCGCAACAATGGCTAAAGTACCTGCCTTACGCCAACTACGCCTACGACTATTCCTTCAGTCACGGGCAGAGTGGAAAACTGCGCATGGAGTTCTACATCACACCCTTCGACTTTGCCAGTCCTGACGGGCCCGAGAAGTCAGTCGAGAGCAAGCTCTATGAGAACAAGAAGATAGGGCTCAGCTGGGCTGTCATCGATTATGACGGCGGTCAGGGCAACAATGGTTTCTGGAATCTCTCGAAGCATCATCAGATGTTTGGTAACGCCTCCATGCAGCGACTCTTCACGTTGATGCCCCTTGAAAAGCAGCTGCGCAAGGCTGTGGAGTGCGAATGGACCTTTACCGTCGTACCCGACACCCGCACGGTCTGCTTCCGTGATGAGAGCTACGGCCGCATCAGCAAGTGGCATTGGGACTTCGGCGACGGTACCACCTCTGACGAGCAGCATCCCGTACATACCTACGCCCGTGACTTCGCCCACTATGTGGTGACGCTCAGCGTGGAAGGTCCTGACGGCAGCGCCCGTTGCTGCAAGGTATGGGAGGTCTGCGTGCGCGATTTGAAAAATCCTTCGAACACATCTTATGACTAGCCTATGATACGACGACTGATAGGTGCCTTCTTGCTCTTGCTGACCAGCATGGGCAGCATGATGGGCGCTGAGTATAATGTCAAGGATTTCGGAGCTGTGGGCGACGGTCGGCATATCGACACGCCTGCCGTCAATGCTGCGCTCCAGCGAGCTGCCGACGAGGGTGGGGGGACGGTAGTGCTGCCGTCGGGCGTCTACCTCTGTTACTCCGTCCATCTGAAGAGCGGTGTCACCCTGCGGCTGGAGCGTGGTGCTGTGCTCAAGGCGGCACCCGTTACAGAGACGGAAGGCTACGATGCTGCCGAGCCCAACGAATCCAACTATCAGGACTTCGGTCACAGTCATTGGCACAACTCCCTGCTATGGGGCGAGAACCTGCACGACGTGGTGATCGAGGGCGAGGGAATGATTGATGGCAGCGATGTGCTCACGCGTGGCGGACAGCGACCTACTGCCTCGGGTCAGACGCAGGCCAATAAAGCGCTGGCCATGCGCGAATGCCGACAGGTCATCATCCGAGGCGTCACTTTTCATGCCTGCGGTCATTTCGCCCTGCTGCTGACAGGTGTCGACGACCTGCTCATCGAGCATGTAACAGCCGACACCAACCGCGACGGCTTCGACATCGACTGCTGCGAGCGGGTGGTGATTCGCCATTGCAGGGTGAACACCATCAACGACGATGCCATCGTGCTGAAGTGCTCCTATGCTTTGGGGCGTCCCAAGCCTACTGAGCATGTGCTCATAGAGGACTGCGAGGTCAGCGGCTTCGATATGGGATCTCTACTCGACGGCACACGCACCACCAACTCCCTTCGTGCTCCCGACGGCGACGGACCTACCGGACGTATCAAACTGGGCACGGAGAGCAACGGCGGCTTCCGTCATATCACCATCCGTCGCTGCACCTTCACCCATTGCCGGGGACTGGCCTTGGAGACGGTCGACGGAGCGGCATTGGAAGATATCGACGTAAGCGAACTGACGATGAACGACATCTGTAACTCGCCCATCTACATCCGTCTGGGCGACCGCATGCGCGGACCAAAGGAGCTGCCTCCCTCGACTGTCAGGAACATCCGCATCCGCGATGTGTTCGTCCATGATGCCGATAGCCGCTATGCTTGTCTCATTGCCGGTATCGAGGGGCATCCCGTGCGTGATGTCAGCATCAAGAATCTGAGTGTGGTATTTCGGGGAGGCATCACCCTTGACGATGTTGCCCAGCAGCGAGGCTCTAATCCCTTCTTCTTTAAGCCTGCCAACGCATCGCAGCCACAGCGGGGCGAGAAGAACTATCCCGAGCCCTCTGCCCATGGGCTACAGCCTGCATGGGGATTCTCCATCATCCACGCCGAGAACATCAGCCTGAGCAACGTCGACCTCGTGACGCAGACCCACGACGAGCGCCCTTGGCTCTATCAGGAGTCGACCAGTAGGGTGAAAATGAAGAAAGTCAAGGCTCTAAATGCTGACGCTGACTAATCTTTAGTTCTTGCTATAGCTGAAGGCATCAACATCGATCCAGCCGCCGGCCTTCTTCGTGGCGTAGCAGAAGATGCCGAACTTGGTGCCCATGAAGAATCGCTGCCAGTCGAAGCGCATGCGATAGTCGTGGGTGCCTATTTGTGTCCAGTCCGTACCGTCGAGGCTGTAGTAGAAGTTGGCTGCATCGCGGCCACCGCCACGTCCGCCCGGACGGAAGTCGCCGTCGATGCGCAGCCAGATTGTGCTCTGCTTGGGTGAGAGTGTGAGGGGTATGCTCTCAATCACCTTCTCGTCGACATCCGTCACAGCCTTGGTGTCCGACGCCAGCTTTGCCGACATCTCGGTCATCTCGAGCGTGAGCTTCTTGCCGTCCTTCTTGATGATGAGTGCACCCGTGTCGCTGTTGAAGGCAGCCAGGCCGGCGCGGTCGCCGTCCTTCATCTTCGCTATGTCGAGGGCGATAGAACCGCTGCAGGTGGGACCTTCCATGCGTTGTGTGAGCGTGTTGGGAGCCAGGAAGAGCGTGTTCACCTCGCGGTTGGTCTTCAGGCGCAGGAATCCCTCGCGCTCAGTCAGCGACCAGGCGTTGTCCACGGGGTTGTGGTTCCATTGCCAATGCAGGCCAAGCTTCGGCTCTGAGAAGTCGTCGCTGCAGACGATGCCCTTCTTCGGCTGTCCACTCTTCAGGGCGCGCACCTGCTCGGGCACCTTGCCGTTCTCGTCGCCCAGCATGGGCCATCCGTTGATCCAGCGGCAGGGCATTACCGTGAGCACGCGGCCCACGCCTCCACGATCCTGGAAGATGATGCCGTACCAGTCACCGCCCTCCGAGTCGACGATTGTGCCCTGAGCCTCGTACGAGAAACCTCCGAACTCACTCTCGAGTATGACCTGCTTCTCGTAAGGGCCGTGTATGTCGTCAGCCCTGTAGCACACCTCACGGCGATGCTTGCCGGGAGCGTAGACGTGCGAGATCATCAGCAGGTAGTACTTGCCGTTGTGCTTGATCATGCGGCTGCCCTCCAGCAGTCCGCGCTCGTCCTCCTCGCGCTTGAAGATCTGCTGGTGTGTGCCCTCGATGACGTCGGAGAGGTCCTTTTTCAGCTCCATCATCTCGCCTGTTCCGTAGATGACGTACACGCGGTCGTCATCGTCGAAAAACAGCGAGCAGTCGTGGAAGTGGCGCATGCGCGAGAGCACGGTCCAGGGACCCTCAGCCTTGTCGGCAGTGAAGATGTAGGTGTCGCCCATCTTGCCGCGCTCGTTGGGAGCCAGCAGGGCATAGAACTTCCCCTTGTGATACTTCAACGAGGTGGCCCATTGTCCGCGTCCGTAGACGGTACCTTCCTGCATGTCGTACTTGGGCGAGTCGGTCAGACGGTCGAAGATGTATCCTACGGTCTCCCAGTTTTTCAGGTCCTTCGATGCCATCACGGGAGCACCGGGCATGAGGTGCATCGTCGTGGTGACGAGGTAGTAGGTGTCGCCCACGCGGATGATGTCGGGGTCGGGACAGTCGGCCCATAGCATGGGGTTCTGGATTTTCTCCGTGTTGATGGTCTCGTAGTCGTCGGCCGTCGCTGCCGTCATCCAGAGGCAGGCGAGGCACATGAGCATGATCTTTTTCATACGTCTATTTGGTTTTAGTTTCACTTTGGCTGCAAAGTTACGAAAGATTGTGCATTCTGGCACATGCCGCATGTCTCATTTTCTTTGTCATATGCTCCAAACAGCTACAATATGAAGTTTTTCGGGCTTTTTCTTGTGCGTTTCGATGATTTTGCTTACCTTTGCGTCAGAAAACCAAAAACATTATATCCTATGCAGAAGAAACACTTGCTGATGAGCCTGCTCATGCTGCCGCTGATGGCCGTAGCAGGCGAGGTGACGTCGCCCAACGGCAACGTCCGTGTGAAGTTCTATACCGACAATCAGGGCCGTCCCACCTACGAGATGACCTACAAGGAGCGCCCTGTCGTGCTGCCCTCGCATCTGGGCCTTGAGCTGGCGCGCGACAAGCATGCCTCGGCAGGAATGGACGAGAGCGACCTGATGGACCGTTTCACCATCGTCGACGAGCAGACGTCGGAGTTCGACGAGACCTGGCAGCCCGTCTGGGGCGAGACGCGCGACATTCGAAACCACTACCGCGAGCTGGCCGTCACGCTGAACCGGGAGTTCCAGGACATCGTATCGCCTGCCCAGCCGGGAGCCATCGGTCAGGGCATCCGCATCCACAATCGTAAGATGATCATCCGCTTCCGCGTCTATGACGACGGCATTGGTCTGCGCTATGAGTTCCCCCAGCAGCCCGAGCTCAACTATTTCCTCATCCGCGAGGAGCATACCGAGTTTGCGATGGCTGGCGACCATACGGCCTGGTGGCTGCCCGGCGACTATGACACACAGGAGCAGGAGACTCAGGAGTGCCGCCTCTCAGAGATACGCGACCGCATGCAGCAGGCCGTCAACTGGGGCAACTCGTCAGTAGCCGTCTTCTCGCCCACAGGCGTGCAGACCTCGCTCCAAATGAAAAGTCAGGATGGGCTCTACATCAATATCCATGAGGCTGCCTGCCTCGACTATGCCACGATGCACCTCGAGCTGGTCGACGCCCAGACGAAGACCCTCTCTAAGAGACTCGACGGAGGCAGCAATGCCTATACGCCCGCTCCGCAGCCTTCCGACGCCTATGCGCTGCCCAAGCCCTTCACCTTCGTCAGCCACCTCACGCCCGATGCCACAGGCCTGAAGGGAGCCATGCAGACGCCCTGTATGACGCCTTGGCGCACGGTGATGGTCTCTGATGATGCCCGTGACATGCTCTCGTCGAACCTCATCCTCGACCTCAACGAGCCTTGCGCTCTCGATGACACTTCGTGGATCCATCCCACGAAGTATTGTGGCGTGTGGTGGGAGATGATCGTGGGCAAGTCGTCGTGGAACTATACCGACGAGTTCCCCAGCATCAAGCTCGACAACATCGACTGGCAGAAGGTGAAACCCAACGGACGCCATGCCGCCAACAACGAGAAGGTCAGGCGCTATATCGACTTCGCAGCCAAGAACGGGCTCGACGAGGTGCTCGTCGAGGGCTGGAACGTAGGCTGGGAGGATTGGGCCAACATGTGGAAGCGCGATGTGTTCGACTTTCAGACGCCCTATCCCGACTTTGACTTGAAGGGACTCAACGACTATGCCCACTCGAAGGGCGTGAAGCTGCTCATGCACCACGAGACCAGCAGCTCGACCCAAAACTATGAGCGCCATCTGGAGAAAGCTTTCCAGCTGATGAACGACTATGGCTACGATGCCGTGAAGACGGGTTACGTGGGCGACATCATCCCTCGCGGCGACCACCACTACTCGCAGTCGATGAACAACCACTACCTCTATGTGGTCAAGGAGGCTGCCAAGCATCATATCATGGTCAACGCCCATGAGGCCACACGTCCTACGGGCATCTGCCGCACCTATCCCAACATGGTGGGCAACGAGTCGGCACGAGGCACGGAGTATGAGGCATTCGGAGGCTCACGTCCCGACCACACCTGCATCCTGCCCTTCACCCGCCTTCAGGGAGGACCGATGGACTATACGCCAGGCATCTTCGTCACCCGCCTCAACACCTGGAGCAACAACCAGTCGTGGGCACGCATCACCATCGCAGGCTCGCTCGCGCTCTACCTCACGATGTACTCGCCCCTCCAGATGGCTGCCGACCTGCCCGAGCACTACGAGCGCTTCGACGACGCCTTCCAGTTCATACGCGACGTGGCCTGCGACTGGGACGAGAGCATCTACCTCGAGGCTGAGCCTGCCGACTACATCACGGTAGCGCGCAAGGCAAAGGGCACCGACAACTGGTTCGTGGGAGGCAAGTGCGACGAGAACGGCCATCAGACCACCCTCAAGCTCGACTTCCTCGACAAGGGCCGCAAGTACGCCTGCACCATCTATGCCGACGCCCCCGACGCCCACTACGAGACGAATCCCCAGGCCTACGTCATCACGAAGAAGACCGTCAAGGCCGGTCAGACTCTCAAGCTCAAAGAGGCTCCCGGCGGCGGCTTTGCGATATCGCTAATCGCGATGTAAAGAGCTATAGGCCACTCCCAATTACTCAAATGTTAGAGTGTAGGCATATTGCCTAATCTCAAAGACTATCGGAGGATATGGAGGAGGCCGGCGTTGTGCATCTCCTGCAGCCACTTTGTTCATCGAAAGTGCCGTGCTTTGATTAATAAAAGTGCTGCTGGAGATGACAAAGAGCGGCGTGGAGGTAGTGCTGGCATTTGTAGGCACCTTGATGGGATGAAGGGGCTTTCTCCTCGGAGATGCTTACTTCTTGGGAGCTTTGATTCCTTCTATGGGTCGGTCCTGCTTGCGGTAGCCGCCAGAGGTGAAGATGGCGATGAGACGGCCTTCTTCGTCGGTGATGCGGACCTCGGCGTAGGGCATGCGGGGATGGTTGACCAGCTCTTGGGCCTCGGCATAGACGGTAGCACCTAGGGGGACGGAACGGAAGAAAGTGATGTTGGAACTGGTGGAGACGGTGAGCACGAGGTGGCTGTTAACGGCTGCTGCGAAGGCCAGGTCGGCAAGGGTGAAGATTGCTCCGCCCTGACAGAAGTCGCCGCCGTTGAGGTGGTACTCGCTGACGGTCATGCGGGCACGGGCATAGCCTTCGCGTATTTCCAGCAGCTCGCAGCCCGCGAGGACTGCGAAGCGGTCGCGTTTGAAAAAATCGATAAGAGAAGCCCCCCCTTCGGCCCCCGAGGGGGCTACTATAGTTTTGCCGTTACAAGTTTTCATTGATTATGTCTAGTATGTTGTCAATACCGTTGAATAGTTCTTCGTTGGTGAATCGTAGAACCTTGTAGCCTCTGCTCTCCAACCATTCTGTACGTTGACTATCGTTGATTTGTTGTTGAAGAAGTTGATGATACCCTCCGTCCAGTTCGACAATCAATTTGCTGCTTATACAGACAAAGTCGGCAATGTAGTCTCCTATGATATGCTGGCGCTTGAATGTGACTCCTAACGCATCGGCTTTCAGGTAGTCCCATAGTAATGATTCTGCCTCCGTCGGATTATTTCTGTTTTTTCGTGCATAATCCCTTAGTAAAGGATATAAAGTTGGATCAGCAGTTTGATATTCGTAGCTCATGACAGCTAGTCATTTGTAGCCCCCTCGGGGGCAGAATGGGGGGCTAGATAGTCGTCAAAATACTGCGAGATGCGCTCGTGGAGATGGACGCTGGCGTGACCGGCCATGTTGTGACCCTCGCCGGGATAGACGAAGAAGTCGGGCTGGGTGCCGGCCTCCACACAGGCCCTGATGAACGAGAGGGCATGCTGGGGTACGACCGTCGGGTCGTTGTAGCCGATGATGATTTGCAGCTTGCCCTTGAGGTTCTTTGCTTTCGAGACAAGGCTGGTCCTGGCATAGCCCTCAGGGTTCTGCTGGGGTGCGTCCATATAGCGTTCGCCATACATCACCTCGTACCAATGCCAGTCGATGACGGGTCCGCCGGCTACACCAACCTTGAAGACATCGGGATAGTTGGTCATGAGCGAGATGGTCATATAGCCGCCATAGCTCCAGCCGTGCACGCCGAGACGGTTGCTGTCGACATAGGGCAGGCTCTTGAGGAACTCCACACCTTTGATCTGGTCTTGCATCTCTACCTGTCCGAGCTGCCGGAAAGTGGCCTGCTCGAAGTCAC
>JAEEGK010030303.1_pt1 | contig 10732 bp, 8 predicted proteins | sample 8958771 | NCBI WGS metagenome assembly JAEEGK01 (sample SAMN16246547, study PRJNA631951) | gut metagenome | biome: gut microbiome; feature: rumen; material: SC-attached | host: Bos | place: Iran: Karaj | collected 2018-10 | reverse complement strand
CGCTGTCGCGCTACGTGTCTGTCGGCATAAATGCGCTTGTGTGAGCAAGCTCCCACCGCGCCTTATGCGACATCCACGCACCGCTTGTAGGAACACGCAAACCCTGATTTGCAAAATGAAATCATAAACGTAAAATGAGGGTACGTTAATCACGTACCCTCATCATTTTTTTGATTTGAATCTAACTTATGATCCTACGTTTAGTTATCTTAATGCATTATCACTATGCAGGCAGGCGCTTATTCGTCCTCTTCTTCCTTCGGAAGATTGATTTCCTTGTCTGGATCGTCTTCGACGTCTTCCATGAAAGCATGTTCCGCATTCATCTCGGATTCTGCGTATTCCGCGTCAACGCTGGCTTCCGCATCCTCAATGTTGTCGAATTCCTGATTTCCGTCGGAAATCTTTTCGCGAACCTTGGCGATCTGGGCGATGGTCACGCCGTCCTTTAAGTTCATCATCTTCACGCCGGAGGTAATTCTTCCGAGTTTGGAGATATCCTGCATGCGCAGCTGAATGATAATGCCTTCGGTCGTGATCATCATGATCTCATTGTCATCATTCACGGCCTTCACGCCAACTACAAAGCCCGTCTTGTCCGTGATCTTGTAGCACTTCACGCCCTTACCGCCGCGCTTTTGCACGTTGAATTCCTTCAGATACGTGCGCTTTCCAAGACCATGCTCGGAAACAATGAGAAGCGAATCGCCCTGGCTTTGAAGCTGCATGCCAATGATCTCGTCCTGATCCTCTAAGTTCATGCCGATCACGCCCATGGAGGTTCTTCCGGTAGGACGCACGTCGGTCTCCTTAAAGCGGATGCACTGTCCAAATCTCGTAACGAGGAAGATCTCGTCATCGTTCTTGGTGGTCTTTACTTCGATCAGCTCATCGTCATCGCGGAGATTGATCGCCGCGAGGCCATTCTTTCTCACGTTCTCATATTCCACAAGAGAAGTCTTCTTTACGATGCCCTTCTTGGTCACCATGAAGAGATTCTTCTCGTCCTCGTATTCCTTGATCGGGATCATGGCGGTGATCTTCTCTCCGGGATTTAACTGGAGAAGGTTGACAATCGCCGTTCCGCGGGCAGTTCTTCCTGCCTCAGGGATCTCATATGCCTTCAGGCGGTATACGCGGCCCATGTTGGTGAAGAAGTTCAGGTAATGATGATTTGTCGTCATCAGTAGGTCTTCGATGTAGTCATCCTCGATAGTCTGCATGCCCTTGATGCCCTTGCCGCCGCGGTTTTGGGCCTTGAAATTATCCACCGTCATGCGCTTGACGTAACCAAGTTTCGTCATGGCGATGATCGTATTTTCATGAGGGATCATGTCCTCGATGGAAATGTCAAACTCATCAAAGCCGATCTTACTTCTTCTGTCATCACCGTACTTGATGGCGATGATCTGGATTTCTTCCTTGATCACGCCAAGGAGGAGCTTTTCATCCGCAAGAATGGCCTTTAATTCTGCGATCTTTGCCACAAGTTCTTTATGCTCGTCCTCAAGCTTTGCTCTTTCCAAACCTGTCAGGGCACGCAGTCTCATGTCCACAATGGCCTGCGCCTGCACGTCAGAGAGCTCGAAGCGCTGAATCAAACGATCCTTTGCTTCCTGGGTATTCTGGCTGCTGCGGATGATGGAGATCACTTCGTCAATGAAATCCAGTGCCTTCAAGAGGCCTTGTAAAATGTGGTCGCGCTCCTCCGCCTTGTTTAGATCGTACTTGGTGCGGCGGGTAACCACGTCCTCCTGGTGCTTGATGTAGTAATTTAGCATGTCGAGGAGGCTCATGACCTTGGGCTCGTTGTTGACGAGCGCCAGCATGATCACGCCAAAGGTATCCTGCAGCTGCGTGTGCTTATAAAGCTGGTTCAACACCACGTTCGGATTCGAGTCACGGCGAAGTTCGATCACGACTCTTACGCCCTCGCGGTTTGACTCGTCACGGATGTCCGTGATGCCGTCGATCTTTTTCAGTTTAACCAACTCAGCGATCTTAATGATCAGATTCGCCTTGTTCACCATGTAGGGAAGCTCCGTGGCGATGATCTGATTCTTTCCGTTGGGAAGGGTTTCAATGTTAGTCACGGCGCGAACGCGGATCTTTCCGCGGCCCGTGCGGTATGCTTCTTCACAGCCTCTGGTTCCGAGGATCAAACCGCCCGTAGGGAAGTCAGGCGCTTTTACGATCTCCAGGATCTCATCAATGGAAGTTTCACGGTTCTCCTGAACCCTGTTGTCGATGATCTTCACAACGGCCTGCACCACTTCGCGAAGATTGTGGGGAGGAATGTTGGTAGCCATGCCGACTGCAATACCAGTGGTACCATTTACCAAGAGATTGGGATAACGGCTGGGCAAAACAACGGGCTCTTTCTCCGTGTCGTCAAAGTTCGGCACAAAGTCCACGGTATCCTTTCCGATGTCGGCAAGGAGCTCCATGCTGATCTTGGAAAGTCTTGCTTCCGTGTAACGCATGGCAGCCGCGCCGTCACCGTCCATGGAACCAAAGTTTCCGTGACCGTCCACGAGAGGATATCTGGTATTCCAATCCTGCGCCATGTTAACCAAGGCGCCATAGATGGAACTGTCGCCGTGAGGATGGTATTTACCCATGGTGTCACCGACAATACGCGCACTCTTACGATGCGGCTTGTCCGGTCCGTTATTCAGCTCGATCATGGAGTAGAGCACGCGCCTCTGTACGGGCTTTAAGCCGTCGCGCACGTCAGGAAGCGCGCGGGCCGCGATAACGCTCATGGCATAATCGATGTAAAATGTCTCCATTCTCTCTTTCAGATCGACCTCATGGATCTTATCGATCTCATTTGGCTTCTGATCAAAAACGTCGTCGTTCATGATTCCTCTTTCTGTCCGGGTGGACATTTATATTTCCGATACTCTTCAAAACTTGAATGTCATAAGAGAAGGTTAAATATCCAAATTCTTTACAAACTTTGCGTTCTCTTCAATAAACTCACGGCGGGGTTCCACCTTATCGCCCATGAGCGTCGTGAAGGTCAGATCCAGTTCGGATTCAGACTCCTCGTCATAATTAACGCGAAGCAGAATTCTTCTCTCGGGATCCATGGTGGTCTCCCAAAGCTGTTCCGCATCCATCTCGCCCAGACCTTTATAACGTTGGATCTTGTTGTTCTGGTCACGGCCAACTTCCTTCAGAATGTTATCCAGTTCTTCGTCGCTGTAGGCATACCAGATCTTCTTATTCTTCTCCAACTTATACAGGGGCGGTTTTGCAAGGAACACATGGCCCTGTTTGATCAATTCCGGCATGAAGCGATAGATGAACGTAAGGAGCAGAGTGCTGATGTGAGCACCGTCCACGTCGGCATCGGTCATGAGAATGATCTTATTGTAACGAAGCTTTGTGATGTCAAAGTCTTCGTGAATGCCGGTGCCGAAGGCCGTGATCATGGCCTTGATCTCCGCATTGGCATAAATCTTGTCAAGTCTTGCCTTTTCCACGTTCAGAATCTTGCCTCGAAGGGGCAAGATTGCCTGCGTTGCACGGCTTCTTGCGGTCTTTGCACTTCCGCCTGCGGAATCTCCCTCTACAATGTAGATCTCGCAGTTCTGGGGATCCTTGTCGGAACAGTCAGCAAGCTTTCCGGGAAGTGCCATGCCGTCAAGGGCAGTCTTTCTTCTGGTCAGGTCCCTTGCCTTTCTGGCTGCTTCTCTTGCACGCTGCGCAAGAATGGATTTCTCACAGATGGATTTTGCCACCGTGGGATTTAACTCAAGGAAGTAGGTGAGCTGTTCGCTGACAGTGTTATCAACGGCTCCCCTTGCCTCACTGTTTCCAAGCTTTTGCTTTGTCTGACCCTCAAATTGAGGATCCTCGATCTTAACGCTGACAATTGCGGTCAGGCCCTCGCGAATGTCCTCACCGGAAAGGTTCGGCTCATTGTCTTTTAAGAGCTTTGCCGTTCTTGCATAATCATTAAACGTCTTCGTGATCGCGTTTCTAAAGCCCTGGAGGTGTGTTCCGCCCTCGGGCGTGTTAATGTTATTTACAAAGCTAAATACGCTTTCGTTGTAAGAATCATTGTGCTGGAAGGCAACTTCAACGTAAACGCCGTTCTTTTCTCCCTCAAAGTAAAGGATGTTGTCGTAAAGAGGTGTCTTGCTCTTGTTAAGATATTCCACGAATTCCTTGATTCCGCCCTCATAGAAGAACTCAATGACCTTCTGCTTGCGACCGTTTTCTAAGGTGATCACGTGGGATTTTCCAATCTGACCGCCGGTTTTCGTCTTTTTAGCAACGGAATTTTCCTCCGTTCCAAAAAGATCCTTGGATTCTTCGATTGCCTGATCTGCCTCTTCCTCAGCTAAAGTATTCTCATTCTCTTGATCTGCCTGCTCCGCCTTCTGAAGCTTTTGATCATCAAAGGCTCTGTCCAAAAGATCACTGATCTGGCTGTTTTCAAAGCTTTCCGCAGCTTCCTCTTCCTGACGGTCATCCCTTAAAATAATGCGAAGACCTTTAGTCAAAAAGGCCATTTCCCGAAGTCTTCTCTTTAATACGTCAAAATCATATTCCGTCGTTTCGGTGAAGATCGTGTCATCCGGAAGGAAGGTTACCTTTGTTCCCGTTTTTTCAGCGGGACAGGTTCCGATTTCCTTTAAGGGATAGCATACGTGACCTCTTTCATAGCGCTGTTTGTAAATCTTTCCTTCCTGGCAAATCTCAACCTCAAGCCAGTTGGAAAGTGCATTTACAACGGACGCGCCAACTCCGTGAAGACCTCCGGAAACCTTATATCCTCCACCGCCAAACTTTCCGCCGGCATGCAAAATGGTAAATACCACTTCCACCGCAGGAATTCCGGCTTTATGGTTGATGCCGACGGGAATTCCTCTTCCGTTATCAATGACGGTCACGGAATTATCCTCGTTGATGGTCACGTCTATGGTATCACAAAAACCAGCCAAAGCCTCATCCACCGCATTGTCAACGATCTCATAGACAAGATGGTGAAGTCCTCTGCTGGAGGTGGTTCCAATATACATGCCAGGTCTTTTCCGAACGGCTTCCAAACCTTCCAGAATCTGGATCTGGTCCGCTCCGTATTCGTGATCAACCATGGTACTGCTAAGATTTTCTTCGCTCATGAAGTTACGCACTCCTTATATATTACTCTTTCTCTTCACTCATTTTTTCAACGGATCCATTCGTCACCTTAAAGACTCTGTCAATCTCAAAGCGATTATTGACAAATTCCTCCAAACCGGTGCAGGTTATGATGGTCTGAATGTTTCCGATGCTGTTTAACAAATAATTCTGGCGATTGCTGTCAAGCTCAGACAATACGTCATCCAAGAGCAGGATCGGCGTATCTTTCGTTATCTTTTTCACCAACTCAATCTCAGAAAGCTTTAGAGACAAGGCCGCCGTCCTCTGCTGGCCTTGGGATCCAAACTTCCGGATATCCACGTCGCCGATCAGAAAACTAAAGTCATCCCTGTGGGGACCGACCGTCGTCATCTTTGACCTAACGTCTCGCTCCTGGTTTTCCAAAAGCTTTTTCTCAAAATCTTCAATCTGGACGTCTGGTTCATAAACAATCTTAATCTTTTCCCTTCCGCCGGAAAGACTGAAGTGAATTCCTTCAATGATCTCATTCAGCTGTTCCACAAAGAGCTTTCTTCTCTCTATGATCTTACTTCCGTAAGAAACCAGCTGCATGTCCCAAATATTTAAGGTTTCCCGAAGCTGAGGATTAAAGTACATGTCCTTCAGCAAGGTATTTCTCTGTTCTACGATCTTATTGTAATTGCTAAGATTATAAAAATAAAAACTGTCCAGCTGGCAGAGCTCCATGTCGACAAAACGTCTTCTCTCCGAAGGACCATTTTTTATAATTCCAAGATCTTCCGGCGAAAAGAACACAACATTACAAAGCCCAATCAGATCCGCCGCTTTTTTAACCCTTTGTCCGTCAATCGCAAGTCCCTTTGACTTACTTTTCCTAAGATGCATGTCTATGCGGGTTTCCACGTTCTCTTTCTCGATCACGGTTCTGACGTGAGCTTCCTCTTTGTTGAAATTTATAATGTCCCTGTCCTTGCTGCCTTTGTGAGATTTAGTCGTGGCAGAAATGTAAATGGCTTCCAGGATGTTTGTCTTTCCCTGCGCGTTATCTCCGTACAAAATATTGGTACCGGGACTAAATTCCATGGAAAGATGATCATAATTTCTGTAATCAGACAACTCAATGGATTTAATGATCATTTATCTTACTCAACCTTCACTTTGTTGCCCTGATATTCCACAATATCCCCGGCCACTATTTTTCTTCCTCTTCTGGTATCTATTTCTCCATTTACCTTCACAAGTCCGTCTTGGATCACGTACTTTGCGTCCACTCCGGACTCCACAAGCCCGGCAAGCTTCAAAACCTGTCCGAGCTTTATAAACTCGTCCTTAATCTTAACTACTTCCATACCTTTTACCTTTTATGAAACCGTCGTAAAGTTTACCGGCAATACCAGATAAATGTAAGACTCGTCATCATTCTTGATGAAGCAAGGTGCCTTGGAATTCACCATGTAGAGGTCAACTTCCTCGTCATCAATAACTCTGAGTGCGTCGATCAGGAACTTCGGGTTAAATCCGATCATCAGATCCTTACCCTGCTTCTCCACGTCGATTTCTTCATTCATGCTGCCAAGGGTAGAATTGATCTTAAGTTCAATAAATCCGTCGCTAACGTTGATAATAATGGGTTTTTTGTCTCCTTCCTTCACAAGAAGGGTAGCTCTGTCGATACAGTTTAAAAGCTCTCTCTTATTGACCGTTACCTTGGTCTCATAATCACTCGAAAGCATCTGCTCCACCTTGAAGTATTCGCCCTCGATCAATCTGGAAACAACCAGGGTATCGTCAAACTCAAACAAAACGTGATTATTCGTAAAGGAAATGGTTACGTCCTTATCCGCATCTCCGGGAATGATCTTTGAAATTTCATTTAAGGTCTTTCCGGGAACGATCAGACGAGCCGTATCATAATGATCCTTCAGCTGGATCTTACGAATGGAAATTCTGTGGCCGTCAAGGGAAACCACCTTTAACTCATTTCCATTGATGTCAAACAATTCACCAGTCATCAGCTTGTTGTTCTCATTGTCAGAGATGGAAAAAATCGTCTGACGTATCACTTCCTTCAGGGTAAACTGGCTGATCAAAATCTGATGATTCTTTTCTACGATGGGAAGATAAGAGAAATCCTCTCCTGATTTTCCAATAATGGTAAAATTAGATTTTTCACATTTGATAAAGGTCTTAAAGGATCCGTCAGACTCTATGGTAACGTCGCTGTCCGGAAGCTTTCTGATAATGTCCAGGAACATCTTTGCATCCAGGGCAATAATGCCTTTTTCGATCACTTCACCTTCAATGGTGGTCTCCATGCCAAGCTCCATGTCATTGGCAGTCAACTTAATATAATTTTTTGTAGCATCTACAAGAATACATTCAAGAATAGACATCGTCGTCTTGTTGGGAACTGCTTTTGATACAATCTGTAAACCAGCCAAAAGATTTGATTTTGAACATACGAATTTCATAACGTGCATATCTCCCTTCGCGTCATTGTACCTGTCTGTTGGACCCCTATGATATAAAATAAAAAAGAAAGTTCGTATTATTCTTAGTAATAGGAGTTGATATGTGCAAAACTACTCTTATTGTACCATTTTTAAGGGAAAAATGGAATGGAAAACGAGTGAATAATTTCAGAAAAACTCAAATTTTTTCAAAAGTTATTCACGTTTGAGAAGGGTTAATTTTCTTCTCAATAATTTCAATTTTGTTCTGAAGATCCTTGTTTGTGGATATCTCCGCTTCTATTTTGGAACAACCGTGGATAACCGTGGTATGATCTTTTTTATTAAGAAGCTTTGCAATGTTTGTGTATGAGGTATCCGTAAGCTTCCGGCAGAGATACATGATGATCTGTCTGGGAACAACAAACTCGGAATTTCTCTTTTTGGAAGTAATGTCCTCAGATTTTACGCCAAAATGCTCCGAAACCACGTCAATAATGAGATTTGGCGTAATTTCGTTGGATTTATTGGGATCTATCATATCCTTTAAGGCTTCTTCCGCAACAGCCAGGGTAATGTCCTGATCAAGCTTGTTGAGCTTTGCGAAAGCGACGATCTTGTTAAATGCGCCTTCCAGCTCACGAATGTTGGATTTAATGTTGTTTGCAATGTATTGGATGACTTCTTCGGAAATGATCTTTTCACAGGATTCCGCATTCTTTCGAAGAATGGCAACCTTCGTCTCATAATCAGGCGGCTGGATGTCTGCAGTAAGGCCCCACTCGAATCTGGAACGGAATCTTTCATCCAAAGCGCTCATTTGTCTGGGAGGCTTATCGGAAGAAAGAATGATCTGCTTTCCGGCTGCATGAAGAACGTTGAAGGTATTGAAGAACTCTTCCTGGGTACTTTCCTTTCCTATAATAAATTGAACGTCATCGACCATGAGCACGTCGACGGTTCTGTATTTTTCACGAAGCTTTGTCATGGAAGCTGCATTACCGCTTCTGATGGATTCGATCACTTCATTCGTGAATTCCTCACTGGTTACGTAGAGAACCTTCATGTTGGGATGGTTGTCCAGGATCATGTGGCCGATGGAGTGCATCAAGTGCGTTTTTCCAAGCCCGGGACCGCCATAGAGATACAAAGGATTGTAAGTGATCTCAGGATAGGATTCCGCAACGGCCAGAGAAGAAGCATGCGCAAATTTATTGTTACTTCCAACGACAAAAGTTTCAAAACGATATCTTGGAATGAGATTTGCGTTTTCGTGAGTCACGTTATTTATGGATCCATGATCTGTAATCTTCTCGGAAATGCTGGCAGTTCCGGTGGAAGGAATCTTATTTTCCAATAAGAAATTCACGTCATAATCATGGTCAAACATTTCCGTAATGGTAACTTTAAAGAAATTTGTGAATTTTTTTGAAATGTAATCCAGGGCACTTGCCTGATCCGACGGGATAAGAATGTTTACGACGTCATCCTTAACGCTGTAGAACTCTAAGGATTCAATCCAAGTACGATAAGAAATGTCAGAAAGATCATATTCCCTCCTGACACTTTCCTTGATGTCATTCCATTTTTCCTTCATGATTTCCATAAAAAAACACCTGAACCTTCCCAAACTAGTTTGGTAAAATGACTTGAAAAGACATATAAGCCGACATTAAACCATCGTACTAATTCTATAATAAATCCGGAAATATTTCATATGATAGTTTTGAACGTCCTTTTTGAAAAAGTTATCCACGTATTGTTGATAATTATGTTTATAAGTGAGAAAAATTTCTATGAACGTGGATATTTACGTAAAAGGGTGGATAAGTTATCCTTAAGCTTGTGAATCAATATTAAGTGCATTTTTCGGGTAAATTCACATTTGTTTTCACAAAAAATGGGAGTTTTTTAACTAGATATCCACATTAAGTGAATAATATGTGGATATCTGATTTCATCATTTTTTACGTGTATATGTACGTGGATAAGTGAAAAATGCGAAAAAATTTATTTTTTTGTATTCTCTTTTTTCTTTATTTTTCGGGATTTTTATAAATTTTTTCTTGACGTGGCTCGTTATTTTTTATACAATCAATATGCTATTTTTCTGTAAAAGTAAAGGAGGTGCCTTATTATGTAGATGACATTTTAGCCTAAAAAGCGTTCCCATGCCAGAGTCCATGGCTTTAGAGCTAGAATGAGTACTCCCGGCGGAAGAAAAGTGTTAGCAGCAAGACGTGCAAAGGGAAGAAAAAAGATTTCTGCTTAACGATATAAACTGCTATGGGTCACAGCAATGTGACCTTTTTTTCTATAAAATTTGAGCAGGAAATCTTCATTAAATTAATTATGAAATTTTCGGAATCCTTAAAAAAGAATCACCAATTCCAGTTTGTTTACAAGAATGGCAGATCTTATGCCAACAAATATTTTGTAATGATCATAAAGGAAAATGGCCTTGAAATTAACAGGCTTGGAATCAGCGTGAGCAAAAAAGTTGGAAACAGTGTGGTAAGACATCGCATTGCCAGACTGGTTCGGGAAAGCTATCGATTACATGAGAGCGTATTCAATAGTGGTTTGGATATTGTAGTCGTTGCGAGAAGCACTGCTGCAGAGGCGAATTATTTTGAAGTGGAAAGTGCCCTGCTCCATCTTGCAAAGCTCCATAAGATCATAAAAGTTTATCTATATTAAAACTTGTTTATGAAAAAAATTTTAATCGCTATTATAAGATTATATCAAAAATATCTTTCTCCAATGAAAAGAACAAAATGCCCTTACGTTCCAAGCTGCTCTTGTTATGGATTAGAAGCTGTAGAAAAACATGGAGCACTGAAAGGAGGGCTTTTGGCGTTTTGGAGAGTTTTAAGATGTAATCCTTTTTCAAAAGGAGGATATGATCCAGTTCCGGATGATTTAAGAGAAATGAGTTTTGTAAAAATGAAATTTATTTCTAATAGGAAGAAATAGCGATGCCAGGAGGATAAATGGAAGTAATTGTCTTTACACAAAATTCTACCTTCATCATTGGTTGGGTGTCAAAATTGCTTGGCTTGATCATGGAAGGAATTTTTTCCGTGCTTGATCTGATCGGACTTCCAAACATCGGTCTAGCAATCATTCTCTTCACGATCGTTGTCAATCTGCTGATGCTG
>JAEEGK010030300.1_pt1 | contig 10732 bp, 6 predicted proteins | sample 8958771 | NCBI WGS metagenome assembly JAEEGK01 (sample SAMN16246547, study PRJNA631951) | gut metagenome | biome: gut microbiome; feature: rumen; material: SC-attached | host: Bos | place: Iran: Karaj | collected 2018-10 | reverse complement strand
CCAAAAGAAATATTTTCTATCATTAATTTTAAATGTTCTATTAGATTCATATATTTTGTATCAAATTTTGATGGATCTAATATTTCTTGCAAACTTTCTAAATAATCAAATTCATATTCTTCTTTATTATTATTATTAATAATATTATCATTATTATTATTAATATTATTATTAATATTAATATTATTATTATTATTATTAATATTAATATTTGTATTTAATGGAGTATTAGATAAGTATTTTTGATATGATGAAATATAATTATCAGGAAATACTATACCATTTTGATATAAATTTTTATATATTTGAGAAAAATTTGGAATCTTATTTTTTTTATTTTCAAATAAAAGACCCCATTTTTTAATAAGTCCTAATATTTTCAATTGAACATTTTCTTTATTACCTGATTTTACAAGACTTAAAATTACTTTAAAAAAATCAGGAGAAGAAATTTGAATCCAATGATTAATATTGCCATTATCAATAAGGAAATCAATAATATCTAAAAATAATAACTTATAATCTGGGTCAAATGACAATAATTTTTGTTTTAAATCATTTGTAAAAACTAATAACCTAAAAAAGAATATTAAAAAACTATTTTTACTCATTTTTATTAGAAGAAGTTAAAGAAAGAATATTTTTCCAATCATTAACACTATATCCTTTAAATTCAATTATCCTATTTAAAGAAGACAGAGAAGACATTAATTTTAATTTATATCTATTTTTCTATAAAAAGTATTAATTATATTTAAAAAATATTATAATAAAAAAAATAAAACATTCAAAATGGATTAAAAATAATATATTTCTCATGTCTATTATGGCAATAAAAGATATTTTATTAGATAGAAATAAATTAATTCAAATATCAAAAATTGCATTTAATTCAGCAGACACAGATAATAGTGGAAGTATTGAAGAAGAAGAATTAGAAGAAATTTTAATTAAATTTGCTACTAATTTTAATAGAGAACCTCCAACAAAAGATGAAATTAAAGAAGTAATGAGACATTTAAATGGAGATGAATCTGGTAAAATTACTTTTAATGAATTTATTTTTTTAATAAAAGATATTCTTTATGCCATGCTTGAGATAAAATAAAAAATTTTATATTTTTATATAAAATAAAAAAAAAAATTATATTTAAAACTATTTTTATTTAAAAGAAAATCTATCTATAAAATCTAATTGTCCTAAATATCCTGTATTTCTTTCATTTTCTTTTTTATCATCTTCATAGATAAAATTTATTTGTGGATTTAATTTTACATTATTATATGTATATTCTTTTAAACATGAACAATCTATTATTTGGGTGTTATGTAAAGTTTCAAAAATGTCATTTTTATTTTGTACATCAAAAGATTTATTTAATTTTGTTTTTTCTTTTGATGAATTTTTTATTTTATCTTTTGTATTATTTACTTTATTTAAAGTTGATTTTGTTTCTTTAATTTTTGTTGTTTTTGTAAAGGATAAATTTAATTTATTTGTTTTTGGATTTTCATATTTTTTGTGCTCTATTTTTTTGATATTATTATTTTCTGATTTTAACGGAGAATTTTTTTGATTTTTTTTATATTGTTTTATTAATGAATTTAATATAATAACTTTTTGTTTATTATTTTTTTGAAGTCTATTTTGATTTAATTTTTGATGAATATTGTTTTTTTTTACATTATTATTTGTATTATTAATATTATTTTCATTTGTAAAAGAATTATATTGTGTATGTTTATAAATATTATCATTTTTATTTTTATTGCAAAAATTTGGATTTTGGTTCAAATCTAATTTTGGATTTGGGGATTTACATTTTCTAGAAATAATTATTTGATTTGTATTTTTTGTTTTTAATTTTTTATATCCATTTTTCAAATTATTTTGTTTATTATTTAATGAAGAAGAGTCTTTTTTTTTAATATATGAATTTGAAGGAGGAGTTCTATTTCTTGATTCAATAGGTTTTTGTTTATTATTTAGTTGAATTACTTTTACTTTTTTATTTTTTTCTTGAGTAAAATAATCTTTTATATTTGGAAAAATTTGGAAAAAATTATTATCATTTTTATTAAAAGAAATATTTAAATTATTATTTTTTAAATTGTAATATTCAGAAATATAATTATTATTATTTACTAATTGTTCATTTGTAAAAAGATTGTTTTTTAAATCGAACATTAATGGATTCAAAATTGTATTTAAAACATTATATGAAATATCTTTTGGTTCATAATTATTAAGATTATTAATAATATCAAAAATATATATTAAAAAATAATTTGAGTTTAATTTATTTGAATTATTTTTGTTCAAATTATTTTTATGATTTTCTAATTGATTAGAATTTTTAATGATGAAATTAGAAAACATATTTTTTAAATAAATAATATTAAGATTGAATTTTAATTATAATATTAATAATTTAAATTAAAATAGAATTTAATAATTTAAATTTATAAAATAAATTTATATGAATTTTAATATTCTTTTTAATTCAATATACTATTTTTTCATTTTCAATATTATTTTCATCTTCTTTTTTCTCTTCATTTTCATTTTTCATTTTAATATTTTGTAAATCAGATTTTAAACTTTCACTTAATTGTTCATTTTTATTAATTAAAGGATAAATCATTTGAGAATCAATATTTTCAATTTCAAAATCATTATTATTAGTCAAAAATATATGAGATTTATTATTGTTATTATTGTTATTATTATTATTATTTTCAATATTTCCATTAACTTCAATATTTTTTAAATTAGCATTATTTTTTTGAGTCTTTCTTAAATTATTTAATTGAAGAGTTAATGATTTAATATTTTTTTCTTTATTTGTAATTAATTTTACCAATTCTTGAATTTTATATTTTAAATCATTATTTTTTTGAGAATAACTAAGTTTTCCAACTTGATATTCATTAATTTGACTTTTAATAACTCTATTTCTTGCTGTATCTTCTCCAAATTTTGCTGTTAAAAATTCAATTTGTTCATCTAATTCATTTAATCTATTTAAATATTGTTTAACATTAAATTTATGTTTTGATTCAAGTGATTGAATATAATTTTCATTTATTGACATTTTTTTAAGAAAATATTCACATTTTTTTTTATCATTATTAAATGCAATTGATATTGCATCTAATTCTTTCTCTGTAAACATTTCTGGAGCTTGTGAAAAATTTATATTATTCTCTTCTGTGTTTTGAGGCATTAATTTTAGTTTTTTATTTGCATTTTTTTTATTTTCCATTATTTCATTTAATTCAATTTGCTTTTTTATTCTTTCATTTTGATTATTTATTCTATTTATTAATTCCTCTTTTCTTACTTTTAAAATTTGAATATCATCTTTTATTGTACATATATTTTTATTATAATCATCTTTTATTTGTGAACATTTTGAATGATCTTTTAATTGATATTTTAACTTTTTTATTTCTTTATTTTTTTTCTCAATTTGTTTTGTAAAATCATTATTTTTATTTAATAATTTTATTTTTAATTGATTATCACCTAAAGTTTTACATTTTTTCTTTAATTTTTCATTATCTTTTTGAAAAATTTCAATTAAATTATTTATATTTTCAATTTGTTTTTCTTTTGCATTAATTAATTCATTATTATTAGAAGAATTAGAAATAATATTATTTTCAGTATTAATAATCTCATTATTATTAGTGTTAATATTTTGAATATTTTGATTTTTTTTTTGTTTTTTGATCCTAAAACTATTTTGTTCAATTCTATTTTTTTTTATTTTTGATGATATATGTTTTAAATTTATATTCTTTAATTCATCATCAACTAATTTTGATAAAGATTCTAATTTATCTCTCTGAATAGCATTACTATTAGAAAGTGTATTTATATCATTATCAATTTTTAATTTTTCATTTCTTAATGTTAATATTTCTTTTTCTGAATTTTGTATAGTTTTTGATTTTGAACGTTCTAATTCTAATTGTTGTTCTAAATCTAATATTCTTTTTTTATATTCTTTTTCTTTTTTTTCAAATCTTTCTTTATTTCTTTTTTCATCCTCTAATTTTTTCCTTTCATTTTCACTCATTATTTTCAAGTTATAAATTTTATAAATTATATTTATTATTAATTTTAAATTTAATTACTAATTTAATATTATATTTTATTTTTTTTATCATGTCTGAAAAAATTAATCACACATTAATTTATTCTGAATTTCATAAATTTTTAATAGAAAAATCATCTCCTGAATATTTTTTTTCTCTTTCATATATTCTTAATAGTTTATCGATAAAAGATTATGTTTTAAGTTTATGTGATTTTTCTGATTATTTTTTTCAATTAAATAATTTTCAAATGTGTTATAAAATTGGGAGGGAAATTGCTTTATTTTTTTTGAATAAAACTGAAGAAATATTAGGAAATGAAAATTATATTAAACCAGTATTTAAAATATTATTCAACACTCTTAAAATATTAGAAAAGGAAAAATATGATGATTTAATTAAATTATACTTTTTATTAATGATAGAAAAAATTATAGGTGAAAATAATGATTATATTGAAGAAGATTTAGAAAATGAAATATATAATTTAAATGAAGAATATTCACAAAAAATAGAAAAAAAATTAGAAAAAATAAAAGAAGAGAAATTTAATATATTAATAAAAGAAAATGAAAAATATCAATTTGATGAAGAAAAAAAGAAAAATTTTTATAATATTTATGGAATACAAAATAATAAAATATCAGATACAGATGATGAAGAATTAAAAAATGGAGAATCAGTATATTTAATATCAAATGATTGGATTAGAAATTTTTTTTCTTTTATAAATTTACTTCATAATATAAAAGATGACGTGGATCAATATAAAGAATTTTTAAAAATAGGATTTAGTTTAAATGGTTATTTAGGTAATTTTGTAGGAAATAATGAAGAAATTAATAAATTTAGTTATATTGGTCCAGTAAATAATTTTTTTATTACTAAAGAAGAAGATTATTGGGAAGATAATGATCAAGAAGAATCTTATAAAAATATTTATTTAAATGAAGATGAATTTTATTATAAAATACAAAAAGAAAATTGGGAAAAAATGAAAAATATTTTTGGTTGTATAAATGAAATAAAGAGATTTTCACAAAATAATGAAATAGAAATTCATTTATTAAAAATAAAAATATTAATATTAAATAAAGAAATAAAAGAAAAAAGTATTAGTGATATAAGAGAAAAATATATTCAATTAAGTAAATTTGATACATTTGAAAATTTAAAAGAAAAAATAAAAAGATGTATAAAATTTAAATTTCCAAATTTCAATTTTGAAAATAAAACAATAAAAATATATAAAAGTAATGATAATGATGAAATATCCAAATTTTCTCTTTTATTAGCATATTTTTTAAATATAGAACAATACACTTATAACTGTGAAGAACTAAAAGAAATAAACGACAAAAAAATATTAGAAAACATTCCAACATTAATAATAGAAATAGAAAATGAAAAAAATGAATTTATAATCCCATTAAATAAAAAAATATGTAATAAATGTAAAAATGATTTATACAACTTAGAAATAAAATGTGAAAAAAACTTTTCATGTAAATCACTTTATTGTAGTCTTGATTGTAAAAACAATGATACACAACATATAAATTTCCATAAAGAATTAGAAAAATATTACAAAAGAAAAACAAGAATATCAGATTTAAAACAAATATCCTTAAAAAAAATATTTAATTCCAAAAATAAAAAACACGGATTAACGGGATTAATTAATTTAGGAAATACATGTTTTATGAACAGTGCACTTCAATGTTTAAGTAATTGTACATTATTAACAAAATATTTCATATCAGGAATTTATTTATCAGAAATAAATAAAAAAAATAAATTAGGAACAAAAGGAGAAGTCGCAAAAGCATATGCAAATTTATTAGAACATTTATGGAAAGGTAATGAATCTTATTTAAGTCCAAGTCAATTTAGAGGAAGTTTTATTCAATTTGCAAAACAATTTTCTGGTTTTGCTCAACAAGATTCAAATGAATTTTTAACTTATATTTTAGATAAATTACATGAAGATTTAAATCAAATTACTAAAAAACCTTATATTGAAATGAAAGAAAAAGAAGAGAATGAAACTGACGAAAAAGCAAGTAAAAGATGGTGGAATTGTTATCGTCAAAGAGAAGATAGTTTAATTGTTGATTTGTTTCATGGACAATATAAAAGTAGAATTATTTGTCCTCAATGTAATAGAGTTTCTATTAATTTTGATCCTTTTATGTTTATTTCTTTAAGTATTCCTTCTGGAAGTTTTAATATTTTATTAAGATATTGTTATTATAGTGAAAATAATGATAAAATTAATTTTAATTCTGTTAATGCAATTCTTACTCAAAATTCTACTAGTGAAGAAATGAAAGATAAAATTGTTTCTGAATTAAATACTGGGAAGTTATTAAATAAAATTATTTCAAATGATGATATTGAATTAGTTTTGTTTGATGAGAATTATAAATTTAAAAAAATTTTGAAAGATAATGAATATGTTTTTGAATATACTTCTATTGGTTATAATATTATTGGTTATGAGAAAAAAAAAGATAAAGATATTATTTTTGCTTATATTACTAAATATCAAATTAAATATTGGTTATATTTTTTTGCTTATCAAGATATAAAATATTTAGTAGATTTTCCTATTCCAATTTATATTACTGATAAAGAAAGAGTTATTGATCTTTATGAAATTATTGAAAAAAATATTATTAAAAAAATATCTAAAGTTATTATTGATGAAAATAAATTTTTATTAAATAATTTTGAAATAAATAATAATCAAAAAGAATCTCAATTAAATTTTCATATTCATATAAATTCATATTATTCAAAAAATCATATTTATTGTGATTTCTGTGGATGTACTTTAAGAAAAAAAATACAACATCATTGTAATTTTATTTCTCGTTTTAAAAAAAATGAATTATTTTCCTATATTAAATCTCGTATTTCAGATAAAAAACCATTAATATTAGAAATTGATTTATTATTAACTGATTTTATTTTAGGAAAATTAATTCAAGTAAATGAAAATAAAAATACAAATTCAAACGAAATAAAAACAAAATCAAAAAAAGTAATTAATTTATATGATTGTTTCAATTTATTTAAATCAGAAGAAAAATTAGAAGATGACAATATGTGGTATTGTAATAAATGTAAAAAACATCAAGAAGTATTTAAAAAAATGGATATTTATAAATCACCATATTATTTAATAATACAATTAAAAAGATTTAAACATCATAATATAAGAAATTCTATTTTTGGAAATATATATGGAAGTGATGGTAAAAATTCAACTTTTATTGAATTTCCTATTAAAAATTTAAATTTAAGTCATTATATTGTTGGACCTGATTCAAATGATGGTATATATGATTTAATTGGTATTACTAATCATTATGGAGGAATTTCTTTTGGTCATTATACTGCTTATTGTTTAAATAATGGAAATTGGTATGAATTTAATGATGAAAGTGTTAATTATATTAAAAATGAAAGTGATTTAATTACTAAAGCAGCTTATATTCTTTTTTATAAAAAGAGAGATTAACTTTTTAAATAGAATTGGGTTTTTTTTTTGATATATTATTGTTTTTTTCAATATATGAATTATTATTATTTATGATATTTTATTTTATAATTTATTAATAAATAAGTTATTTATTTATAAATTTATTTTAATTATAATTTAATAAGATAATTATTGTATAATTATTATTATTATTCTATATTTATCATTTTATTCGATGGTTTGTTTTAAATTTAAAAAATCAAAGTTAGTTAAAAAGTTTTTTGGTTTTAAATAAGAAATTATAGCCATTTTTATTGTATATAAAAATTCAGGATTTTTTAAAATTTTTGAATGAAAATTTCTATGAATACAATAAATAATATTATCAAATAATTCACTTAAACTATTACTTCTTAAATATTTTCTCAATTTTTCTTTTAATTTATTTTTATTATTTTGATTTTCTTTTAAAACATCTTCTGATCCTTTTAAAATTTGATTATAGACATTTAAAGTTTTTAATGAATTCATATTTTTTAAAATAAATTCTTTAGTGATTTCTTTATTATCTTGAGGTTCTAGATTTTTAGAAATTTTTTTAATATCTATTTTATTTTCATTATACTTATCGAAATTAAAAGTTTTAATATCTAAATAATCCATAATTCCTTTAAAAAAAAGAAATGATTTTTCATAATCATTTTTATGAATATACATTTTATATTTAATAATATTTTCAATTAAATTTTGTAGAATGACATTTTTTAAAAAAGTATAATAAACATTTCTAGTTTTTTCCAAAGACAAAACACCTTTAAGTGATAAATTATTAAAAATTATATTAATTTGTTCTTTATATATTTCTTTCAAAAAATTATTATTTAACAAACTTAAAGAAACTAAATAATTATTTTCTTTAATTTGAATAACAAAAGAATTAATAACTTTAAACCATTCTTCTCTATCAATTGCATTATTGGCTTTAAAAATATAAGTTTCATTATCAGAAAGTGTAATTTCAAATAAATCATCAATATTTTTAATTTGTTGTTCTTTTGTTCCTTTTGTTATTTTTTTTATATCATGTAAATAAATAACTTTCCATAAATTAGAATCATTTGAATATGACATAATAATTTTATATTTATCAATATTTACTTTTCTAAGTTCAAATTTTTTATTTCTAAAATCATATTTTTTTAATTGACCTTCTCTTATACAATCTTCAGGACGAACATAATATATTACTTTTGGTTTTGGTTTTTTATCATTTAAATTTTTATTTGAATTAATTTGTACTTTAATATCTGATTTATTATTTTTATTTTTGATTGGAAGAAAATATAAATTATTATTTTTTGTTTCTAAATATTTTCTTGGTTTGTCTGTTGGTTTTAATTTTAATCTAGTTGTTAAATAATTATTATTTATTATTATAAAATAAATTTTATAATCACCATAATCATTCTTTGAATTTAAAATTATTGAATTATCTGTTATATTATTTTGTATTTTTTGATTATTTTTTAATAATAATTCTTCACATGTAGTATCTTTTTCAATTTTAATATCAATTTTTATTTTTTTATCTAAATCAAAATATAATGGAATCTTATCAAGATCTTCAAAAAAAGAAAAACTCATATTAATATAATTAAATAAAATAAAAATTAAAAATTTAAAAAAAAATAATTATCAATGAAATAAAAATAATAAAAAATGGGAAATGATGGAAATATCTGTTATTGTAGAAATAGAGAATTAACTACTGAATCACATATTACAAGATTTGATATTTATTCAAATACTATAAATAATAATAACAATAAAAATCAAAATAAACAATTTTTTGTATCAATACCTAAAAATAGATATGAATCATTAAATTCTTTTAAACAATCAAATGAAATAAACTTTAAAAAATATGGTGCAGTAAATACAATAATAAAAAACTACAAAAAATATAAAAAAAATCAAATAAATAACAATAATAAAAACAATTATATAATTTATAATAATACAAATACTTATAATTCAATTTATAATAATTCAAATAATAATAATAATAACAATATAATAGAAGAAATTTGTACAAATACAAAAAACAATGAACAAAACAATTTCCAAAAAATAATATTACTAAAATCAAAAAATCCAATAAACCAAAATATAACAATAAATTCAATAGAAGAAGAATGTAATTCCCAAAGTTCAAAATCAACAAATTCCAAAATAAAAAAATTAAAAAATCAAATAAGTATAAAATCAAAATATATAGGTGAGAAAAAAAACAAACAAAAATCAGGATTTGGTATTCAAATATGGGAAAATGGTTCATATCACGTAGGAATATATAAAAATAATAAAGCATATGGATTTGGTAAATTTATAAGTGAAAAAGATAAATATGAAGGTGAATTTATAAATAATTGTGCCTGTGGATTTGGAATTTATTATCATTCAAATGAAACAATTTATGAAGGTTATTGGATTGATGATACACAAGAAAATTTTGGTATAGAAATATGGAAAGATAATTCAATTTATAAAGGTGAATATAAAAATGGAAAAAAATTTGGAATTGGAAGTTATTTTTGGCCTGATGGTTCTAAATATGAAGGTGAATGGTTTGATAATAATTTAAATGGTTTTGGTATTTATTATTTTGGTAATGATAAAATTTATTTTGGTGAATGGAAAATGAATTTAAAAAATGGATTTGGAGAATTTATTTGGCCTGATAAAAGATATTTTGGATTTTATCTTAATGATAAAAAAGATGGGTTTGGTATTTATTTTTGGAGTAAGTTAAATAAAGTTTTTATTGGTTTTTGGAAAAATGGGAAACAAGATGGTTTTGGGAAATTTATTAGTAAAAATAAAATTAAGTTTGGAGTTTGGAAAATGGATAAAGTTGATTGGTTTAAGAATGATAATGAGGCATTTTTATTTATGAAAAATAATGATTTGGAAAGATATAATAAGATTTTTAATTTTAGTTTAGATGATGTAGTTGAGTTTTTTAAGAAAAGTGATAATGAATATAATTTTGATATATATGAAGAGTAATTTTTTATTTTTTTTTGGCTTTTTTTAGCTCTTTTTGTATATTTTTGATTGTTTTTTTATATATATTTTTAT
>JAEEGK010030299.1_pt1 | contig 10732 bp, 10 predicted proteins | sample 8958771 | NCBI WGS metagenome assembly JAEEGK01 (sample SAMN16246547, study PRJNA631951) | gut metagenome | biome: gut microbiome; feature: rumen; material: SC-attached | host: Bos | place: Iran: Karaj | collected 2018-10 | reverse complement strand
CCAGTAAAAGGCTGTCGGCCAGGTTCTTGACCGCCTGCAGCCTGACTCCGCGGGGAAGGCCGCAGATGATGTGCCAGGTTCCGCCCTGCGCAAATCCCTCAATTCTTGCATAACGGTGTGAATCGCCGCAGGAGGCGGCAAGCAGAAGGAGGGTTGCTGAGAGTATTGTGAATCGGAGAAGTCTCATTCCGGTGGCACGGTTTTGGTTCGTCTGTGGCAAATGTACGGATATTCCGAAAAAATTGTGCATATTTGCAGTTTGTAAAACGATGTCGATGAAGGATTCATTGAGACATATTCTCTTTGCCGCCCTTGCGGTTATGATTATTGCCGCTTCCTGCAAGAAGGAAGAGGAAACCGAAACCAAGCCCTCCCTCAACGGGGACCTGTCCTTCGACCTTCCCGAGTATGTGCTCAAGGGCGATCGGATAACCCTCGAGGCGGACGGTATAATCTATCCTGAAGATATCGTTTACAAGTGGTATTCGTTCGGAATACTCTCCGATTCTGTAACTACAAAGCGCCTGACGGTGCAGATTCCGGACAGCATCGGCACGTTCTCGATTACGGCAATCGCACAGAGCGAAGGGTATTATTCCACTTCACACTCAGTCTCCTTCACTACCGTGGATACGGCGCGCGACGCCTCGTTCAAAGGCATCAAGTATTCCGGCAAGAGCATAGTTGACGACAGGGACGGCCGCAGCTACCAGTATGTGACCATCGGCAATCTCGACTGGTTCGCCCAGAACCTCGCCTGGGACGGCGCGGGAGTGGCGTTCCACAACGCCCCGGTCACCCATCCTTTCTTCGGTCGGCTCTATGACTGGGACGAGGCTACAGGCGGAGTCGCCGCCAGCGGTCTGGGAGGCGGTCCTCAGGGCGCCTGCCCCAAGGGCTGGAGCATTCCTACCAATGAGGACTGGGCAGATCTTGCCAAGGCTATGAGCGGCGGCGCCATTACCTCTTTCGACGGCAAGTGGGAGGGGCTCGGCGAGAAGGCTTCCGCGCAGGTATTCCTGAACGACAATAAGATCTGGGCCTATTCGCCCGACAACGAGCATACCAACGATTTCGGCTGGAACGGAGTGCCCGTCGGCAGCACGATGCGCAACCATCAGATGTTCAACGACTATTCCAAGTATGGCTTCTGGTGGAGTTCCACAGCAAAGAGCGATACCCAGGCCTATTTCAGGTATATCTACCAGGACCTCTCATCCTTCCCGATGAGTTCTTCGTACCGGGACGGATTCGGCGCTTCGGTGCGCTGCGTCAGGGTTCACTAAAGATTATTCTTCCGCGGCCCTCGCTGCGGCATCCTTCTCGAAAGCATCCACGATCTTGGTCACCAGGGGATGGCGGACTATGTCTTCCTTCCCGAACTCCACTATGCTGATGCCGCGGATGTTGCGTACCAGTTCCATTCCCTTTACCAAGCCGGAATCCTTCTTGTTGGGAAGGTCTATCTGGGTTGCGTCGCCGGTGACTATGAACTTGGCGTCGGCACCCATACGGGTGAGGAACATCTTGAGCTGTCCCAGGTTGGTGTTCTGGGCCTCGTCCAGAATGACGCAGGCCTTGTCCAGCGTGCGGCCGCGCATATAAGCCAACGGGGCAATCTGGATGGTGCCGTCGGCCATAAACTCCTGCAGACGCTTGGAGGGAATCATATCCGAGAGGGCATCGTACAGGGGCTGGAGATACGGGTCCAGCTTGTCCTTGAGGTCTCCGGGCAGGAAGCCCAGGCGCTCGCCGGCTTCAACGGCGGGGCGGGTGAGGATGATGCGCTTGATCTCGCGGTTCTTGAGGGCGCGCACGGCCAGGGCTATGGCCATATAGGTTTTGCCGGTACCGGCAGGGCCTATAGCAAAGATTAAGTCGTTCTCAAAGTAAGCCTGGATAAGGTCCTGCTGGGTTTTGTTGCGGGCGCGGATGGGCTTGCCGTCCGTTCCGTGGACTATCACGGCGTCGGCCGTGGGGCGGGACGTCTCACCTCCGGCAAAGATGTCCTCCACGTCGTAGGCGGTGAGGTGCATCTTGTGGTGGCGGCGGTCAATGAGTTCTGCAAAGCGGATGTTGAACTCGGCAATGTCGCTTTCCCTTCCTTCCAGGATGAGTTCGTTGCCCCTTGCAACCACCTTAAGGTGAGGGAAGTACGAGCAGAACTCGGTGAGTATTTTGTTGCCCACTCCATAGATTTCTATGGGGTCGATGGCTTCCAAAGTGATCGTTTTCTTCATACAAGGGCAAATATACTACATATATTTGGCTTTTTTTTGGAAAAAAGCGTAAATTTGTGGATTATGGAGGATTAGATTATGAAAAGGAACCTCATTATACTTTTGGCGCTGATTACGTTCGTAAGCAGCTGTGATTTTATTCGTTCCCTGGCGGGACGCCCCACTTCGGCCCAGCTGGATGAAATGCGCCTGGAGCGTATGGCCGCCCAGGAAGCCCGTCACCAGGCCACCCTGGATTCCATGGCCAAGGTGCAGCAGCATATGGCAGATTCCCTGGCCGCCCAGGAGAAGTACCTGCTGGATTCCCTGACGCAGGCCAAGGGCACCGTCCTCAACCCCTCCAAGTTGGGCGGTCTGTACACCACCAAGCTGGAAACCAAGTACTGCATTGTTGTGGGCGCCTTCCGCAACCGTGCCAATGCGGAGCGTAAGCTCAAAGAGTGCAACGCTGCCGGCTTCACGGCCACCATCATCAGCTTCCGCAACGGACTGCTGGCCGTAGCCGTATGCCCCTCCAACAGCCTGGTAGAGACCCTCAAAACCCTTAAGGAGCTTCGCGGAAAGGGTGTTTGCCCGCCGGATACCTGGATTCTGGTGAACGAATGATGAAGCGTCTTTTTTCGGCCCTCATTGCCCTGCTTATTGTGGGGCCGGGCCTGCTGAATGCCCAATATAGAAACTCCTTGCAAGACCTGGACGACTCCGAAACCGTCCGGGCCTTGAAGGAACACGTGGCCACCCTCTCCGCCGCCCAGATGGAAGGCCGAAAAGCCGGCAGCGAAGGAGAAAAGATGGCCGCAGAATACCTGGAAGCCAAGCTCAAGGAGTACGGCATTGACATCCTCTCCAACGGCAACGAGTTTGGCGTGGCACAGGGGGCCGATACGCTGCATTCCCGCAACGTCACTGGTTTCCTGCAGGGCTGGGACAAGGCCCTCAACCAGCGTTACATTGTGGTAGGAGCCCGTATGGACAACCTGGGTATGGATACCCTTGTGGTCAACGGAGAGCCCACCCGCCGCATCTATTACGGCGCCAACGGCAACGCTTCCGGTATGGCTATGCTGCTGGAACTGGCCCAGAAGCTCTCCTATGCCCGCACCCTGCTTCGCCGCAGCGTTATCTTTGTGGGCTTCGGCGCCTCGGAAGAGACCTATGCCGGCGCCTGGTACTTCCTCAACCGTACCTTTGCCGACGACATAGCCAACATAGACGCTATGGTCAACCTGGATATGCTGGGTACACCGTCCGGCGGTTTCTATGCCTTTACCTCCTCCAACGAGGATCTGAATACCATTGCCGCGGCCCTTCAGGGAGAACTGCTGCCCGTTCAGGCCCAGCTCACCCACCAGGAGCCGTATTCCGGAGACCACGTGGTCTTCTACGACAAGGAGATTCCCTCCGTCCTCTTTACCACGGGCCGCTATCCGGAACACAACACCGGCCGCGACACGTACGACATCATTGACTTCGAGGGTATGGAAGGGGAGCTGGAGTACATCTACAGCTACGTGCAGCGCCTGTGCAACGGCCAGCGTCCGCTCTTCAGAAACGATTCCATAACCCCTCAGGTGAAGGTAGAGGCCGATGTGGTGGCCTACAGTGACGTAGACGTCAAGCCTATGTTCCTCAACTCGTCCGACCCTCGCACCTTTATGGAGAAATGGGTATACCAGTACCTCAAGTATCCCAAGTACGCCCAGGAGAACGGTATCCAGGGCCGTGTGCTGGTTACGTTTGTCATTAACGAGAAGGGAGAGGTAAAGGACGTCAAGGTAACCCGCGGCGTGCACGAGACCCTGGACGAGGAAGCCGTGCGCGTGGTGGCCGCATCGCCCAAGTGGCGTCCGGGCCGTCACAGAGGCAAGAAGGTCAAGACCGCCCTCACGGTGGCCGTAGAGTTCAAGCTGGACAAGAATAAAGGTAAATTCGGAATTAACGGACTAACTATCAAATAATTATATGGATTATAATTTCGCAGAGATTGAGCGCAAGTGGCAGGCCGAATGGGCCAGGAACAAGACTTATAAGGCCGAAGTAGATACTGCAAAACCCAAATACTATGTGTTGGATATGTTCCCGTACCCCAGTGGTGCGGGCCTTCACGTAGGACACCCGCTGGGATACATCGCCAGCGACATCTTCTCCCGTTACAAGCGCCTGAAGGGCTTTAACGTGCTGCACCCTATGGGCTACGACGCCTTCGGCCTTCCCGCCGAGCAGTACGCCATCCAGACCGGCCAGCACCCCGAGAAGACCACCCACGATAACGTGGCCCGTTACCGCAGCCAGCTGGACCGCATTGGTTTCTCCTTTGACTGGGACCGCGAGTTCCGCACCTCGGACCCCGACTATTACAAATGGACCCAGTGGGCCTTCCTCAAGATGTTTGGCTCCTGGTACGACAATACCCTCCAGAAAGCCCGTCCCATCGAGGAGCTGGTAGCTGCCTTTGAGCAGGGAGGTTCGGCCGCCGTCAACGCTGCCTACAGCGAAGGTCCGGCCTTTACGGCAGAGGAGTGGAAGGCCTTTTCCGAGAAAGAGAAGTCCGACGTTCTGATGCGTTACCGCATTGCCTATCAGGGAGAAAGCACCGTGAACTGGTGCCCCGCCCTGGGTACCGTGCTGGCCAACGATGAGGTCAAGGACGGCTACTCCGAGCGTGGAGGCTTCCCCGTGTTCCAGAAGAAGATGACCCAGTGGCAGCTTCGCGTGAGCGCCTATGCCGGCCGCCTGCTGGACGGCCTGGACAAGCTGGACTGGACCGATTCCCTCAAGGAAATGCAGCGCAACTGGATTGGCCGCAGCCAGGGGGCCGAGATGGTGTTCAAGGTAGAGTGCGACGGCGCCCAGACAGATGTAACCATCTTCACCACCCGCGCCGATACCATCTTCGGTGTCACCTTTATGGTCCTGGCCCCCGAGAGCGAGCTGGTGGAAAAGCTCACCTCCAAGAGCCAGAAGGCCCAAGTTGACGCCTACCTGGAGCAGGTGAATAAGAAGACCGAGCGCGAAAGAATTGCCGGCAAGGCCGTCACGGGCGTGTTCTCCGGCTCCTACGGCATCAACCCCGTCACCGGCGAGAAGGTGCCCGTCTGGATTGCAGAATACGTACTGGCCGGCTATGGCACCGGTGCCATTATGGCCGTTCCGGCCCACGACAGCCGAGACTATGCCTTTGCCAAGAAATTCGGCCTTCCCATTGTCCCTGTCATCGAAGGGGCCGATGTCTCCGAAGAAAGCGTAGATGCCAAGGAAGGCATTATGTGCAACAGCGGATTCCTCAACGGACTCACCGTGAAGGAAGCCATTCCCGCTGCCATAGATTATGTAGAGAAGAACGGCATTGGTCACAGAAAGATCAATTACCGCATCCGCGACGCCATCTTCTCCCGCCAGCGTTACTGGGGAGAACCTTTCCCCATCTACTACAAAGACGGCATTGCCACGCCGGTAGCCTTTGAGGACCTCCCTCTCACGCTGCCGGAGATTGACCAGTACAAACCCACCGAGGACGGTCAGCCGCCGCTGGCCCGCGCCAAGGATTGGACCTACAAGGGCTATCCGCTGGAAACCAGCACTATGCCCGGTTTCGCCGGCTCCAGCGCCTACTACCTGCGCTATATGGATCCCCGCAACGGCGAAGCCCTGGTCTCCAAGAAGGCCGATGAATACTGGCGCAACGTAGATCTCTATGTGGGCGGTACGGAGCACGCCACCGGCCACCTCATCTACAGCCGTTTCTGGAACAAGTTCCTCTATGACCTGGGTTACGTTTGCGAGGCAGAACCTTTCTGCAAGCTCATCAACCAGGGTATGATCCAGGGCCGTTCCAACTTTGTGTATATGATTCCCGGCACCAATAAGTTCGTTTCGGCCGGTCTTAAGGACCAGTACGAGACCATTCCTGTGCACGTGGACGTGAATATCGTGTACAACGACCGCCTGGACCTCGACGCCTTCCGCGCCTGGCGCCCGGATTACAAGGACGCCGAGTTCATCCTGGAAAACGGAGAGTACGTGTGCGGCTGGGCCATCGAGAAGATGTCCAAGAGTATGTACAACGTAGTGAATCCGGACAAGATCTGCGACACATACGGAGCTGATACACTCCGCCTGTACGAGATGTTCCTGGGCCCCATCGAGCAGGCCAAGCCCTGGGATACCAAGGGCATTGACGGTGTTAACCGCTTCCTCAAGAAGTTCTGGCGCCTGTTCTGGGACCGCGAAAACTGGCTGGTAACGGACGAGGAGCCCACCAAGGACGAGCTCAAGGCTCTGCACAAGCTCATCGGCAAGGAGCAGGAAGACATCGAGCACTTCTCCTACAACACCACCATTTCGGCCTTTATGATTGCCCTCAACGAGCTGGGTAACTGCTCCAAGCGGGCCATCCTGGAGCCCCTCACCGTGCTGCTGAGCCCGTTTGCTCCGCACATTGCAGAGGAACTCTGGCACCAGCTGGGCCATCAGGATTCGGTGGTGTACGCTTCCTTCCCCGAGTACAAGGAAGAGCTGGCAGCCGACAATTCCGTCAAGTACCCCATCTCCTTCAACGGTAAGACGCGTTTCTTTGTGGATGCCCCGGCTTCGGCCTCTCCCGCAGAAGTGGAAGCTATGGTGCGCGCTCACGAGAAAACGCCTCAGTATGTGGGCGATATGACCATTGCCAAGGTCATCGTGGTTCCGGGCCGAATTGTGAATGTGGTACTCAAAAAGTAGATTATGATTCCCAAGCGTGTTCTCATAACCATTTTCGACTACCTCGTCATTACCTTAGGGACCTTCCTCTTCGTGATGGCCTGGACGTCCTTCCTGCTGCCCAACAATATGATTGACGGCGGTATGACGGGTGCATCGGCCCTTCTGGCTATGGTGACGGGTGTCTCGGTGGATATCTGGTACTTTGGAATCAATGTGGCCCTTCTGATCCTGGCCTGGTTCGTGCTGGGACGCGGATTCGGAATCAAGACCATTTATTCCATCCTGCTTTCCACCCTGCTGTTCCGCGTGCTGGGAAGCGACAGTTTCGTCTTCCTGCAGTCCGTGGAAGGACAGCCCCTGTACGTGGGAGACGGCATCCTGGTCCCCATCATCGGCGGTCTCCTGGAAGCGGTGGGCCTCTCGCTCATCCTCATCCGAGGCGGCTCCACGGGAGGTACGGACATCCTGGCCCTCATCGTAAACAAGTTCTGGCCCATTACCATCGGCCGTTTCTACGTGATGGCCGACTTCGTAATCATTACGCTCCTGATCTTTGTTCCCGGCCACTGCTTTACGGATGTGGTTTACGGTTACATTACTATGGGCGTGTGTGCCTATGTGCTGGATATGATTATGCTGGGTAAGGAATCGGCCGTGCAGGTGCTCATCTTCTCCAATCACCTGGAACTCATAGGAGACTACATCACCCGCATTATGGGCCGAGGCGTTACCGCCCTCAAGGCCATTGGCTGGTTCACGCAGGAAGACCGTCAGGTGCTTATGGTGATGCTTCGCAAGACGGAGCTCTCGGACCTCGTGAAAGCCGTCAAGGAGATTGACCCCAAGGCCTTCGTGACCATTGTGCCCGCCAACAACGTGTATGGAGAGGGCTTTGACGAGATGAAGACCGGTATCTCCCGCACCAAAAAGAAAAAACTGAATAACCAATAGTTATGCCTGTTCTCCAAAAAACCCTCTTCACCCATATCAAGGAGTGGCTGCTGGTCACTTTGGGCATCCTCATCTATGTCACGGCCTGGGCGGTGTTCCTCATCCCCAATAACCTCATTGGCGGTGGCGTATCCGGTATCAGCTCTATGATCCAGTATGCTACGGGCGGTACCATCCAGATGGGTTACAGCTACTTTATCCTCAATGCCATCCTGGTAGCTGCGGCTATCATCATCCTGGGTATGGGCTTCGGCGCCAAGACCATCTACGCCATTATCCTGGCCTCCATTGCCCTGCGTTTCCTGCCGGATATGGTGCCCACCACCATCGTCAAGACGCTGGCCATTGACAACGGCAAGCTCCTGAGCGTGCTTATGGGTGGCCTGCTGGCCGGTATCGGCATTGGTATGAGTATCTCCAACGGCGGTTCCACCGGAGGAACGGACATCATAGCCCTCATCTATACCAAGTATCATAACGTATCCCCGGGTAAGGTAATCCTGGTGCTGGATTTCATCATCATCGGCTCCTCCCTGCTCATCCCTTCCTATGTGAATGAGCTCGATGCCAACGGCCTTCCCGTGCTGGATGCCGCCGGCAACCCGGTTACGTTCAAGATGCCGTTTGCCGAAAAGGTAACCACGGTCCTGTACGGTCTCATTCTGGTAACGGTGAACAGTTATGTACTGGATATGTACATTTCCGGTTCCCAGCAGAGTGTGCAGCTGTTCATCCTCTCCAAGGAGTACGAGAAGATTGCCGATGCCATCTCCAAGGAGATGCACCGCGGTGTCACCGTGCTGGACGGCAAGGGCTGGTACACCAAGCAGGACACCAAGGTTCTTATGGTCCTTACCCGTAAGACCGACCTCAATCTTATGCTGCGATATATCAAGCAGCTGGATCCCAACGCGTTCCTCTCCGTAAGCTCCGTGAACGGTGTGTACGGAAAGGGATTCGAAACCATCAAGAAATAAGTTCTTTTACATATAGGATTACGTGCCCTCGGCGGCCACCGAGAATAGTTTATGGACCTGGCTATGCTTGTCCTGGCTCTTCTCTGTGCGTTGGCGGTAGCGCTTTGCCTGGTTCTGTATTTGCGCCTGCGTAAGAAAGAAGCCCGGATCAGGGCTGTCCTGGAACAGCCCAAAAAGTCGGACGAAGTGTCCGAGCCCTATGAACTGGCGGCGATCGATCAATACCTGTACGACAGGTGCTGCAGGTATATGACGGAGTTTCGGCCCTTCCTGGTTAAGACCTTTAACCTCCAGGATCTGGCCAATGCCGTCTTTACCAATAAATACTACTTGAGCAAAACCATCAACCGTTTCTCCGGCAAGAACTTCCGGCAATATGTCAACTATTACCGGGTTATGTATTCAATGGACTTGTTCCGAAAGAATATGAGCCTGCGGGTCACGGAAATGGCCGAACTCAGCGGATTCCATTCTACCACCTCCTTTAACCAGAGTTTCAAGAAGGTAATGGGGGAGTCACCCAGTTTCTGGTGCTCCCGCGTCCGCAAAAAACAAATGGATAAACTCAAATAAAACCCGGCCCTCAGGACACGTTATCCTTCAATCCCTTTCCAGGTTTCCGGAACAGGGGCAGTTACATCCACCTCGGTCTTTTTGACGGGGTGGATGAATTGTATCCGGCGGGCCAGAAGGCTTATTCCGCCGTCCGGGTTGGAGCGCTTGGCGCCGTACTTGAGGTCTCCCTTGATGGGGCAGCCCATGTGGGAGAGCTGGCAGCGGATCTGGTGATGCCGTCCGGTAAAGAGCTGGATTTCCAGCAGGAAATAGCGGTCGGTGGTCTGGATGAGGGTGTACTGAAGCTTGGCTTCCTTGCCGTTCTTGGCCACGTAAGACTTGTTCTGGGCTTCGTTTCTTACCAGGTTGTCAATGAGAATATCTGACTCTTTTTCAGGTTTGTTGGCAGTCAGGGCCCAGTAGGTTTTGTGAATTTCTCCCTTGCGGAGCATCTCGTTCAGACGCTCCAAAGCCTTGGAGGTTTTGGCAAAAAGGACTACCCCGCTAACGGGCCGGTCCAGCCGGTGGGGAACACCCATAAACACCTGTCCGGGTTTGCCGTCCCGTTGGGCAATGAAGGCCTTGAGGGTCTCGCTCAGGGGTTCGTCGCCGGTTTTGTCTCCCTGCACAATCTCTCCCGTCCGCTTGTTAAAGATGAGCAGATGGTTGTCTTCCAGCAGGATACGGCTGGCTATGTCTTGAAACTCCGTTTCGGGTAAAGTCCTGTATACACTCATAGCGGTTGCAAAGATACCTAATTTTTCTGGCATTTGATTTGTAATATCTATAAAAGGAACACTAAAAACCAATTGATTATGAAAAAGAATTTACTCATATCGCTGATGTTGATCCTCACTGCTTGCGGCAGTTCCGTACAGACGGCCCAGACCGAGCAGGAAGATCCCGTTAATGTAGGTTATGGAAGAACGGTAGACCGCAGCAAGCTCACTTCTTCCGTTTCCACAGTAGACGTGAATACGGGTACCCAGTTGTACCGGGATATTTATGAAATGATTGAAGGCAAGTGCGCCGGTGTAGAGGTAGAAGGCCAGAGAGTCCGTATCCGCGGCGCCGTTACCCGTGACGGAAAGCCCGCAGAGCCTCTATTTGTGGTAAATAACGTGCCCATGTCCAACATCTCCGGCATCTCTCCCTACGACGTCAAATCCATCACGGTTCTCAAGGATGCTGCCTCCTGCGCCATTTACGGTCTCCAGGGTGCCAACGGCGTTATTTTGATTGAACTAAAATAGTTTAAAAAAAGGCCGAATATTTTTGGTAGTTTATAAAAAAAGCCGTACATTT
>JAEEGK010030298.1_pt1 | contig 10732 bp, 7 predicted proteins | sample 8958771 | NCBI WGS metagenome assembly JAEEGK01 (sample SAMN16246547, study PRJNA631951) | gut metagenome | biome: gut microbiome; feature: rumen; material: SC-attached | host: Bos | place: Iran: Karaj | collected 2018-10 | reverse complement strand
TTAGGAACTGCGTCATCTTGATGTCGGCGAGTTGGTTCTTGATGCCGTTCACTTGTTGCTCGTCCTTGAGGTAGTTGGCGGCAATCTTGTCGAGGTTGGCCTTCATGTCGTCTTCGAGGGTGGCGTAGTCGATGCCGGGGAAGATTTGTCTCAGCACGAAGTTCTTCACCTCTTCGTCGTTGATGATGAGTTCGGGGTTGGCCTTCACGATGCTGTCTTCGATGAGCTGCCAGCGCAGACCCTTCACGTAGTCTTTTTCGTAGTTCTTGTCGACATCCTCAGCGGTGATCTTGCCTTGGCTGTTCTCCACAATCCAGCGCTTCATGAAAGCGTCGGGCAGGTCGAAGTGCACGGCAGCCACCAGCTCGTCAATCATCTTGTTGAAGAGGATGGGGTCGGTCTCGGCCTCATGTTGTCTCTCCATCTCGGCTTTGACAGCGGCCTTGAAGGCATCGAGGTCCTTGATTTCCTTGTCGGGGAAGATCTTCTTGAAGAAGTCCTCGTTGAGTTCAGGCTTCTCGTTGCGGATGGCGTCGTCGATGATGATGTTGAAGTCGCCGGCCACAGGAGCGTCGTTGCCCAAAACCTTGGCGGCTTCCTCTTCCGAACCGAACACCTTGGCGAAGTTGACGACAAACTCAGAACCCACTTCCTTGTCGATGAATTTCTTGCGCTGGGTCTTGTTCTTGATTTGGCTCATGTTGAAGAAGACACCGTCTTTCTCGTAACCGCCTTCCACTTCCTTGCCGTTCTTGGCTTCGCGGATCTTGATCTCGAGTCGGTCGTCCTCGCCCACGGTCTCAGGATGGCTCGTGTCGGGGTTGCGCTGTTGGAGGTCTTCAACGACTTTGTCCACTTCTTCGTCGGTGGGGACGATATGGTAGAAGTCGACCATGGTGTTGGTGAAGTCGACGTTGATTTCGGGACGCAGGGCGGCTTCGAAGTAGAAGTCGATGTTGTCATCCTTTTCAAGGTCGGTGGGCTGTTGCTGCTCGGTGTCGTTGAGCGGGTAACCCAGGAGGTCGAGCTTGTTGTCGACGATATGTTTGTTGAGACTGTCGGAAACGATCGTGTTCAGTGCTTCCATCTTGGCGCTGGCACCATACATCTTCTTGATCATGCCCATGGGCACCATGCCGGGACGGAAACCGGGCACGTTGGCTCTTTGGCGCATCTGCTTCAGCGTCTTTTCGACCATTCCTTCGTAGTCGGCTTTTTCAACATTGATTTTGATGGAGATCAGGTTGTCTCCTTTCGTGCTTTGTGTGATGTTCATTTCTTGTATACTATTGATTGTCTTAAACTTGTGCGGATGAAGGGACTCGAACCCTTACTTCGTGAGAAACTAGATCCTAAGTCTAGCGCGTCTACCAATTCCGCCACACCCGCAAGTAAGATGCGTTTTTGAGGGCGCAAAGATACAACTTTTTTGGGAATATCTTCACCTTTATTAATGTGCTTTTCATTTTGGCCTAAACTTCTCTTTTACCCTCATGGCGGATGTGCCTCCGCCATGAGGGTAAAAGAAGGAGGTGGGTAATTAATTCTTCACATCAAGCGCTTCGCGTAACGCATTGCCGATAAGCATAAATGCCAAAACCAAAAGCATGATGGCAATGCCAGGCAGAATGGCAAGGTAGGCTGCATCGAGGATGATGAAGGCGTAGTTTTCCTTGATCATGCTACCCCACGAGGGCATGGGAGGCTGCACGCCGATGCCGAGGAAGCTCAAGCCCGCCTCAAGCAGGATGGCTGAGGCGAAGTTGGCCGCCGACACTACGATGATAGGGTTGAGGATGTTGGGCAGGATGTGCCGGAAGATGATGCGCAAGTCCTTGAATCCCAAGGCGCGACCAGCCTCGACGAAGGTGGTCTCGCGGATGGAGAGGATCTGTCCGCGCACGATGCGTGCCACCTCCACCCACATGGTCAAGCCCACTGCGATGAACACCTGTGCGATGCCCTTACCCAAGGCGAAGGTGATGGCAATGACCAACAGCAGGGTAGGGATGGACCACACCACGTTGATGAACCAAACCACCGCATCGTCGACCTTGCCACGGAAGAAGCCGCCCAAGCTACCCATCACGATGCCGATCATCAAGCTGAGCAGCACCGCGATGAAACCCACAGTGAGACTGATGCGGCTGCCTAACACCAGCCGGCTGAGGAAGTCGCGCCCAAACTGGTCGGTGCCGAGCAAAAACTTACGGTGCTTCACGCAGTGGCTTCTGATATAGCTATCCGCCTCTTCACTTGAAGAGAAACAGGTCCCTGAGCCCTGAGCCTGTCGAAGGGTCGAAGGGCCGCTTGCCAGAAGTTCTTTATTATCGACAGTCTCTGTCCTTACACTCGATGCCCCCTCCCCCTGATAAAGATAAACCGTCGTCGTCTCTTTATTAATATGCAGGCTGTCAAAAGGCAGATATATGCAGTCGTCGGGGCGTCCGTTGAGCAGGAAGTCGAGGAAGGACGTCTTGGCTGGTGGTGTCTCCTTGGGCACCATCAGCATGTCGACCTCGAAGCCAGGCTTCTTGGTGCTGATCTCAAGGATTTGCCGGTTGGCATTGGGGGTCTTGTCGGGGATGATGACGTAGGCAAACAGAGCCAACAATGCCCAGAGGATGACGAAGCCGAGGGAGACCATTCCGAGTTTGTTGCTGCGGAACCGTTTCCATGCCAGTGCCTTGGGCGATTGGTTTTGTGTGGGCTTGCCGTCCATGATACGTCGTGGTTTGAGCCGTCAAAAATACGGAATTCGCCCCTGATTTTGAGTCAAAAATGAAAAAAATGAAATTTTTGACGGATTTTGATGGCCATTTCGGAAAAAAGTAGTATTTTTGCAGCCGATTTCGCGAATGCGGAACAGATGGTGGGTGTAGCTCAGCTGGTTAGAGTACCGGATTGTGGTTCCGAGGGTCGTGGGTTCGAATCCCATCTCCCACCCAAAGCAAGAGGTTCGAGAGAGCCTCTTTTTTTGTTGGTTCCCGCGATTTGCGGAAAAATGTGTACTTTTGCACCTCAAATTGAAGGACATGGCAAGGATAATGGCAATCGACCTCGGACGTAAGCGTAGCGGCATCGCCGTCACCGACCCTTTGCAGATCATCGCAAATGGGCTGACGACGGTGGAGTCGCACAAACTCGTCGACTTCGTGCTGAATTACCTGAAGACGGAGGAGGTAGAACAGATCGTCATCGGCGAGCCCAAGGACATGAAGAACAACCCTTCCGACTGCTCAAAATACATCGAGCCTATCGTCAATCGCTTGAAGAAACTTCTTCCAGACATGAAGATCGTGCGCTACGACGAGCGTTTCACCTCGGTGATGGCGCACCAGACCATGATTGACGCCGGCCTGAGCAAATCCAAGCGTCAGGACAAGGAACTCGTCGACACCATCGCCGCCACCATCATCCTCCAATCCTACATGGAATCCATTAAAACGCGGAATTAACTCAATTATCAATTGTCAATTATCAATTTTCAATTCTCAATATGATTTTACCTATTGTAGCATACGGTCACCCCACCCTAAAGGCCATCGCCCAGCCCATCACACCCGAGTATCCCGAACTGGAGACCCTGTTGAACGACATGTGGGAGACGCTGGCCCATTCCGAAGGCGTCGGCTTGGCCGCACCCCAAGTCAACAAGTCCATCCGCCTGTTCATCGTCGACGGCAACCCCTTCTATCCCGATTATCCGGATGGCAAGGGTTTCAAGCAAGTGTTCATCAACGCCCAGCTCCTTGAGACCTTTGGCGACGAGGTACCCTTCAAGGAAGGCTGTCTCAGTCTGCCCAACATCTATGAAGAGGTGATGCGCCCCGAAAAGATCCGCATCAAGTACCTCGACGAGAATTTCCAGGAACACGAGGGCGTGTTTGAAGGCATCCGTGCCCGTATCATCCAACACGAATACGACCATCTTGAAGGTCATGTCCATGTCGACCGCATCGCCCCGCTGCGCAAGACCTTGCTGCAAAGCAAGCTGCGCGCCATCTCCGAAGGCAAGTGCGACGTGGACTACCGCATGATTTTCCCGCATAAGAAGAAACACAGATAAAAAACCGAATACGATGAAAAACACCTTGAAACTGATGGCTTTCGCCCTGTTGGCGTTCGGAATGTTCGCCTGTGGCGGAAAGCAACTGACGCAAGCTGACCTGAAAGAGGCCGAAAAGACCTTGTTTAATGCCGACCAATCGCTGAACGTGGACGTGGCTCCGCAAGTGGCGGAGAAGTATTGCCAGTTCGTCAAGCAACACCCGAAGGACTCCACGGCCGCCGAGTGGCTCTACCATGCTTTGGAGATCAACGTGCTGTTGAAAAACGCCGAAAAGAGTGAGGCACTCTGCAACCAGCTGCTGAAAGACTATCCCAAATCGGGTTGGGCTCCCATGAGCCTTTTCCTCATGGGTTCATACGTCTATGACGAGCAACTCAACGACACGGCTCGTGCCCATGTCGCCTACCAGAAGCTGATCGACAACTATCCGAACAGCGAACTCGTCGACGACGCCAAAAAATCCATCGAGTATCTCGGCATGACGCCCGAGGAGATCATGTCGCTCTTCATGATGGAAGGGATGCCGGTGGAAGAAGTTGACGAATAAGTGCCACTGGTAACCAATAAAAAAGCCTGCGTGAGTCACGCAGGCTTTTTTATTGGTTAGCAACCGAAGGCTTTCTTCAGCTTGTCCACAAGGTCGAGTTTCTCCCAGCCGAAGAACTCCACGTCTTTGTAGGTCTTGCCGTCTTTGACGTAGGTGGTTTTGTCCTTGTAGAACACCTCGACAGGTTTGACCACAGGCTGGCGACCGAAGTGGCCGTAGGAAGCCGTCTCCTCGAAGATGGGGTTGGTGAGGCCGAAGCGCTTCACGATGAAGTAAGGTCTCAGGTCGACGAGTTCCTTCACCTTGAGGGCAATCTCGGCGTCGCTCATCTTGACGTGCGAGGTGCCGTCGGTGTTGATGTAGAAGCCCACAGGCTCGGCCTTGCCGATGGCGTAGGCAATCTGCACCAAGGCTTGGTCGCAGACGCCAGCGGCCACGAGGTTCTTGGCGATGTGGCGTGCTGCGTAGGCGGCCGAACGGTCCACCTTCGAGCTGTCCTTGCCCGAGAAGGCACCGCCACCGTGGGCACCGCGACCACCATAGGTGTCGACGATGATTTTACGACCCGTCACGCCCGTGTCACCATGAGGTCCGCCGATGACGAACTTGCCCGTCGGGTTCACGTAGAGCTTCATGTCGTCGCCGAAGAGTTTCTTCACGCGGGCAGGCAGTTGCTTCTTCACCCTTGGGATGAGGATGTCGCGCACGTCGGCCTCGATTTTTTCGACCATGCGTACATCGGCCTCGTGCTGGGCCTTCTCGCTGTTGTCGGCGGGTTTGATGAAGTCGTCGTGCTGCGTGCTGATGACTATGGTGTCGATGCGGAGGGGATTCCAGCCTTCGCCGTATTCCACCGTCACCTGCGACTTGGCATCGGGACGGAGGTAGGTCATCTTCTTGCCTTCGCGGCGGATCTTGGCCAACTCCAAGAGCAACATGTGGGCGAGGTCGATGGTGAGTGGCATGTAGTTCTCGGTCTCCTTGCAGGCGAAGCCGAACATCATGCCTTGGTCGCCGGCACCCTGGTTCTCAGGTTTTTCGCGACCCACGCCCATGTAAATGTCGTTCGACTGTCCGTGCAGGGCCGACAAGACGCCACACGACTGAGCGTCGAATTGGTACTCCGACTTGTTGTAGCCGATGCGGTCGATGACGCGGCGGGCCACGTCTTGGATCTCGACGTAGGCGTTGGTGCGGATTTCGCCGGCAACGACGACCAAACCGGTAGTGACTAAGGTTTCGCAAGCCACCTTTGAGGTGGGATCAAAACGGAGAATCTCGTCCAATACGGCATCCGAAATCTGGTCACATACCTTGTCGGGATGGCCTTCCGAGACGGATTCTGAAGTGAAATAATAACCCATAACAAATTGTTTATTAGTTAGTTAATAATGAATTTGTGTGGGAAGTTGTTGACTGAAAGGGAAGGAAAAAGCATTGGTTTAGCATTTTTTCTTGTGGTTGCAATCAAATCAAATCTTTCCACGTTTGCGGGTGCAAAAGTACAAAATAAATCCGAACGAGATACCTCATTCGGATTTATTTTTTTCAGCATTGTGATCCGCATTTATCTTATCATAATCTTCTGCGTTTTCACATTCTCGCCGCTGATGAGGCGCAACACGTAGACGCCCGCCGTCATCCCGTTTGTAGAGACGTTTCCTGAAACGTCTCCTTCCCGTGAAACAATCACGCGTCCCATCATGTCGATTACCTGCAAGGTTGCGCCTTCGACGTTATCCGTAATGATGATGTTGCCATTGTTGATGAATGCAAAGGACGCTGAGCCTGTCGAAGCGCCGTTCTCATCATCGGTGCTGAACACCAAGCGGAAGCGTGAAGCGTAGTCGTCCGTCTTGGCCTCAAAGGTATATTCAGGTGTTTGCAGCAGGTCCACATCGGCACCTGTCATGTTGTCGATGAGGTGGAGATAGTTCATCTCAGTGTTTTCATGATTCACCGAGAGCGTGTAGCTGCCGTTTTCGGCGGTCTTGAAGTTGACAGGTACCTCACCTTGCATTTCGGCATAGACCACTGCATAGTCCTGAAGGCCCTGCTTGATGAACAGCTTGGTGCCATTGGGTTTTAAGTTGAACTTGTTCAAAGCCTGGCCTTCGCCGAAACGTACTCTGGCGCGGTCAATGACTTGCTGAGGTCCCTGAGCCTGTCGAAGGGCCGATCCCTTATACACATTCAAGGTGAGCGAACCTCCCTTGCTTTGGGTTTCGGGCTGCGTTCTGGTGAATGTAACAGCGTTGTCGTTGGCATCTGTAGCCTGCACGAAAATTCCTTGCAGCGGGGCAATGACTCCATTAACTGAAGTGTTGATTTCCAGCTCGTCGTTGGTGGCATTCATTACGAAAAAGTCGCGCGGCTCGGCAAGATAGGCGTTGCAGGCGAAGGGGTTGCCCACGAGGTTGAAACCGGCAAATTCTACAGAATTATCATAGACCAGCGGCACTACAATATTATTGTTTGAAGGCTGCAACTCATCTTCAATATCAATCATAACAGCGTCGCTCTCACCATCGCCGCTATTGGCATAGAGGTAGCCTTGGCCATTGTTCAGCATGAAACCAGGATACTGATGGTAGTTTTCCCATTCAAGCGTAATACCTTGTTCGTTGGCAGGTGCACTTTGGTTGAAGCGGTAGAGGTCATAGTTATTGGAAAGCATTGTTTCAGATGGTGCCACAGCCACTTTCATAGGCGAGGCCAGGAGATACCAGCCGTTGGACTTCACTTCTCCTGTGGTTTGCTCAATAGTGTAAGGCACGATGTTCTTCTGCACCGTGGCAGTCACACCTTCGTTGCTGTGCTTCAGTTGTCCGCCGTCGGCAATGGTGAGAGTCGCACCTTCATTAATGCTGATGTCTTCAACATGGGCAACATAGTTGGCTGGAATGGTTGCATTGGCTGCAATCTCGACATGACTTCCAATGGTAGGTACTACATTATTGCTCCAGTTGGAAACCTTGTTCCAGTTGCCGTCAGTGGTGAAAACTGCTGTACGGTTATTAGTGAAAGTAAATGTGTCATTTGTTGTTGCACCATTTACCCTGATCACATCACCTGGAATGAAGTTCCTTGCAGTGAATGTTGCAATGTTGTCTGTTACATTTACAGTTTCAATCAATTCATTATTCACATAAAGACTCAATGAATTACCATCATTTGTGTAACACTTTATCACTCTGTTCGTTAACTTCTCAAAATCCTTTCCGCAAATGTGTACAAATTTGTCTGTCTGGTTCCACCAAGCCTTGTAAAGATAGAAGGGATCCTTCTTTGTGATGTGGTCTCTCTCAACAAGCCCCTTGTCATTAAGTCTTCTCAATTCATCATCTATTGTTGTGTTCTCTCCATCAGGGCATACTGTATAACCCTCATTTCTGCCTGACACAGCAATGTCAAAGAGTTGCCATTGTGATGTGAACAACAACTCTGGTTTGTTCTTGATGGCTGCGATGTGTCCTTCATGCAACCACATCATATATTCAATGTCGTGACGTGCTCCACCAGAACCCTTATTGGTTGTTGTGCTTGCTGATTCAGAGTGACAATGCTGTGTACCACCACAACCATACTCAGAATAAGCAACAGGTTTACCAAGAGCCGTAATAGTATTAGCAATTCGTCTATTAAGTTCAGTTGTTGGATTATTTGATGTCTGACTTGCGTACCATCCCACATAGATGTTACAACCAAACCAGTCCATATCTGGATTGTTGTAATAACCGGAAGGATCGGCTCCCGGACCTTGTGCGAGCACATAACCTACCCAACGCTCTGGATCTAAGTTCTTAATGAGAGCTTTATATCCCTCAATCTTCACCTTAGCAAAGTCCTTATCATCTGTGGTTGTCTCATTACTCAATCCCCAGAATATGATGCACGGGTGATTGTAATGCTGGTTAACCATATCCGTGTACTGACCTTCAAGGTGTGTATAGTAATCTGCCGGCATGGTCGATTGCATCTTATTTACGCAAGGACCTTCAGTTTGTACAACGATACCTAATTGGTCACATCTATCGTATGTTTCCTTAGGATGTGGATAGTGTGCTAAACGTAAGAAGTTAAGACCAAGTTCATGTATTGTATTAAATGTATTATCGTAGTCAGTGTCAGTTAATGCGTTAGCTTTTCCTTCTATATCATCGTGCATACAACATCCTCTCAATAAGTAAGGCTGTCCATTAAGTAAGAAACCAGTATATTGATTCCCATTTACGGTTTCATTAATTACATACTCATAGAATCTCAAGCCGTAAGGCCTTTCGTATCTGTGATACAACTCATTATCATGGTAAATCTCGAGTTTCACGTTATACAAATATGGGTCGATTGTACCATTCCAAAGATGAGGATTAGTGATGGTTGTTGTGAAAACCAATTCTTCTCCTGTACTGTTCTTTGTCTCAGTATAAGTACAGTTATCACCACTAATTGTACATACGACGGTAGCACCGGTTGGTATGGTTGTCTTCACATGGATGGTAGCTTCAGCTGAAGATACCGTTGATGTGATATGGAATCCATCATAACCATAATTCATTGAAGGCAAGCATGGGCTTGTAAACAGCTTTACTTTACCCAATGTAGCATTGAAATTAAAATCACCTGCTGCTGGAGCAAGAGAATTTCCTTCATTGTTTTTCAACGCTACTTTGATATGGTTTGTACCCTTATGAACATAGTTTGATATATCAACGAAGAATGCAGTATATCCTCCCCAGTGCTTCTCTACTTGAACGTCATCCACATATATAGTTGCAGATTGGTCAGCATGTTGGAACCAAAGATATGTTGGCTGTGGGCTACGGAGATTAACATCTGTCTCAAAGTTAAACGTGCCTCTTGCGTATCTTGGTGAATGTCCGTCAATCGCATTAACAGAATAAGGTGTTGTTATGGTATTACCTCCATAAGTCCATGAATTAAGGGATTGGTTTGAATACTCATAGATGGTTCTATCATCATATTCACAAGTCTGACTTATAGTTGCACTTGTTTTTCCATCCTTTTCTGAATAACATTCAATGAAGGTGTCACCGGTCATTGTTATTGGAGTTGTATACTGTGTGTAATTTCCACTATGGTCTAACTGATAGTATATGATAGCCCCAGTTGTTGTACAAGATAATTCAATCTCAAATCCATCACATGATATTGTAGGAACATTTGGTGTTCCATCGTCTACAACAGTCCAGCTTGTAGGAATACCAGAATTACCTCTTGTCCATTTGCCGCTTTGAATAGCTGTTCCACTATCTTTAACAAATGTCCCTGATGAAGCAACACCTGAAACCCAATTCTGCAAACAATTAGTTTCCCCAAATCCAGCATTAGCTATACATTTTATATAGTTAAGATTTGAACACCCGTTAAACATATTTCCATAACATTCTCTAACAAGTGTGGTGGCATTAAGTTCAGGTGCAGTAGTTATTACACATTTTTCAAACATATACCAATAACAACCTTGCGCTAACGTTGATGCTGGAAGAACAGGTGCGACACTTAGCGAAGTACAGTAGCTAAACATAGCACGGTAACAGTAATTAGTCAGAGTAGTTGCAGGAAGAATCAAGTTCTCTGCTGACACTGCCTTTGACTGTTTGAATATAGAACAAAAATTATATGAGCCTTCCATTGTTGTCTGACCAACAAAGTTGTCACCATAGATAAGACTCATTATATTACCAGAGATGTTAAATGTTGCTGTACCACCATCAAATCCAGAATAATTGCTCTTATCTATTGCATAGGTTTGATTATTTCCCTTTAATTCTACAACATCACCAGCATCTACACTTATTGTAACATCATTTCCAGCTGTTATTGATGTCCATGAACCACCATTGATTCTGTATGAGATTTCTTTTTCCATGCCAGATCCAATGGACTTCCAAGGAATTTCCCCACCAGTGAGCACATTGAATGTGAGATAATTTTGTGAGTAGTCATCGCTTTGGATGTACTTTGTTGCCACATCTGAATTAAGATAGCCTGCGTGGGTGGCGATGGCCTTGACGGTGGTGGCGAGTTCAACAGTGAAGGGTTCGCTATATTCGGTGCTTGAAATGGTCGGGGTGTCGCCGTTGGTGGTG
>JAEEGK010030296.1_pt1 | contig 10733 bp, 7 predicted proteins | sample 8958771 | NCBI WGS metagenome assembly JAEEGK01 (sample SAMN16246547, study PRJNA631951) | gut metagenome | biome: gut microbiome; feature: rumen; material: SC-attached | host: Bos | place: Iran: Karaj | collected 2018-10 | reverse complement strand
TCATTGTTTTGATTGTATTTTTCAGAAATAAAAAAAGAAAAGAAAATAAAGATAATTATGAAAAATATTTTAATATAGAAAAATTATAAAAATTTTAAAAAAATAAAAAATTTTTTCAAAAATTAATTTTTGGCTATTATTGGAGATTGGGGATTGGGCCTAATTCCCAATAATAGCCAATCATAATAATATAATTATTTGAAAATTCTTTTTTATATTTTGGATTTAAAAAAAAAAATAAAATAAATAAAATACCATAAAATATAAAATAATCCAAATATTAAAATATAAATTAATTTATAAAAACATAAAAATTAAAAATGGGAAACCTAAGTTATCCAGACAGAGCATATTTCCAAAATTATAAAGATAGAAAAATAAAAATAATAACATTTTCAATGCTATCTCAAGCATTTTCAAAATGTCAACAAAATAATTTATTAACATTTCAAAACTTTAATGAATGTTTAAGAGTATTATTAACAGATGAACATTTTCCATTAATACAATATACATATTTATCAGAAAAATTATTTAGATTAATAGATAAAAATAATAATGGAGTAATAACAGCTGATCAATTTACAAAAGGAATGTGTATGGCATTAAGTTGTCAAGATCAAAGAATTCAAATTTTATTTGAAGCAATGAAAATTAATATTAATAAAAATTATCTTACTTTTGAAGAAGTTTATCAATTTTTTTTAAATAGTTGGATTACTGGTTTTAATTATATTTTTGGTTATATTAATTATTATTTAAGAAATGAATTTATTCAAAAAAAAATTCCTATTCCTTCAAGTAGAGATGAAATGATGACTATTGTTAATAGACATAAACAAGATCTTCATAATTATTTAGTTAAAAATTTATATGATAGTGGTATTAATAGTAATGGTCCTATTTCTTTTGAAATGTTTAAAAATTGGGTTCTTAAAGATAATACTCTTGAAATTAATTATGGGAATAAATTATTTAGATTTGCAACTAGTATTTTATATTTTGAAAATATTGGATTAAATATTCAAGCTTAAAAATTTAAAATAATAGAAATATAAAAACTATTTTTTATATGATTATTGAAACAAATTTTATTATATTTTTATTAATTTCTTAAATTTTTTTTTTTGAATATATTTCAATTGAAATTTCTATTTTACTTCATTTCATTTTTCTTCAATTAATTTTGAAATCTTAGAATTTATTATTAATTTATAATTAATTTTAACATTTATTTTAAAGTTTTTTATATAAAATATACAATAAAGATAAAAAAATATGTGAATATATTTAATAAAAAAAACACTTATTATATATTGTTTTATATAATATCTTTTTTAAAATCTTAAACAAATATCAAAAAAATATAAAAAAAAAGCATTATTTTTTCTTAGGAGCTTTTTTTCCTTTATCTTTAGGTTCACTTTCTTCATAAGTTGAATCTTCTTCAATAGTTCTAACACAATAACCATCAAATTTCAAAGGTTCTAAAGTAGGAACAGGTGGTTCTTCACTTTTTTTATCTTTTTTTTCTTCTTTTTTCTTTTCTTCTTTTTTTTCTTCTTCTTTCTTTTCTTCTTTTTTTTCTTCTTTTTTTTTTTCTTCTTTTTTTTCTTCATCAGGAATTTTTATATAATTTAATTCATAAACAGTTTTATTTTCTAAAAATTCATTTGCTAAAGATTCTAAATTATCATTTATATTCATAACTTCACCATTTGAGTCAATTAAATCAATTGTTAAATTCATTTTTGATTTATTTTGTTTTTTAAAATGAATTAAAATTTCTCCTAATTTTTTTTTTTTATCCATTTTTATTTCTTTATTATTATTTAATGTAGTTAATTGATTTTGAACATCTTGTATTTTTTCTTGTAAAGCAACAATTGCTTTATTATCTAATTGATCTTCTATACTTTTAGTATCTTCTTTTTTCTTTGTTGCAGTTTCTTTTTTTTCTTTTCCTTTATCTTTAGCATTTTTTTTTTCTGCTTCTTCTTTTTCTTTTTTCTTTTCTTCCTTTCTTATTTTATCTTCCAAAACTTTTTTTGCTTCATTATATTTATCTTCTTCAATTTTTAAATCTTGTTCATGTGCTTTTAACATTTTATTTAAATTTTCTTCTTCTTTTAATGAAGACTCAATTTCTTTTTGTAAAGAAGAATCTTTTGAATTAAGTAACTTAATTATATTATTTAAAGCAACTGTTTTCATATTATCAATTAATGTTGGTGTTGATGTATTTGTATTGAAGATTGAATATTGATTATATCCATATGTTACGAGAATAAAACTCATTTTTATTTTTATTTATTTTTTTTAATTGATTATTATTTTTAATTTTTTATTTATTTAATTTTTTAAATATGAATTGTACTGATAGAGATAATTATTTTTCTATTTATATGAAAAGACGAAAAAATTTGAATAAAAGTAAAAAAAATATTTTTGGAAAATCAAATAAAACTTTAAAAAATGCAAATATTTCTAATTTGAATCTTCATAATGAAAAATCAAGTAATAAAATTATGTTTGATAATTCCGGTAAAAAAGAAAAAAGTTCTATTTCTTACATTAGAAATCAATTTTTTCAAAAAGATAAAGAAATTATAACTGTTAATAAAATTGATAATAACTTCGATGAAGATGAAAAAATTGATTATTTACAAAAGAAAATATATAATATTTTAGATATAATTGATAATTTTAAAGCTGAATATTTCCAAAAAAATGAGAAAAAAATGAGTGAAAAAAAAAATGAAATTGAAAATATTCAAATAAGAAATAAAGATATAAATATAAATAAGCACAATCAAATAAAACAAAATCATAAATTAATTTCATATAAAGATACAAAAAAAAAGACATTAATAAATAATAATAAGGAAAATATAAATAATAATAATAAAAATGAAAATCAATCAATAAATAACTTTACAAAAAAAAATAAACATCAAAAATCAAACAGTCAATTTTGTCCTCAAAAAAAAGTAAAAGAAATTTTAATTAAAAAAAGATTTGAATATAGTAATTCAATAAATAAAAAATTTTTAAAAAACAAAAATAAGAATTTATCTCAAAGTCAAGTTTTTTTAAATAAAAAAGGAATAAATCAAAATAATTCACCAAGTATAAAAAAAATAAATGATAATTTTGAAATAGGAAGTGATAATTCATCAACAAGAGAAATGTCAGAAAAATTATTTAATGAAGCCAATTTAATTAACAAAAATAAAAAACTCTTAATTAATAATTTAAGTAGACAAAATAAAATAAAAGGAATTAAAATAAAAGATTTTAAACAATTAACAAAAGGTTGTCAAGAATTTAATGATAAATATAAATGCATTTCTGAAAGAGCACAAAGAAAAAAAAACATATCTAAAAAATATGAATTTGATATTGATTAAAAAATTTAAATGATAATTAAAAATTATTATATATTTATTTTGATATTATAAATAAAAAAAATAGCTTTTAATTTATTTTTTCATTAGATAAATTAAAATAAATTAAATTATAATGGAAATTTCTCCTATTCCAACAACATATATTCAAAGAACTGATAATAAAATTTTTGATACTCAAGAATATAAAAGACTCTATAAACCAAAAAAAAAAAAATTTAAAAATTCTTCTATATCAACAAGATCACAACCAGATCCTTGTAATAAAGAATTAGTATATTTTGATAGAGGTAATAGTCAAGAAAGAATTAAAGAAAGAGAACCAAAATTAATTTTATATTCATCTAATGTTCAAAATCAAATTCAAAAAATTGATAGAAATCAATTTAAAATTAATTTTGATAAATTAATTGAATGTGAAAAAAATGGAAATAATAATAATCAACCAACAATATATTTCACAATAATATAAAAATTAATAAATAAAATTATTTTATAAATATAAAAAAAATGAATAATACAATTTATTATACTCCGTTTTCTACTATAAATAATTCATATTTTAAAACAGATTTTAAACCAAAAAGTAACTTAAAATTCTACATTAATTTAAAACAAATTTTAAGAAAAGAAAAAAGTCATACTAATATAAAACAAAAAATAAATAATTCTTATAAAAGTTTTTTAAAAACTGTAAATACTGGAGAAACAAATTCAACTGCATCTGAAAATAATATTCATTTGAATAAATATTTATTTAATAAATTACCTAAAATTTCTAATGAGACTTTATTTAAAAAATCTATTAATAAGAGTAAAATTTTAATACCAAAAATTATTGATAATATAAAAAATAATAAAAAGAAAGAAAAAGATGATATTGAAAATGATTTTATGAAATATTATAAAAATCATTCATATACAACTCAAAGAACTAGATTTAAAGTTAATTTAATTAATTTTACAAATGAAAAGAGATTAAAAGTTTTAGAAAGTAGAAGAAAATTATTTCAACATATAAGTAAAGATGTTGAAGAAATAAAAAATAGAACTAAATTAATTAAAGTAATTACAAATTATATATCACCATATGTTGAAAAAAATAAAAATGCAAAACTAAAAATGTTAAAAAAAGCAAAAGAAAAAAAATTAAAATTAAATCAACAAAATTCAAAAAGTGAAAAAAATTTTTTAAAAAGTAATGAAAATTCACCAAGAAATTATTTAAAAATCATTAGTTTATGTAAAGTAAAAAGAAATAATAGTGATATTGGATTTCAAAAATCAAAAATAAAAATAGATAGAAAAGTATAAATTTTTTCTTTCCTTATAAAATATTATATATATAATTAATTATTTTATAAATGACTAAAAAAATAACATTTAATCGAAAATATATAAATCAAAATTTATTTCCATCCATTGATAAACCAAAAGACAGAGTTCAATCATCATATAAGAATTTAAAAATTAAAAAAAATAATATCTCATTAATTGAATTTATTCTTTCAAAATCTGATGAAGAATTTAATAAAAAAGAATTAGAATCATTTCAAAATAATTTAATAAAGAATACAACAGAAAATAATACAGAAAAAAAACAAGAATTTTCTTTTCCTTTTATAAATACAAAAAATTATAATAATATAAGTGAATTTCCAAATGGAATTAAATCAACCAATATTGAAACTACAAAAGTATTAATGAAAAAATTAAGAAATAAATTAGATCTTAAATTAGCTCAATTAAATATAAACAAAAAATTAATTCCAAAAAATCCAAATTTAAATGCTTATAAAAGTGTTTCAAGTAAAAGTTTAATTTCAATTAAAACTTTTGATACAGAAAATAATAATAATCAAATGGAAATTTCTTTAAAAAAAAATCACAGAATTCCTAATCAATTTTTCAGTCATAAATTAAGTCATTCATTAAATCAAGTTTTAATTAAAGCAAAACAAGAAGAAGATTTTTCTACTGAACAAGGATTGAAAATGCTTGAAGATTTAAAAGGAATTCATTATTTTAGTTTATCAAGAAATAAAATTAGGAAAAATTCAATAAAAAATATTATAAATTTAAAAAAAACAATGAAAAACTCATCTAGTCATTTAAATTATAAAGACAATTTTTTAACAGAAATTATTAAACCACAAAAGGTTTTTCCAAATGAAAAATTTAATACATTTTTTTCAAAAAAAGAATTTTTAAAAAAGTAAAGAATAATTAATAATAAATTTATATTATAATAAGATAATTTATATTTTATTAATTATGTTTTATATATGTAAATATATATAATATCTAATTTACTTTATTTAGAAATTGTTTTAGCAAATAATTAAAATATATTTTTTATTGAATTTTAAATATGTTTAATTAGGATTTTTTTTTAATTTAATTCCTCCACATATTTATATTTTTATTAGTAAATGAAAAAAAGAAATATTTTATTAAATTAATATATTTATAAAAATTAATTTTTATTTCTATAATTAAATAATTTTAAATATTTTTATTACATTATTTTTTTTATCTTTTTTTATTTATTTAAATTGTCTTATTTTAAAAAGAAATAAAAATAATTTCAATTTTTATTTTGATAAAAGAAATTTATTATTATATCATGAATTTAATCATTAATAATATATAAAGAAATTTTTTCTATATTTTTAAAATATTTTTACTTTTTATAACAAATTGATTTTTATATATTTAAAATATTATTAGAATAAAAGATAAAAATATAAATTAATTAATTGTTTATTAAATTATTCGTTTTCATTTAATAAAAAAGTAATTTTTTACATCAACTTTCATCTCTCAATCGAATATTAATTTTCTCTTTTATAATAATCCAACAAAAAGAATTATTTAAGAAAATTTTCATAAATAAAGCTTTATATACTAATTTGTAATATTAAAAAAAAATATTAAATTAATTTAAAATGGGAAATGAAATAAGATGTAGTAAATTATTATTTCTAAATTCATTATAAATTAATAGGTAAATGTGCATGTAATAAAAAAGACTATGATAATATAATAGATTTAAGTCAATCAAATGAAAAAAATCATACAGTTATTCCAAATTTAGCATTAACTGCAGAAAAAATGATAGAACTTTCCTTTGTAGCTCGAAATACAAATAATAATATAAATAACAAAAATAATAATTTAAACAACAATACAAAATCAACAGAATCAGAAACAAATTTTAATCATTCATTTCAAAGAGCATTATCAAATAAAAATTTAAATAATGATATAAATACAAATACATCTAGAAATAATGCAAATGTATCAAATACAAATGTATTTCCAAAAAGTTCTTTTTCACCAACTGCAAATTATTTTAAAAAACAAAAAACTAATAATGTGAATCAAAATAATATTTTAGAAGGTCATTTAGTAACAGATATTGCAATAATAAATCAATTAAAATCTTTATTATCAACTCATTTTCTTTTTAATTCAATGAATCAAGATTTTATTTCTTATATAATATCAAATTTTTATTCATATGATTTTCCACAAAATACAACAATTTATGAAGAAGGAGATTTTGGTAATTTTTTTTTTGTACTTTCAAAAGGAGTTTTAGAATGTTTTAATAGTAAAAAAATACCAACAAAAATTAAAGCATGGAAATGTTTTGGAGAATCTTCATTATTAAATAATACTAAAAGAGAAGATACAATAACTTCAATTCAAAAAGTTACTTTATTAGTTCTTGATGGTTATGTTTATAGAGAATGTTTACAAAGAATTGCAGATGATCAATATAAAGATAGATTTAGTTTTTTAAATAGTTTATCTTATTTTAAACCTTTAGATAGTATTTCTAAATATATTTTAACTGAAAAATTAACGACTGTTAAATTTGAAACTGGAATTAAAATTATTCAAAAAAATGAAACTGGTAATTCAATGTATATTATTAAGAAAGGTTCGGTTAGTTGTCAAATTAAAAAAAAAGAATTAAGAGTATTAAGTGATAATGATTATTTTGGTCAAAATGCAATTTTATTTGATGTTCCAAGATCAATGGATGTTATTGCAAAAGAATATACAATTTGTTATATGTTAACAAGAGATGATTTAAAAGAAGTTTTTGGAAATGATAAATATAGAGATAAAGTTTTATTTTCTTTTTTTAAAAGTGTTATTAGTGCAAATGATGTAATGAAAAATATAATATTTGATTCATTATTTGAAGTAATATTTAATAGTTTTATTATTAAATTATATAAAGAAAATGAATTCATAATAAATCCTTTAATACCATCAAATAGTTCAAATAGAAGGATTATAATAGTATTAGATGGTAATATAAATGATAAAGAAACAAATATTAAAATTGCAAGTAGAAATGAAATAGTTGGATATGATTGTATATATGATAAAGAAAAAACAATATCAGAAAATTATATTGCAAAACCAGATTTAATTTCATTAGAATGTGATATAGATGAATTTTCAAAAGTAATTCAAAATACAGTTGGAATGGATTCAAATAGAAATCAAGATAATATAAAATCAAAACCAAATAATCCAGTAAAATTACTTAATAGAATATCCAAATTACAAGATTATTATTTATTTCAAAGTTTATCAAAAAAAACTTTAGAAAAAATAGCAATTAAAATGACTAAAGAAAAATATAAAAATGGAGATGTGATTGTAAATGAAGGATCAAAAGGTTCTAAATTTTATTTAATTTATAAAGGAAGAGTTAAAATAACAAAAGATGGAAAGTATTTAAGACATTTAGAAACTGGAAATTGTTTTGGTGAAAGGGCAATTTTAACTTCAGATGATATAAGAACTGCAACAGTAATTGCAGTTGGTAAAAAAGTAGTTTGTTATATTTTATCAAAAGAAGATTTTAGTTTAATTTTAAATGATGAAAATACTAAAAATTATTTAATTAAAAAATTATCTTTACAAGATGATGATATTTTACTTGATAATTTGAAAATGATTAAATTTTTAGGAAAAGGAAAATTTGGAAATGTATATTTAGTACATAATAATAAGAATGTATATGCAATAAAGGCAGTATCAAGAATAGCAGTAAATAAACAAAAAATGTTAGCACATTATTTTGTAAATGAAAGAAGAATAATGTTAACAATAGATCATCCATTTATAGTAAAAATGGTAAAAACATTAAAAAATGAATATTTTTGTTTTTTTCTAATAGAATATATAAATGGTACAACATTAGAAGAACATTTAAAAAAAAATCGTCAAATAAACAATCTTCACAATATAGAAGAAACAAAATTTTATATAGCAACATTATTAATGACAATAGATTATTTACATAATAAAATGATAGCCCATAGAGATATAAAACCAAATAATATAATGATAGATGCAAATGGTTATTTAAAATTAATAGATTTTGGTACTGCAAAAGTATGTAAAGATTATACTTCAACTGTTATTGGGACTCCTCATTATATTGCACCTGAGATTTTAAAAGGAAAAGGTTATTCTATGTCTTGTGATTATTGGTCTATTGGAATTACACTTTTTGAAATTTTTTATGGAAGATTTCCTTTTGGAAGTGATGCTAAAGATATTATTGAAATTTATAAAGAAACTGTTAATCAACCTTTAATTTTTCCTATTAATTCTTCTAGTTTTAAAGAAGTTAATGAATTAATTAGTGATTTGTTAAAAAAAAAAGTTAAGGAAAGACTTTGTAGTTTTACTCAAGTTAAAGAAGAAAAATTTTTTAATGGATTTGATTGGGATAAATTAATTGATTTTAAATTAACTGCTCCATTTATTCCAAAAGCAAATATTGAAGAAGATTATTCTAAAATTATTTATGAAAATCAAGAAGATTTTATTTATTTAATGAATAAAGAAAATTTTAAATTTCAAACTATTAATAATGGAAAAGATGAACATATTGATGAATATGATAGTAAATGGGCAAATGAATTTTAATTTTTTTGTAAATGGTATTATAATAATATTTATATTTTAATATATTATATTTTATATATTATTATTTGTTGATAGTTTTACATATTTTTGAGCGTGATTTAATCAATTTAAAACTAATTTTTTTAATTAAATTTTTATTTAAATTTATTATAATTATTTTTATAACTTTTAAGAAAAATAAAATCCAATTTTTATAAGTCTTTTTTTTGTTCACAATTAATACATTCTACATATTTTATTGGATTAATATTATTACAATATGGACATTTCCATTTTGATATTGTCCCACATTCAAGACATTTATAAGCATAAAAACGTTCTGAAGAACATTTAGGACATTTTATTTTTTTTTGAGAAATTTTATCTTTTTTTTGTTGTGAATTTTTTTTTTGATATTGATTCTTTATATCATATTCTTTTTGTTGATTGTAACAATTTAAACAAAAATCTTTAAATGGATTATTACATTTCTGACATATTTGAAACATATCATTTTCTTCATTTGATTGTTCAATTATTCTATTATCAGTTATTTTTATATTCTTTCTTTTTATTTCTGGAGAATGAAAGTAATTTTCTTTATTATTAATCGAATTAATTTGAATTAGTTTTTTATTATTTTCATTTCCAAATTGAATATTATTTGTATAATTTATTTGTGATTTATTTAATCTAAACATATCTTTTTTTTCATTTCCATTATTATTATTATTTTGATTATTATTATTATTTTGATAATAATTATTATTTTGATAATTATTATTATGTTGGTAATTATTATTATTTTGATAATTATTATTATGTTGGTAATTATTATTATTTTGATAACTATTATTATTATTATTATTATTTTTATTATTAATATTAAAATTATGTTCATTACTATTATTAAGAGTTCGGTTATTACTTTTATTATTTGAATTATTATCTTTATATAAATCTTTATTTATATTTTTTATTTTGATATTTGAATTACTAAAATTATTATCATTTATATCCGAATTTTTTTTATTTTTTCTGATTTCAATTTTTTTTTCAAAAATATCTGGATTATTATAGTATTTTTCCATTTCATCATTTTTAAAATTTATAAAATTTGGTGATTCTTTACCACAAATTTGACATTTTGGAGTAGATTCATCATGATATATATTACAATTACATTTCCATTTTTTATTTTCTTCATTATTTTTTTTATTATTATTATTATTTTTATTTATTCTTTCATTTAAATCAATATTTATTAAATTTGAATTATTATTTAATTTTTCATTTAAATCAATATTTATTAAATTTGAATTATCATTTGTATTATTATAACTATTATCTTTATTTTTTTTTTTTTTATAATTATTTATATTA
>JAEEGK010030294.1_pt1 | contig 10733 bp, 13 predicted proteins | sample 8958771 | NCBI WGS metagenome assembly JAEEGK01 (sample SAMN16246547, study PRJNA631951) | gut metagenome | biome: gut microbiome; feature: rumen; material: SC-attached | host: Bos | place: Iran: Karaj | collected 2018-10 | reverse complement strand
ACGCTATTTCAAACTCCTTTTCACGTCCCGCATTTCGCACCAGATCTTTCATTATAAATTCTGCCATTGGAGAACGGCATATGTTGCCGTGGCAGATGAATAATATCTTAATCATCGCTTAAAATCCTTATTTTTCAAGGCTTTTAGCCTGTTTTGTGTTTTTGCTTGCTCGGCATAAAATGGCATAAAATCGCATATTTTTTTACGGCAAAAGGTATAAAATTCGGTATAAAAGTTCCGGTTTTATACCTCGGGTTTTTGGCTTATTTACACGACTTTTGAGATTTTTGCCACTTCATCTTTGACGTCTTCGAAGCTTAAATGGGTATAAACGTTCATCGTTACTTCGATCCCGGAATGCCCCATCAGGTACTGAAGGGTTTTCGGATTCATTCCCGACTTCGCCATATTGGAACAATAGGTGTGCCTGCACACATGAGGTGTCACTTTTGGCATCTGTTTCTTGTATACAGAATTGTACTTTTCCACGATGCGCTTAAAGTAATGATCCCAGTGAAGCGAGTAGGTAATGCTTCCATCCTTATCAAAGAACAGGAAACCGGAATATCCATCCACTATAGGCTCCACCTTCGGCGACTTACGATTCTTGATGATCGTCCTGAAGCAGTCCTCAACATCCTTGCTCATTGGAATGACTCTTTTTCCGCTTGTCGTCTTGGTGTTTTCGATGTAGTAACCCACCTTTGCTCTTTTCTGGAGCTGGTGATCGATGCTTATGCTGTGATTTTGGAAGTCTATGTCTCTGACCGTCAAGCCGCAGAATTCGGAAATACGCATCCCTGTTTTGAACAGAATATATATTCCTTCGTAATATCTGCTAAAATGTGGATCTTCCTTGACAAACTTCAGGAATCTTCTTTCTTCATCCCTTGTAAGTGCCTCTCTCCTGACGCTGTCATCAACGATAACATCAACAAGTTGAAAATAGAATGGATTCTTCCTTATCAGATCGTCATCCACAGCCATCTGGAACGCAGGCTTAAGCACACCTCTTATCGAGTGAATGGCACTGTAGCTTTTTCCATCCTGTTGCTGTAAACTGATGAGCCAGCATTTTGCATCGGATGTCCGTACCTTATCGATCCGTTTCTCTCCAAAGGGATTCCTTCTCAACAGATTAAGTACCGTGTCGTAACCGGCTTTTGTGGTTTGTCTCACGGTCGTTCTTGTGGAAACATATTTTTCAACAAGATTAAGTACTGTCAGATCCCCGCCGTTGGCAGCTATATGATCAAAAAGATCAGCCTGTATCTGTTTTTCAATCTCCCTTAGAGCCGGTTTCTGCTTTTTCTCCGCAGGCACCACATCATTCCGGTCAAGGCGCCAACTGTAGACAGCCTTTTCACAGCCACTTTCATCGGTATACTTGAATCTGTAACGACCATCCGGCATCTGGATTTCACCGTTATGCAATATTCGTCCTTTTTTATCTCTCCTTTTCTCACTCATATTTCAGTCTTCCTCCCTACTAAAGAAAGAAGACTATCTTGGATAAAAGCATTTTACCATGAGATAGTCTTCTTTGCCATAGAAGAATATGTATTATATCGTATTGGCTTCATCCAAAAAGGCTTCAAACAATGCCCTCTTTATTCTGTAATGAGTACCAACCTCCAGCAGAAAATCCGCATTGGGATTGCTCCTTATTATCTCGTACAGCTTCTTTATTCCTATGCCGTAATATGCTGCTGCTTCTTCTACGCTTAAGCTGTATTTTTCCCATATTGGGACATCTTTTCTCATCTAACTCCTCCTCATCCAACGGGATTGTGCTGATCCTCCTGCGGTCTTCTCACCGCTTGAACGGATTATCCTTATCCGGAACAGGAACGAACTTGCTATTGCGATCCAGATATTCCTTAACCGATCCGTATTCCGTAAATTTGTTAAAATCGGTGTATTCCTTAATTTTCTTTATACGTCTGAGGAAAGCTTCCCACGTTTCCTTCTTTGTCGTATGAAGTTCCGGATACTGGGATTCAAGCGGTTCATTGGATATGATATAAACCTTGGTGTAGCATGCAAATTTGTTGGAATATCTTGCCGGCAGATGTATAGGATAACCATCCGTGTAATTAAGCATATCGGAAATCTTAAGAGAACTCCTGAATTCGTCAAATACGATCACATCTTCACAGTTATATCCGTCAAAAGGATGATCATAATCTGTAACACGGTATACATTAGATGCCCCGTGTTCATCAAGTACCCCTCGGGTTTTTCCTGTTGCTGTTTTACCAAATACATAAGTAACTTCCAGCTGTCTGAACTCGCCTTTGTATTTTTCCTCTAGAACCATCGTACGCAATCGCGTGATCGTATCCATATGAGGTATGTAGTCTTGATTGATGCTTATTATTTCTGCATTACTTAAGCCCTCATCAACTACCAGGCGATACAACTCTTCCATTAATTTGTTCTTACCTTTGTTTTCAGGCGGTCGTTCGCCGATCTCTTCGTATGTATTCGGAACAGATGTTTCCGCTTTTTCTGTATCCTTCCATTTGCCCTGTTTTTTAATGTAATCAATATTCTGTTGTATCGTGCCTTTTGCAACATCGATGTGTGCTGTCTTAAACTGTTTCTTTATCGAGGAAACACGCACAGATGACGAGAAGCAGATAAAGACATGCGTATGTTGCGTATGCCCTTCGTTTCCGATTTCATCACACATGGCTGCAAATTCAAAAGTCTTAAACTTAAGATTTAAGATTTCCTTAATTTTGGCATGGGAATACTCCTCACCGGGGTTGTTTATTGTAAGCAAATATTTCCTGGATTGACCATCTTTTTTCCTTGATTGAGCACCTACCCCCATAATAACCACCTCCTTTGATGTATCCTCAATTTACTGTTTGATTTTTATTTTTGTGATTTTTGTGATTTTTGTTTTAAGTGTTCCAAAGCCTTGATTTTACAGGCTTTTGGTTGTTGTTGTGATTGCCCGGGGGTAATACTAACCCGGGCAATGGAGCCGGTCTGCTCTGCTTCCGCTTCGCTCCGCAGCAGACGGCTCAGTCCGTTATCTTTCCACAGCCTTCCTGATCGCACTGTTTACCGCATCCATACTATTCACTGTAGGAACAACGATCTTCTTAAAATCAGATCCGTTCACGAGCATATAGCCGGTTCCTCTTGTTCTGTCGTTTTTGATCTCATCCTTGTAATCCGAATACAGCATTCCGATGACCTCTTTCGACGGATTGCCCAATGTGATCACTACGTTAAAGTTATCTCTGGCTTTTGCGAACGAATCAGCATCAAGTCTCTGCTGGCTTACAATGATATGATGATCGAACGATCTTCCGAGCATCAGAAGTGACGCCAACATCTTTTTAAGCTCTTCGCCCTCTTTTTTATCAAGATAATTTACCGCAGCCGCCCATTCATCGAACAGAAGGATCTGCATACCGTTACGTTTTTCCGGCTTCTTTTGTACCTCCAGAAAATTCGTATAGTATTGCTTAAACCCTTCTATACAGGCTTCAAAACGATAAAACCGTTCGCATCCGTCCAGGAACTTGAAGTCGTCATCACCTTTGAAGTCGCAGACCGTAATATGCGACTCGGGATTATATTTACTGATTTTTGCAAGCATTTCTTTAACCGCATATGTCTTCCCGGTACCGGTTGTCCCGGAGAAAGCTATGTGTGGGGCTTTCTCCGGATTCCAGTTAATTGGGACGTGAAGTCCATACTTAAGCAATGCTTCATCGTAAAAGCATGAAACTTCCGTCAGAAATCACTGTCCTTTACGTTATTTACTTGGGGTTGAATTGCTGCGGCTTGCAACCTGTTATATTCCCGATACCATTCTCCGTCGGTGCAGACAACCGATGCCACGATAAACACCCTGTTACCCTTAATTTTCACCTGAAGAACGATCGGTATATAGCTACCCAATTCATGCTGGCTGTATAATTCCTGATTAAGAGCCCTTTGCAGCTCGATTTCTGACAGAGACAGGATAAAGGGAAGAATATATAGGTATTTATAAACCACTCTATTATTGACCTTCGCCGTCATACAATCCTGACGGATATGATTTTCCCTCAAAGCACTGTCTTCTTTGAGTCCCATTGCTGATAATACAGGGCATAACGCTTCCATAAGCCTCTCTTGAATCCAATAATATACATCGTAAGACGCTTGCGGCTCCTGCGGTTCTGCTTTTTTAGGCTGTATCTGTATAACGCCCATACAGATTGCTATAAAAATAAGGGCGATCAGCCCCCACAGCTCGGGAATGAATAACTTGACAAGCGCCAGGGTTGCGACTGCTACAAGTAAAAGGGTTGCAACCGCAGTGATTACTACCCTATTTTTTTTGAGTAGTGCCACGATTTTTTCTATTCTTTTATTCATTTTTCATCACTTTCCGGGGCAGCCATGGGCTGCCCCTTTTGATTGTGCCAAAGCGTTCACGCTTTAACGTTAACAAGTTGCGCTGACTGAGCCTTACAGGTGACATCGGGTTTACCGGTTTTGTAGTTCATGTAGATCCGACCTTCAAATCCTTTGAACGTTACGTACAACGGACTTGTCGCGTTGTCGATCTGCTCCTGTGTAAATGAAGGCTTCTCGGCTACTTTTACAATGAACTTATTGTAACTCTTATCATCGACAGCCACCCCTTCAATGTTGAAATGATCCACATCCTGAGTATAGTGACCATCGACGAACTTCATTACCGGAAACACCTTGGTAAGAAGTAGCTTTTCACTGCCGAATAACTGCAGCTCTAGAAGGGCAATTTTTTTGAATTCCATGCCATTCTTCCTCCGTTTTCTTTTTTATTTCAAATTGCAATTTGATGTCTTCAGCTGATGACTTAATTATACCTCCTGCGCCATCAATACAAAACTCGCCAAAAGAGAGCTTTGTCGCTTTTATCGAGAATTTTTCAGGTAACTCAACATCTCCATCATTTTCGAAAGTATTTCTTCAAATTCCGTATCAGAAACAGCTTCTTTACCAAACAGGATTCGGTCAGTTGTAACACCACAAAATCTCGCAATTCCGGCTAATTGTTCTATTGATAATCTCTGGGTGCCGTTTTCGATCTTGCCGATTGCCTTTTCGTTTCCGATACCGGCACCCGCAGCAAAATCCGCTTGAGAAAGCCCCTTGCTCTTTCTCAACGTTCTGACCCGCTCACCGATCGCTTGCATATCAAGTTCACTAAGACTACACTGTACTCCCAAGCATTTTGTGCTCCTTTCTGAAGCCATAAGCGCTTATGACTCCCGTTCGGAATTCCTTTGTTGATTCAATTGTACCATACGGGAATCTTGGAACATTTTTGATAGCATTGTCTTTTGTTTTATGTAGCATGTTCGTTTTAGGAAACAGCATTATAAAAAAATGGGGGTAAGCTTCCCAAATGAAGAAGTCAAGTTAAAACTTTGTAAACTTTAATAAGTTTTTATAAACCAAGGGGGGTATGCCAAAACATTTAATAGCAATAGATAAAGAAGGAAACGAAAACCTTATAGAAATAAATCACGCTTTTAATGAAAGATGAAATGCTTAATTACACAATCTATGTTATAATGCATGACAAGGCATAGAAAGGAAACCAAACTTATGAAAAAATTTGTAACAATCATCGCAACACTTTTAATCATCATGACAATGGCTTGCGGATGCGAAGCCATCGACATCGGGGTAAATACTCCGACAAAGGCGCCGACACAGACGCAGGCACCTGCACCGACAGGCACAGCCAATGAAACACCTGCACCGACAGGTACAACAGAAACAGGTACACCGACAGCAAAGGTTGATGCAACACCTGCACCGACAGGCTCGGTTGAAGCACCGACGAATACACCTGTACCTACCGAGGCACCTACAGTAGCACCGACAAGCACACCGGCACCTACCGAGGCACCTACAGTTGCACCGACGAATACACCTGTACCTACCGAAACACCTACCCCTGTACCTGATGTTTGGGTATACCAAGACGACATATACAATTTATTTTCAAGCCCTAACATTGATACTAGAGAGAGGGAATACTGGCAGGCAGCAGTGAACGATATCATGAAGTTTGATGCTTATGAGGCATATCGTGATTATCTTGTCGGAACAACAGAAGGCATTTTGATTACAGGATATACCGGAGACGCAGAAGAAATTGTATTTCCTACTGAAATAGATGGCAAGCCTGTTATTGCTGTATTTATGAAGCATAGTAACACCACTGTAAAATCCGTAGTTGTGCCTGAGGGAATTAAGCTGGTAGCTTTCACTTACAGGTTCGAGAGTTTGGAATCCATAGAAATAGCCGCTTCGGTTCAGATAATGGAAGGCATTATTAATGATAATACACACAGAGTAGTAGTAAAAGGCTCCGATAGGGTATATACACCCGATGACGTAAAAGGAAAGACAGCTGTTGAAATAGGCAGCAACTACAGAGTATGCAGCCTCAACTTAAATCACGGCTACACGAGCCTTGAAGCATTAGATGAACTAGTTTTGCCTGGAGACATTACGGAACTAATGTTTCAAGTGAAACATTACTGCTCTTGGGTAATTCAGGCTATAGCAAAAGGCAAGCGAGGCGACATAGTATACACAACCTTCGACATTCCTGAGAACTCATATGCATTCAACTGCATAAAAGGAGAGTTAACTCATGCAAATATGGCTATAGAGAGTAGAGTGGAGATTGGGAGCGTTTTGGGGAGCACCGAAAGAGCAGAAATAAATTTCGTGTACGACATGCAATTCGATGGGCACACCCTTAAAGGTTTGGGAGACAGTTATAGGTATCTTATACGGCAAGAGGGTAGCGACTATGACTTCTCAGAGAAAAAACTAATAGCAGAAGGCGGAGAAAACTACAAGGACGCGACAAAAAGACCAGCAATAATGTTTGGTCCTGAAGGACTTTATATCGAGCGTAAGTGGATATACGATGAAGCCACTGGTAATACAGTAGAAAAAGAGCTTGACACAGAAGCGATTGTGATATATAAATATGGTGATGAATTGGTTTACAATTCAAAGAACGGTAGAGCATATAAGACCACAAAGTACACATTCAAGAGTTGGTTTGATGAAAAAGCGTATGAACACATAACTTACGTAGCATTAGGGGAAAATGGCAATCCGCATATTTACGGGCTCAGTGCGATAGCCAGCCCAGTTGAAGAATTACTGATAAGACAGGGCGTAATATCAAAGGACACTAAGTTAGAAGTGGAATATGATGATAGTCTGCCTAAACTGCGTGAAATAATTTCTGAGCCAAAGCACGACTATCGCTACGAGTACGAGGTAAAGATAAACTTAGACGAGATAGACAATGACTTTTGGATACAGAGCTATATGTCTTGGTTTGAGGCGGCAGACTTTCATGAATATGACTATGATAAGAGTAATAAGTTACTTGAAAAATTAGAGAGACAACAGAGATAAGCATCAAAAAGCATCAAACAGAGGCATCAGGAAAAAACTTGATGCCTCTGTTTATATTATAAGAGGAACAATATGAATAGAAAGTGTGATAAAGGAGCAAAAATTATGAGCATGTATAAAATATATGCAGTCATACCTGATACAAGTAGTATGACAGGGCATAAAGAAGTTGAACACAACGTAGAGGCCGATAGCGAGTATGAGGCAATAGGTAAGACAATGAGGCTAGATGAAAATGGAATTGACAGACTTTATAAGCAGCTAATACTGATGTCAAATGATATACACAATCTTTACGACTTTACTGGTGACATACCACATCAAAAATACGACTTTTGTATAGAGCTAATAGACGGAAAAGAAGTTTTTAAACATTATAAATATAGGTGAAGGTATAAAGACATTCCATTCTAACAACAGCACATTAGAAGTAATAGGCATGGCTCTCGAATGGGTGTATGACCACATAAAAGAGCAAGGACATTCAGAGGAGTGGCACTATGACTATAGATTTCAATAGCATAGCAATAATATTGTTAACGACATTGTTACTTGGTTTAGTAATAACTAATGTAATAGACAGGCACGAGATATTAAATGAATTCGCAATACTACAGTTAGCGAATCCATCTGGGGTAATAGAGGACAAAATACAGTACATGATACACATACTAAACGTAATGAAGAGTGCCGAAAGAACTAGGCTTAAATTTCGTGAGGTATACATAGCAAAAAGAAAGCTCAAAGACGGTACAATGTATCAAGTTAAGTTGAAGTGGGATAACATAGACAGAAGAGCGTATGCGGACATAGTGAGGGTACATGGAGACGACATCATGCAGATGTTCAGATACGGAAAAATTGACGAAATAATAAACAACATGAGAGATACTGGAATATTTGATGAATAACCATAGAGAAAAGAGGAGTAGCACTAAGTTACCCCTCTTTTTATGTTCATAGCATAAGTTAAGGACTGTTTAATGTAACAAATAAAATTAAAGAAATTTTATTAACAATGATTTTTAGGAGGTGGCACGTCAGTGAGCAGTGATGAAAATGACGAGCGTCTAATAACAAATGTAGAAGAGTTAATGCACACAGTTACGGGTTTAACATCTGACTTAAGTAGGGTGATGATGTGGGCAAGTGTGCATTGCACAAAGCCTCAGATAATGATATAATCCTCACATGGGTATCACCTTTGGAGCAATCCTAAATGGTGGACGGTTAGCCCTCCTAACGGAGGGATTTGTGCCCCTCCGTTTTTATCCCCGCCGAAAGGCGGAGTTTATGAAAGGAGGGGGATGCGTATGTTGACTATTGAAAGTCTCATTGCAGTGATCGCACTTTGCCTCACCTGCTTTAGCCTTGGATATAATCTTGGACGCAATCAGAAAGCACAAAAATAGCCGCCCTCGCTCAAAGGAAGCGGCTATCTTTTAGCTAAACTTTTGGGCTAACCGTTTACTGGTGATACCCTTTTCTATGGTCATATTAACACAGGAATAGGATTCTGTCAATTAAAAGCTTTTTTGCAAACTTCTTTCATCCGCATAAGTTATCTGAATTTCTGCTCATTAGATATAGTCTTTTCGCAATCCCCTCCATTTCAAAAGCATATTGGAGTATCACCATACATAATAATTCTTATGATTCCAATAACAACAAGATGTGCCGGATAGTAAAAATAGAAAAACCATTTTAGCCATTTAGCTTTTCCTCGCTGTCCGTCATAACGTTTCATAAGCGGATATACAAGGATAACAAACAATTCTATGATTCCGTGAACTTTATTTACAAAGAAAAACGACACTACTGCATACAACATAACCCATAGCATCATGATAAGCGTTTGTTTTTTTAGATCACCGCGATGTCTGTGAATGCCTATGATCGCCAGCACCGCGATACAACTCCAATCCGCAGGAAAAGCACTCCATACAAGTACAAAAATCAGGATATGTTTCAGCACTTTATACCTGAACTCTGAATCCTGAAGCCACAGTACCAACACTGCTATAAACAATGGGTACATGACGCTTGTCTGATTAAAGATACCTGTTTTAAGCGGAACGAAGTTTATTCCAAAAGCAAAACAGTACGCAAAATGCGAGATTATGGCAAATATGCCCAGTCTAAGCAGATACTTTTTTATGTTGTGTGTGTAATGATAGCCCTCTGCGATGAAAAACCACATAATCGGAGCCGTCAGCCTTCCTATAATATGTAACGCAATAGGAAGCGGCTGTGCGGGGAACGATGGATAGAATAAATTGGCAGCATGATCTATCGTCATGGCAATAATTGCTATTATTTTAAGATGATTGGAGTTTAATTTCTTTTCCATTTTATCCCTTTCATAAATTATCCTGGAATATAATTTGCCTCTAAAAATGCCGATTTGTCATCGTCTATAAAACTGAAAGTTATTTTTCACTCGTTGACGCCTTAATTGCTCCCAAACAATGAATTCTCACTACACGATTATCATCGTTTTCCGCTATTCTTTGCAGTTTTTCAATATATGGTCTGACAAACTCCGGGCAACGTTTCCCGAGAACGCGGAACATTTCCGGTGCTTCCATTCTCACCTTATCATCATTATCACTCAGAAGTTCTTCATAGATTGGCATATATTCTCCGTATATGTTCGGCGTATTCGTAGCTATGTTTTCCGATGCCCAGATGAAGCTCAATCTCACCTTCGGTTCCTCATCCGAAGCGAATCTAAAGAGGTCCTTCCAATATTGTTCTATCAACGAATAATCAGCACGTCCAATCCTTCCAAGTGCATTTACTGCACGCTCCCTCATGAGAGGATCTTTACTATCACAGAAAGATGCTATTGAAGCCACAGAATCCTTTACCGATGAAGGATGTTCAAGGCCCATCTCGCCGAGCAACCAGAGCGCTTTTGCTTGGATTTTTCCGGATTCATCATTAAGGAGAGATGCTACAAATGGGATGCTTTCCTCCCACCTGCTCTTATCCTTTGTCAAAACTCCCAGTTCTTTATACAGTTCCGATTCGTTCAATCTCAAATCTCCTTATTTACCAATTCTGATGACAGCCGTAATTGCAAGCGGAAGATACATAAACGCAAGGTTCATTCTCTGCCACAGACCTTCATTGTCTATGATCGTGTTTTTGAATTCCTGCTTATCTGACATCACAAAAGGCACAAAGGATAATAACGCTAAGACAAAGCTTATAATACTAATCGTTCCCATCATATGATTCTGATCTTTAAAGAAGAGAATACCAAGCAATAACGGTAC
>JAEEGK010030290.1_pt1 | contig 10734 bp, 5 predicted proteins | sample 8958771 | NCBI WGS metagenome assembly JAEEGK01 (sample SAMN16246547, study PRJNA631951) | gut metagenome | biome: gut microbiome; feature: rumen; material: SC-attached | host: Bos | place: Iran: Karaj | collected 2018-10 | reverse complement strand
CGTAGGAAACAGCTCCGGAACAACGTCTGTCTTTAAGTAATCCGCGATGTAGAGACCGATAAATGTAAGCACAACAGGAATCCAGAAAGTGATTATCCTGCCAAAATTCTTATGTAATTTTCTAAATGAAAACTGCTTATAAAAATAATAAAAATAATAAAGAATACCCAGGTAGAATACAAAGAACAGGTACAGCGTCTGCTTGGGCAAGAATGCAGTGGAAACAATGAGCAGCAGCTCCCATAACAATGGAATATATAACTGATTCAACGCTATCTCCTTAGTTAAAACCAAATCAAATTTATTATATATTCGCTGGGATATGAGGTCAATCGGAAATTGTGCATTAGAGCGAGAGCTCTTCCCATTCATCATAGAGTCTTTGAAGATTTTGCTGCAAATCGCTCTGCTCATCCGAGAGTTTACGTAGCCTTCCCAGATCTGTTCCGATCGAAGGGTCTGATAAAAGCTCAGTGATTTCGGCGTCTCTTGCCTCCAGCTTTTCTATTTCCTCTTCACACTTTTTAAGCGCAGCTTCCTGCTTTCTCTTTTTGGCCTGAGCCTCCTTCTGGGCTTTCCAGTCGTCAGCTCCCGATGATAGCTTTGCTTCATCTGTGCTTTCAGCCTCGCTTGCTGCAGCAGAGTCTTCATACTTATAAGCGCTGTCTGCAAAGCCGGGCCCGGAAAGGTTCTTTTCACCAAAGAGTCTCTCCATACGCTCATCTACATGTTCAAGGTAATAATCGTAATTTCCTATGTATCCCACCAGTTTTCCTCTGGTGAGGTCCAAAATCCTGGTGGCTGTCTTGTTGATAAAATATCTGTCGTGGCTTACATACAAAACAGTACCCTCGTAGCCGGAAATAGCCGACTCCAGGATCTCTTTGCTGGTGATGTCCAAATGGTTTGTAGGCTCATCCAGGATAAGGAAGTTGGCATCAGAGAGCATGAGCTTGGCAAGACTCACTCTTCCCTTCTCGCCGCCGGATAAATCTCCGATTCTCTTAAACACATCATCTCCCGTGAAAAGAAATGCAGCCAGAGTGTTCCTTATCTGAGTATTGTTAAGTGTTGGATAGGCATCTGATATTTCTTCAAAAAGAGTCTTCTCATCATGAAGCACATGGTGCTCCTGGTCATAGTAGCCCACATGTACCTTGACGCCGTACGTGATCTTGCCGGCATCTATGGGTTCTGCCTGATTTATCATCTTAAGGAGTGTGGTCTTACCTGTTCCGTTGTCACCAATAATAGCCACGTGCTCGCCCTTCTTGATCTCAAAATCCAGTCCCTCAAAGAGCTTCTCATTGCCAAAGGATTTGGAAAGCCCCTCTACAGTAAGGACATCTCCTCCGCTCTCGCAATTGGGCTTTAGCGTGATCTTCATGCTGTCATTAACGTCCACAGGTTTGTCGAGGACTTCAATCTTATCCAGCATCTTTTCCCTGCTCTCAGCTCTTTTTATTGATTTCTCTCTGTTAAAGGACTTAAGCTTGGCAATAACTTCTTCCTGATGCTTGATCTCCGCCTGCTGCTTGATATAGGCGTTCCATTCGATAGCCCTTTTCTGCTCTTTCTTGATGGCATAATCGGAGTAGTTTCCCGTAAATGAGGAAACTCTGCAGTTCTCCACTTCAATAACCTTATCAGCAATCTTATCAAGGAAATATCTGTCATGGGATACGATGATGACCGCTCCCTTATAGTTCAGCAGATAGTTTTCAAGCCATCGGATTGAATTCATATCCAGATGGTTTGTAGGCTCATCCAGGATCAGGAAATTCGCATCCGAGAGCATGAGCTTGGCAAGACTAACTCTGCCCTTCTCACCTCCGGAGAGGTCTCCAATCCTCTTAAATACGTCATCACCTGTGAAAAGAAATGCTGCCAGAGTGTTCCTGATCTCAGTGTTGTTAAGTGTCGGATAGGCATCAGAAATCTCCTGGAAAAGAGTCTTCTCATCGTGGAGAACGTGATGCTCCTGGTCGTAGTATCCGATGTGAACCTTGACGCCAAGGGTTATCGTACCGGCATCAATGTCCGTAGCCTGATTTATCATCTTTAAAAGAGTGGTCTTACCTGTGCCATTGTCTCCAATAATTGCAACATGCTCGCCCTTTTTGATTTCAAAGTCCAGACCTTCAAAGAGCTTTTCGCTGCCAAAGGACTTGGTCAGGCCTTCCGCTGTAAGCACGTCATTTCCACTCTCACAGTTTGGCTTAAGTGTGATCTTCATGCTGTCATTGACGTCCATGGGTTTATCCAGAACTTCGATCTTGTCCAGCATCTTCTCTCTGCTCTCGGCCCTCTTAATGCTCTTTTCCCTGTTGAAGGATTTGAGCTTGGCAATAACCTCTTCCTGGTGCTTGATCTCCTGCTGCTGTTTGATGTAGGCGTTCCACTCGATGGCGCGCTTTTGTTCCTTCTTGATGGCGTAGTCTGAGTAGTTGCCTGTAAATGAAGAAACTCTGCAGTTCTCTACTTCAATGACCTTCTGGGCGATCTTATCAAGGAAATATCTGTCGTGGGATACGATGATAACAGCGCCCTTGTAGTTGAGAAGATAGTTCTCAAGCCATCTGATTGAGTTCATGTCAAGGTGGTTCGTGGGCTCATCCAGGATGATGAGATCAGGGCTCTGCAAAAGAAGCTTACCCAGTGCAACTCTGGTCTTTTGTCCTCCGGAAAGAGTGCTTATCTTCTTATCAAACTCTTCCTCGATAAAGCCAAGGCCCCTTGCGACTCCCGTCACTTCGCTCTTCCAGGCGTAGCCGGAGCAGCGCTGAAACTCCTCGTTCATTCTGGTGTATCTGTTGAGGAGGTCCTCAAGCTCTTTTCCCTGGAGGTGTTTCATGTCCTCCTCTGCCTTGCGGATGTTCTCCTCAAGCTCTATAACGTCTCTCTTGACCTCTTTGAATTCCTCGTAGATGGTGTTGGTTGAATCGATGTTCTGATTCTGGGCAAGATAACCAAAGGTAACATCCCTGGAAAATGTTACCTCGCCGTCGTCAGGAGTCAGTTCTCCTGTTATAAGTCTTAAAAGGGTTGTCTTGCCGGCTCCGTTAATGCCGACAATGGCAACCTTTTCATTGTTTTCCACATGAAAAGAGGCATCCCTGAGGATGTCCTTTCCATCAAAGCTTTTATTTACTGCGTGTAGCGAAAGAATCATAGTAATACTCCAAAACTAAATATACATCCTGTCTCAAAGTATAGCATACCTTTCAGCTATTGCATCTAAAAATTCTTCACTGCCAAGTTTTACAAGATTTGGAAGAGATGTGATAAGAACCAGATCTCCTGTCATTCTGCCTGACTCGATGACATCAAGTGTTGCCTTCTCCATCTTGTCAGCCCAGTCCTGAAGACCCTGAATGCCGTCGAGCTCGCCTCTCTTGCGAAGGGCTCCTGTCCATGCAAAGATGGTTGCTACAGGGTTTGTGGAGGTAGGCTCTCCCTTTAAGTACTTGTAGTAATGTCTCTGAACTGTTCCGTGAGCAGCCTCATACTCGTAAACACCTGTGGGTGATACCAGTACGGAGGTCATCATTGCAAGGCTTCCGAAGGCTGATGAAACCATGTCGCTCATAACGTCGCCGTCGTAGTTCTTGCAGGCCCAGATAAATCCTCCCTTTGACTTCATAACGCGGGCAACGGCATCATCGATAAGTGTGTAGAAATATGTGATGCCTTCTGCCTCAAACTCTTTCTTGAACTCGCTCTCAAATACCTCGTCGAAAATCTCTCTGAATCTTCTGTCATAGGTCTTGGAGATGGTATCCTTGGTTCCAAGCCACAGCTCTTTCTTCTCAGCCAGAGCGTATTTGAAGCATGCTCTTGCAAAGCTTCTGATTGAAGCATCCTTGTTGTGGATGCCCTGAATGATACCGGGCTCCTGGAATTCCTCGATAGTCTCGCGAATCTCTGTACCATCTGCGTCTGTAAATACCAACTCTGCTTTTCCGGGTCCGGGAACTCTGATCTCAACGTTCTTGTAAACATCGCCATAGGCATGTCTTGCAAGGGTGATGGGTTTCTCCCAGGTTCTTACGTTTGGCTCGATGCCCTTTACCATGATAGGTGTGCGGAATACTGTTCCGTCAAGGATTGCCCTGATAGTTCCGTTAGGGCTCTTATACATTCTCTTGAGGTTATACTCCTTGATTCTCTCATTGTTGGGAGTGATGGTTGCGCACTTTACGGCAACGCCGTACTTAAGAGTTGCGTTAGCACTGTCCACTGTTACCTGGTCGTCAGTCTCATCTCTGTGCTTGAGGCCAAGGTCATAGTACTCACTCTTAAGGTCGATGAAGGGAAGGATAAGCTTGTCCTTGATCATCTGCCAGAGGACTCTGGTCATCTCATCTCCGTCCATCTCTACAATAGGGGTTGTCATCTCAATTTTGCTCATGATAGCTCCTTTCATTCGAACATATCTAAAAGGCCATGATCTACCATATTCTCGTAGGCGTTGATCATGTGCTGATTTGCCAGTTCCTCGGCCTTGTCAGGATTCTTTTCCTTGATGGCCTCCATAATGTACTTATGTTCCACGTTTGAGACTGCACCGCGGCTGCTGGAAAGTGTCTTTTGCCTTACTCTCCACACGTACTGGTGGTAATCCTTTAAAAGGTGCTCCAGCATCTTGGAATTGCATGACTCATAGAGGATGGTATGGAATCTGTTGTCAAGCTCTGCCATCTGCTCCATATGTCCTCTTGCAGCGTGAAACTCAGCCAGATAGATGATCTCTTCCATCTCCTCAAGCTGCTCATTTGTTATAAACTCACAGGCCCACCTGGCGCAAAGCCCCTCAAGCTTGGATCTTATGAGATAGATGTCCTGGATATCTTTTACCTTAATGCCGGTGACATAGGCTCCTCTGTTGGGGATGATCTGAATAAGCCCCTCCAGCTCCAGCTGTCTGAAGGCCTCTCTGACAGGGGTTCTTGATACGCCCAGCTCCTGTCCGATGGCAACCTCTTTAAGTTCCTCGTGATCCTTGTATTTGCCGTTCAGGATATCTTCTCTGATACGGTGAAAAACACGGCCCCTGAGGGAGTACTTATCAGTGACTTCCTGCTTCAAATCGCGATTATCCATATTGTGTCGTGGTCACTGCTCCGTGATCACTTCTCCTTCCTTAACTGTTATCCCAAGCTCGCCGGAGACTTCGTTTATCTTGTCTACCAGCTCGCCATCAGTCATTACGGTAACACGTCCGCCGGCATACTCTTTGTCAACCCATTCCTTGATCTTAACTACCAGCGGAGACTGCTTGGTAAGAGCGTGGTCGTCCCTTAGCTTGTAGTGGATGTTGATCCAGTGGGCGATGCCTGCAAGGCCGGATGTGTTGGATACTGCGCTGACAGGAGGTCTTCTGAGGAACTTCTCAGTGTCGAAGATGTTGTAGATCTCCTCGTTCTTTAACAGTCCGTCTGCGTGGATTCCGGCTCTTGTAACATTGAAGTTCTTGCCAACAAAAGGCGTATTGGCAGGAACAGTAAATCCTATTTCCTTCTCATAGTACTCAGCAAGGTCAGTGATGACCTGAGTATTCATGCCGTTCAGGTGGCCTTTGAGCTGTGCATACTCAAATACCATGGCTTCAAGTGGTGTATTACCTGTCCTCTCACCGATTCCAAACAGCGATGTATTTACTGAACTGCAGCCGTAAAGCCATGCTGTGGTGGAATTGGTAACGGCTTTGTAGAAGTCGTTATGGCCGTGCCACTCCATGAGCTCGCTTGGAACTCCGGCATGGGTGTTTATAGCATATATGATTCCCTGAACACTTCTGGGGATAACGGCACCTGAGAAATTGACGCCGTAACCCATGGTATCGCAGGCACGTACCTTGATAGGAATCTTGTATTCATCCATCAGCTTCATGAGTTCTACGCAAAAAGGAACTACAAAGCCGTAAATATCAGCTCTGGTTATATCCTCCAGGTGACATCTGGGGCTGATTCCCTCCTCCAGGCAGGTCCTTATAATGCTAAGGTAGTGCTCAAGAGCCTGTCTTCTGGTCATCTTAAGCTTTAAGAAAATGTGGTAGTCAGAGCAGCTTACCAGGATTCCTGTCTCCTTCATGCCGATCTCTTTTACCAGTTTGAAGTCCTCCTGGCTGGCTCTGATCCAGCTGGTGACCTCCGGAAACTCATAGCCTCTCTCCATGCACTTAAGTGCTGCGTCGCGATCGCTCTTACTATATAGAAAGAACTCGCTCTGTCTGATCATGCCGTTGGGGCCACCAAGCTCATGGAAAAAGTCGTAGATCCTTACAATCTGCTCTGTGGTATATGGTGCTCTGGACTGCTGCCCGTCACGGAATGTGGTGTCGGTTATCCAGATATCTTTTGGCATATTGTGGGGAACAATTCGATCGTTGAAGGGAATCTTTGGAACTTCCTCGTAAGGAAACATATTCCTGAATACGTTCGGCTTTGCTACGTCGTCAAGAATATACATGTGCTCCTCGATCTGGAGGAGATTGTTCTTCTCATTCATTGTTACCGGCCGATTCTGGAATGTACTCTGATCACTCATAACAAAACCTCTCATAATTACTTTTTTATATACAAAATGTATTACTCGTATAATTGTATACAATCATACCATAAGTGTCAAGATTTAGTGCGCTAATGTAAAAAAGCGGCCCTCCTCTTTGGAAAGCCGCCTGAGATCACTATTTAAAGCGTATTATTAAAACTTGTTCTTTCTTGGGAAGTATTTCTTCAGCTCTTCGATAGGCTCCGGTTTAGCGTAATGATACCCCTGTATATAATCAAAGCCCCTGTTAACTGAGTACTGATTCTGGGTCTCGTCCTCTACTCCTTCAACCAGTGTCACGAAGCCGTTCTTCTTGAAAACTTCTATCATGTAGGCGAGGATGTCATCCATTCTCTCGTCATCCTGGGACTTATATAGAAGAGTCTTGTCAAACTTAATGGTCTGAACAGGACAGTTCATTACTCGCTCCAGTGAAGAATAGCCTGTGCCAAAGTCGTCCAGATACAGCTGAACTCCGGCCTTATTAAGTATCTGCATGTTGTTGTTGGCCATCTCGTAGTTCTCAAACATCGCCGTCTCAGTTATCTCCATCCGGATCTTTGAAACATCTATGTCGTAGCGCTCGATGATGTCCAGGAGGTCCTGATACATGTGCTGATGAGACAGCTCTTTTGACGAAACATTAATTGAGATTGAATCGAAATCGTAGTATTCCTCGAGATTCTCAACAGCCTTGCAGACCTTGTTGAGGATAATACAGGTCAGTGCGTGTATGCAGCCACCCTGTTCTGCAATCGGGATAAAGCTGTCCGGGCTAAAGAGCCTGTCTCCAACCTTAAGTCTCATGAGAGCCTCAGCCCCCTTGAAGGTTCCATCTCCAACACTGTAGATGGGCTGTGCATAAACCAGCACTCTCTCATCATCAAAATCGAGCCGGTTTCTGATATCCTTAAGGGCTACGGTTATCTCGTAAACCTCTGCGAAGCTGTCCATGTCCTCAGGAGTGATCTGATAGAAGTAGCTGTTATTCTGATCGTTAAAGCGCTTCGCCACGTACTCGTTTAGCTGACGAAGCTTCATCGGAGAATCCATCTCCCTGGTGACAAGGCTTGTAATCAGCACATAGTTAAACGGCATTTTGAGTTCAGCCTTGACCCCGTCATATACAGCGCGGATCTGGTCAGCTATCTTGAGTGCTTCGCCTTCGTCAGCAGTGTTGATTATATTAATAAACTTCTGATCATCTATCCTGTACATGCCGATCTTGGGACTTATGGTCTCGATTGATCTGCACGCATTTATACCCACATACATTGCTCTCTCAGATTCCTGGATAAAGCTGTCAGCTGTTGGCATGCGGAACTCTGCGTACATCAGGTAAAAGAGCTTATGGCCAGTGTTCTTTTTCAGGAACTCGTTAAGGGCATTCATGCTCTGGCAGCCGGACACCTCATCGTAAGGGATATTGTGGAATAACAGGAATGCCAGAGTGAACACGGGTATATAAGTAAGTGCTGTGAACACAGTATAATTTCTATTGATAAGTATGATCTGCAGTAAAAGAAGTATTATATCAATGGGAACGATCATGCAGACAGTATGCCAGATCACTCTTGATATCTGAGGCCTGTTGGTAATAGATGCATAAAGACAGATAACAGCACAGATAATACCTGCGCAGCAATAAAATCTGGTGAAGTGAGTAAGATCAATTCCATCAAGTCCAAGCTCATACAGACCGCTGGCTGCGATCTCAATGATCATTCCAACAATGTATGCCGTGGACAGAACACTATACATTAGAAGAAACTCACGCCGCTGTTTGCGTCTGACCATGGACATCATATTAACATAGGAAAAGATATAATAGAGGACTCCATTGTATACCAGCAGGAAAAAGATAAGCTGGGTCATAAAGATGTTCTGGTTATAGAACCTCTCGGGGTTGTTGGCAACGATCAGGATGGATATCTGAAGGATTATTGCAACTATTCCCCAGATGTTACCCAGAAACAGGAATCTGTAAACATAGGTCTTCTTGGGCGTTGTATAAAGCATAACAAACAAAAGAAGACCTGCCAGAAGCAAGCCTGCATACTCACCTATTGAATTATATACAATCGTAGGGGTCATCTGCATGCTATAATGTTATCACAAAACCGATAACAATTACATTAAACTATTATAAAATAATAACTTTATTGTATAAAAATAACTCCTCCGGTTACCCGGAGGAGCCTTTTTTACCTTATCTGGATTATTCTTCTGAGTTTGCAGCTGCAACCTTGTCTGCTCTGTCGGCAACCTCTTTTGCCTGAACATCTGAAGGAGCCTGCTCATATCTTGCGAACTCATACTCGAAGTCGCCTGATCCACCTGTCATGGAGCGAAGCTGTGTGCAGTAGCCGTAGAGTTCCATCATAGGAACCTCAGCCTCGATGACCTGCTTGCCTGTAAGGGAAGGATTCATTCCAAGAACTCTTCCTCTTCTCTTGTTAAGATCACCCATTACGTCGCCGGTGAAGTTGTCCGGAACGGTAACCTTGAGAGAAACGATAGGCTCAAGCAGAACAGGTGAAGCTTCCATGAAGCCCTTCTTGAAGGCGCCTGATGCAGCTACCTTGAAGGCCATTTCGGAGGAATCCACAGGGTGATATGATCCATCGTAAAGCGTAGCCTTAACACCAACTACAGGATAAGCTGCCAGAGGTCCTCTCTGAACGGACTCTGCAAGGCCCTTCTCAACTGCAGGGAAGTAATTCTTAGGAACTGCTCCACCAACAACCTCCTGCTCGAATACATAAGGTGTAAGCGGATCTCCTGAAGGCTCGAAGCGCATTTTAACGTGTCCGTACTGGCCGTGTCCACCGGTCTGCTTCTTATATTTGTATTCTACATCAGAGTTCTTGCGGATTGTCTCCCTGAAAGCAACCTTCGGCTTTGTAAGGTCGATGTTAACTTTGTAAACGCTGGCAAGCTTGCTCTGAACAACGTCAAGGTGCATGTCACCCATACCATAGATAAGAGTCTGACGGTTCTCAGCGTCGTTAACGACCTTAAGAGTCTGATCCTCAGCAGAGAGCTTAGCCAGTGACTGTGCAATCTTATCGATATCAGCCTTGTTCTGAGCGTGGTATCTCATGTATGTGTAAGGCTGTGAAATATCCATCTTAGCGTACTGAACAGGATTAGCTTTTGTTGAAAGAGTATCACCTGTTGCGATATCAAGCTTCTGGAGAGCTCCGAGGTCACCTGCATGAAGCTCTGGAACCTCAGTTGCCTTGTTGCCCTGAAGTACATAGAGCTTACCAAGCTTAACATCTACGTCCTTGCCTGCGATGAACATCTGATCATCGGGCTTAAGGACACCTGAACGAACCTTGATAAGTGAGTACTTACCGATGAAAGGATCGATCATGGTCTTGAATACGAAGGCTGTCTTAGGCTTACTGAAGTCGAAGTCAGCTTCGAAGATCTCATTTGTATTGGTATTGATGCCGGCCATCTTGCGGTTCTCAGGGCTTGGCATGTACTTAACGATATCATCAAGGACTGTGTAGATACCCTGGCAGAGAGTGGAGGATCCCATCTCGATAGGAACGATCGATCCGTCGCAAACATTACTTCTTGCTGCTGCTCTGATCTCAGCCTCAGAGAATGTATCTCCGTTGAAGTATCTGTCCATGAATTCCTCAGAAGTCTCAGCAACGGTCTCGATAAGAGTATCTCTAAAGAGCTTAAGGTTAGCTTCGTTGTACTCGGGAACAGGGCACTCAACAACTTCCTTGCCTTCCCATCTAAAGCCCTTCTCCTGTATTACGTTAACATATCCGACAAATTTCTCGTTCTCACGGATAGGGAGATTGAAAGGAGCCATCTTCTTGCCATACTTGTCAGTGAGGTCCTGTACAACCTGTCTGTAAGAAACATCGTCGATATCCATATCTGCTACAAAGAACATACGCGGAATCTTATACTTCTCACAAAGATCCCATGCTCTCTCTGTTCCAACTTCTATTCCGGCCTTACCTGATACAACGATGATAGCTGCATCGGCAACGCTGATAGCCTCTTCTACTTCACCAACGAAGTCGAAGAATCCGGGAGTATCCAGCAAATTGATCTTGTGTCCGTCCCACTCCAGAGGAATGGTTGTTGTGCTGATAGAAAAATGTCTCTTCTGCTCTTCCTTATCAAAGTCGCTTAAGGTGTTTCCGTCCT
>JAEEGK010030289.1_pt1 | contig 10734 bp, 7 predicted proteins | sample 8958771 | NCBI WGS metagenome assembly JAEEGK01 (sample SAMN16246547, study PRJNA631951) | gut metagenome | biome: gut microbiome; feature: rumen; material: SC-attached | host: Bos | place: Iran: Karaj | collected 2018-10 | reverse complement strand
GGACTTACAAAACAACGGCACCATGTCTTTTGCCTGTTACCCGTACAACAAAGGCGGATGGTATGTGCTTCAGCATGCGAACTCATCCGAATATAACGAAATAACCACCTTTACTTTCAAAGACGGCAAACTCGAACCAGCCCCCGATGCCTTTCCTCCATTCAAAAAGGAAGCTTTTGAAAACATCGAAGAAAATTGGGCGGCATTGCATCAATTATATTTCATCACAGATTATACAGCCGACAGTTTTACCGTTCAGGACTTCAATTTGGAGGCTACAGATGAAGACACAATGACCACAACCACCATCTTCAAATGGGACGGCGAAAAATTCGTAAAGCAACAATAATATGCCAATCTCAGACAACATAAAAAAACTCACCGACCTCGCTCTTACCGACCGCATCCTTACCTACAAGGAGCGGCAGGTAATTGCGGAGACGGCATTGAATGAAGGCATCAGCCAACAGGAAATCAATTCCTACCTCGACGACGCGCTGCAGGAGCGGCTCAAGACCTACTCCAAGGAGCAACTAAAACGTTGCCCACACTGCGGCGCACAGATACCGCTGATTTCGGACGTGTGCCTATTCTGCGGCGAAAGTCTCGAAAACACCGAGCCTCAGCCCAATCAGACCGCCACGCCGCCGGCATACGTCGAAGGCAAGGCTGCCAAAATAATCCGGTCAGAAAACGCCCGCACAGCCGTAGAGCAGCACAACCTCAAGACCTGCCCCGACTGCGGCGCACCATTTCCCCTCGTGAGCAACGTCTGCACTCACTGTGGACACATCCTCCACGAGCAGCAGTACTCCGACCTCAACGTCAAACGCCTCATCGAAAACATCCAACAGAGCATCGACGAAATCAAAGCCACGCCGCAGCCGACGGTCTGGGAAGTGATTTGTTACAGGAAAAAATTGCTCCTTTTTTTCATCTCGATGATACTGCTCATACCGGCAATCAGAGGATTTTGGCTCTTTACAAGCAGCACCACTATAATAACACTGTTCGTAAGCTCGGCGTTGCTGTGGGTGGCGGCGGTAGCTGTAGACGCAAACAATTACTTCACCGATTGGCGGACGACAAAAAAAAACACAATAGAAAGCAAATCGCCCGTGCGACTGGCAGACCGTCAGTTTTATTCGGCAATGTACCGCGAGGAGAGGTACGCCGCGCAGATCCACACGCTCTACGGCGACAATACCGAAGCGCAAAACACTCTGAACGAATATTCAGCCCTTATAGCCGAATACAAAAAAGCCCACAACCACAACCGAAACATGCTTACAATAAGCATTTTGGGCATTTTTGTGGTAATGATTCTAATGCTGTCCATTACACCATCATCACGGCAACTATATGACAACCAACTCAATACATACCCAGAGTTTTACGGGCTTGCCGACAAAAAAATCACCCTCAATATCAACGAGCAACACCCCGTCTCCCCCGAACTCGCGCCATATATCACGGTGTCGGGCAACGCGGTGCTCACCTACGACATACAGCCATTTGACGGACAGTATATCCGTGCCTTCGATTCCGGAGCCGATATTACGCTGCGAGTGAGCGGCATACGCATCAATCCCATCGGCGAATTGCCAGATTCGTTGCATGCGTTCAATCTACGCCTGGTATTTTGGGACAAAGACGGCAACCAGGTTGCCTCCGAATTTGGCGATATGGACGTGGCACAATATGAAGACATCTACTACCTCGACGACAAACTCCGCAACGGCAAAGGCGGCTACGTGGAATTTGTGTCAGACATGGTTAGATTAGAATTTGACGAAAAATGGAGTTACAACAATATATACAGCATTATCAGCAACATCAGTTCCTACTCAATCTACTAAATACCAACACGTTATGGAAGACATCAAATCACGATTCCAACAACTTTCCACCGAATTGGAAAACCTTTTGGAACAATACAAGACCTGCTACCCGCGCAATTTTGGGCAGATGATACGCCACAACATCGGCAAGGTAATGGTATTCTCGATATTTATAGTATTCATTCCGTTTATGCTGAACATGTCGATAATGATAATCATCTTTGGGGGAGTGGTGGCCCCAGGTCTGCTGATGTTTGCGGTGCTTAATATGATCTCTGGCAACGACGAGGTCGCCCAGGAATGGCGAAAGAGAGCCGACGGTCTCTCGATTTCGCTTGGCGCCGATGAAGAAGGCAATTATTACCGCCAAATACAATCCACGAAGGCACAGGTCGCCCCGCTCACCCAATATCCCGACGTACACAATTATTTGGAAGGCTTCGACAAACGCCTTGATTCCGCCGTCGATGCCAAAAAAAAATTACACAGTAGATTCCGGAAGTTAATCTGGTACAGCATTGCGGGCATCATTGGAGTCAGCATATTTTTTTGCGTGAGGATGGCTTACAAAATCAAAGACGGCACCGCGACCGGCACCACAGCAGATATGAAGCTTAACATCCCCGAACTCCTCGGCGCAGAAAAAGACCAGCCGCTGTTCACGTTGCAGAATATGGATTCTTACAGCAAAGCTGAATTTTATTTTGAAGACAAATCCTTAAAATCCAAAGGTTTGCAAAAACCATCGGAAGTCGTGTACATCCTCACCTTCACCGACAAGGACGGCGTACCAATTCCACACAGCCCGCGCATAAGGCTCGACGAAACCGACCACGAGATTTACACCGAGTTTACGGGTAAAAAAACAGAATTTGCGGTGTTCAAGATTTTGGAGTACCTCCGCGACCACCAGCAAGATTTGCGGTACAAATTGGAAACATTAAACTAAAAAAAATCAATAATATGAAAAAAATCATCACTGCCATCACCGCCGCCATCCTAACGACAGCGGCAACCGTTGGCACAGCGTCGGCACAGCTCGACCAATTTGCCAACCAGGGCGCAACCGCCGCCGACCTCTTCTCCGGCGACGCGCAGACCACCACCGCCGAAGGCGACATGAACAAAGACGGCGTCAAAGACCTCGTAATCGGCATACCCGAAGGCATCGCCATCTACTGGGGCAAAAACGGCGGCTACACCCTCTACAACACCTACGCTGCGCCACAAGACGAAAGGGACGGCATCACCCTCAGCCGCTCTTCTTCTATCACCTCAAAAGGTGTGTTGAGAATAGAATGTAATCTCAAAGGAAATTATGACGGACACTTCCTGAACTACACCTACGTCTATATGTTTAGATTCCAGGATGGCGACTTTTACTTGATAGGCGGCAAAGTCCATGTGAATGTGGACGACCAACAATGCATAGCGTACTCCGTCAATACGCTCACCCACCAGGTGGCAATGCAGGATTGCGACGGCAATCTTATCTCCGAAATGATTGAAATGCCCGAAGAACCACTCAAAAGCATTTCAGAGATCGAACTCGGCAACCCTACTTTCTTGGATGCATACATCACAACATTCAATGAGGGCAAATCACAAATGCACCATACCCTTTTTGTGTGCGACATCCTCGATCAAATCGCAAAACGTGGCAACAACAGCAATGAACCAGCACTTACGTCCACGGCAATGCAAACATTCGCAGCCCAAAACATGTCGCATTTTGGCTCGGTGTGCAAAGACATGCACCAACGCTTCTGGTTCAGATGGCAGCACGACCCGTATGACGAAGACTTGGAAGCCCAATTGGACTGCTTCCCCCTCAACGACGGCAGCTACTTCGTGATGTTTGCCGTTATCGAGACCGGCGACTACGAGCATTACCTCTACGACTACTACGTTTACAAAGACAAGACGCTCACACCCACCGACAAGTACATGCCCACGCCCGGCATCAACGACTACTACTCCAACGCCGACAAATTCCCCAAAAAAGTAGTCGACGCTCTGAAAGAAGAAATACAATTCTACTCATACACATACGTACAGGAAAACGACAAACTTATAGTAACCTTCAACCCGTGGGCGTGCGACGAGACCGGCTGCTCACTTCCAGAAGACCTCCAATGTTTTGAAAGCGAGGACAGCTACTGCCAATTCCCGACAATCGAATACACATGGAAAAACGGTCAGTTTGTCCGCGACCCCGAAAGCAAACCACGCGAAGAAGATTTGTCATATTTCAAATAATTCGTAGAACGGAAATAAACCACCGTGGGGACACGGCACCGCATTGTATAGGGACGTGGCACGCCGCGTCCCTACAATTTTATTGCTGCACCTCAAATTTCAACCCGTTCCATTTGACGGCAATCTCTTTGTTGCCGCCGGGAAGATTGTTGATTACAGCGGTGATGTCCTTGCCGACGCGGGGAAGGTTGTAGGTGACTACAGCCTCGTCATCGCCGCCGTATTTTTTGACATCAATCACATCCATGCCCAACGCCAGACCGTTGTTGTAAATGATCTTGTGGGTGTCGTTGTTGTAGAGGCCAAACCAAATGCCACCAAACTCAGTCTGTATGGCCTTGCCATCCCAAAACTGTCCCACCGAATACGCCACTACCTTGTGTTTGCCGTCGGAACAATTCCAATAACAAATCTCCACAAATGTCTTGCTCTCACCATCGCCCTCGTCGGGGTAAAGCTTCTCAAACCGCACAAAACCGTTCTTGGCGTCAACGGTAAGCTTCTCGTTCTTGTCAAGCGGCTTGTTTTTGAGATGCTTCTGCCATATATCGTACAGCATACCAGAGAGTTCGTCCTCAGGCTCGTCGCCGATATAGGATGTTACAAAATCGGCGATGCCGGGCTTCTGTCCAGAAAACTTGACATCCTCGGCATATACGTCCTCTTCATCCTCAATCTCGGCATACGGATTCTGCGCCATCGCGCTCATTGCCAGCAGCATCGCCGCCAATATCAATTGAAATTTCATAGCTTTCATATTAGAAAAATTATAGGTTAAAAAAATCGACTTATCCGCTGCAAAAAATATGCCCCATCCATTTTGCCAACAACAAAAAAATACGTATCTTTCGGACGTCAATGATTATATAAAACGATAACAACATCAACAAACAAATGAAAAAAACAACAATCATCCCCCTCCTCGCCCTCGTAATCGCATCCTGCGGCGGAGGCAACAACCAAGGCGGCAACACAACAACGGCAACACAAAATACCGCCGCCGACACCGCCAAGGCGACAACAACCGAGCAGCCAGCCGCATCAGCCACTGAGCAGCCAGCCGCACCCGACGCCAGCATCGCCAAAGAAATTTGGTACGCACTATTAGACAAATACGACCCCGTGGAAGACGCCCCCAACCCCTCCGCCGACGACATCGCCGCAAACCGCAAACGAGTACGCGAAAACAGCCCCACAAACGCCGAGTTCGTCTATTCCGGCGGCGGCATCAACTTCTACAAAACCCTCGCGTGTTACAAGCAAAACAACGGTCATTGGCTCGCAATCGTATTGAACGGCAGCGGCGCAATGAACGACCTCACCGTATATGACTACGACGGCACCACCATCACCGAGCGCAAAAACTTCTTCACCGACGCCTTCCTCCGCCGTTACAACATCTCCGAAATGGACACCGACGGCCTCATCACACACGACGACAACGACAACGAAACATACTTCCGTTGGGACGGCGAGCAATTTGCCAAACCAGCCACCGCCGCCCCCGTCCCGCCCGACGACAAGACCGTCCGCGAAATCTTGGCGCAGATTTCCAAGACCCGCAACGGACGCTTCGCCACCAACAAAATCATGGTGGACGACGAAAGCTGCTTCCCCGGCTGCCTATACTTCACCACAGACGACGGCGGCGACGGCGCAGCGTGGCACCGTCTTTCGTGCTTTGCCCTCAGCGACGGCGGCTACTTCGTACTATTGCAGAGCAACGAATACATCAAAAACGACTACTACGCCTACCAGTACGCCGACGGCAAACTCACCAAAATCGACAAGTCGAAATACCTGCCCGCGCCCGCCTTTGAAGACATCTTCCCAGACGCCGCCAAAATTTCAAAAGCAGCCGTCGCCACCATCAAGAAAAAAATAGCCAAAGCTCCAGAATACTACAACTACGACGACGGACTCCACGTCTCCTTCGACCCCTACGACTACGAAGACGGCGAAAGCCTCCTCCCCCCCGAACTGGAAAACGTAAAAGGCTTAGACGGCTCCACCGAATTACCCTACGCCATCTACCATTGGGACGGCGCACAATTCGTAAAACAATAACCACGTAGGGACGCGGCGCGCCACGTCCCTACAATCAAAACACACCAAACAATGAAACCCACAATCATAATCCCCCTCCTCGCCCTCGTAATCGCATCATGCGGCGGAGGCAGCACCAATCAACCCCAAGGCAACAGCACCACCACCGACGCGCCCTCGGCAAACACAGCAACCACCGATGCGCCCGTCGCAGAATCCATCATAGATGCGCCCTCATGCCTCGCCAAACTTCCCAAGAACCCCGACAAACAAGTCTATCAATTTGAAGAAGACCATAGCACCGAGACATCCGACATCCGCGATTACTACTACGCCTACCCGATGTCAAAGGGCGGCTACTTGGTGATATACGCTTGCAGCGAGATGTACGAAGACTATTCTACAAACGTTTCGTACATCACCTTCACCTACAACAACGACGGCAAACTGCACACCGTCAACAACGTGCTGCCCGTCCTCGACTCCAAATACCTCCTCAACAAGTGGAACGCGCCCAAGCACCCCGCCGAATCAAAAGCTCTCACCGAACTTTTCAAAAAGCGTCCCAACGACTTTGCAGCCTACGTCCTTGAAGACGACAAACCCATCATCCGCGCCAGTCTCCAAAGGCTCAAAAAAGAAGACCCCGAATGGAAAGAAGACTACGAATATCTGATGGGACACTACTTCAACCGCCCCACCTACCGATGGGACGGCGAAAAGTTCGTACCCTACGACATCCTTGGCGAGTTTCTCAAAAACCTCCCGAAATCGCCCGACAAGCCGTTTTACCGCCTCGAAGACGAATACAACATTATGGAACAGATGCTCACGTACCATTACAACCACTACGCCTACCCGATGACCAAAGGCGGCTACACGGTGCTGTCGAGGTGCGAAATATCAGAAGAAGGCTCGTATGAAGACGAGTGCGCCTCATACACCTACCAAAACGGCAAACTCGACACCGCCCGCAACGTCCTCCCCGTCCCCGACATCAACGAATGGCTCGACCCCGCCGAGTGCAAAGGCAACGACAGCGACGTACAAAACGCAATCAAGGCCTACAAAAAGGAACGCGAAAACCTCTCATACGACATCGACGAACATACCGGCAACATCACCCCATACCACGTCAGCAACTTAGGCGATTGGTGCGAAATGTATTCGGGCTTCCTCAAACAACTCGAATACACTTGGAACGGCGAAAAATTCGTTGTCCCCCAATCCACCGACCATATCGCCATGCAAGTATGGGAAGCAATATTGCCCACCTACGACCCCTACGGACTATACGAAGGCGAAGAAGAACCGTCGCCCGACGCCGAAACCATAGCCCAATACCGCAAGCAAATCAAGGAGACAAGCCCCACCATCGCAACATTCGACGCCAACTCCAACGCGCAGGCCGACAATGTGCGCGAAACCATTGCCTGTTACAAGCGCAACAATGGCAATTGGCTCGTAATCATGTACTTGGACGGCGGGCATTACAACAATCCGAAAGTTTTTGACTACGACGGCAAGCAACTCAAATACATCTCCAACTACTTCTCCGACAGCTTCCTGTCCGACGAGCGATACATCTCCGACTTCAAGGCGGACGAATTTGCCGTAGTGCGCGACACCGACGAAGCCGAAGAAGTAATTTGGTACCATTGGAACGGCGACAAATTTGTAAAAAAATAAATCCATCAACAATATGAAAAACTCAATCCCCATCCTCATCGCCCTCGCGCTCCTCGCAGCATCCTGCGGCGGAGGCAGCACCACACACAACCAGTCTGGCGACGCAGCCACAAAGCCCGCCTACCAATACGTAGAACCCACAGAAGACATCGCCCATATCATCTGGGACTACCTGACGAAAAACGACCACGACATTTGGGACGCCGCATTGGAAGCCGACGACAACGACCAACTCGAAGACTGCCTAACATTCGAGTCGAAGTCGGCGATGAAATTCGGATTTAGTTACCATACAGGGCCGGCTGACGGCAATTCGTACTACACCGCCCAACTCCAAATGAAATGCTACCAAATGCCCGACTCATCGTGGTTGGCAGTGATAGCGCAACAAGTACAATTCAGTACACAACTCGAAGAGTACGAAGAATACTACCGCCCCAAAATTTACGCGCTCAACTACAAGAACGGCAAAATCACCCGCACCGACAGCACGAAGATATTCCCCAAAGAATTTTTTGTGCTCAACCGCGACGGCAAAAACATCGAGTGGCGCATCCATTGGACGTTAGGCAACACCTACATCGTAGGACACACCCACCAGTATTGGCCCGTGAAGTTCAATTACGACGGCGAAAAATTCGTTACCGACCCCGAAACGGCGATTGTGGCAAACGCAATCTCCTCATCAAACGGCGAATTTAGATTGCTATTGGACACAACGTTTTACTACATCGATTGGGATAGAGAGCCAGAAAAATGGCTCGGAGTCAAGTCTGACGGCATTATGAGGGATTTAGACGGCAACCCGATTGCCCGCCTCACACTCACCGACGGCAAAATAACCGCCTACACCATCATCGGCAAAGGCTACGGCATCGCACAAGACTACAAAAGTTACGATTCCATATCGTGCAAGCCTGTCGCATTGGGCTACCCAATCAAGAACGTCCTCGACTACGACAAAAGCGACCAAGATACCACCATCAAACAAGGCACCAAGGACGGCAAATATGTGATAACGCAGCAACTCGAACACAGCGACACCTTCCACCGCGATGTATTCATAGAATATGTCGCCAAGGACGAAAACTCGCCCATAGAATCCATCCACGTTTACCGCCAACTGTTTACCGTAACGCTCGCCGACCAAGTGAACAGCAAACCATACATCCACGACCAGACTAAGCAAATATTCTCGGAGTTCAAGTTTACCGACCGAATCCCCGGCTGCGGCGAGTTCCAATACTTGATGGATACCGACGGCAACGGCTTCTGCATCAAATTTGACAACACCGCATACCGTTTTCAGATCTACCCAAAAGACGGCGGCGACAATTTGTGCCTCGTAATCGTAGCCCATGCCACCTACAACGGCATCGAACCCGACGGCATCGAATATTGGGTGTACAACAACGGCACATTCACCAAAACACCGTCCCTCACACTTCCCCGCGACGAATGTATTGACGACCACTACACCTTGGATATGGACGACAATGGCATCGAATGGAGTTGCCGCGAATATGCCTCATTCATCTCGTATATTTGGAACGGCAAACAATTCGTATCGCCATACGACGACCAAGAGCCATCGGCAGACCAAGCCCCATCGGCAGACCAAGCCCCCGCCCCTACCGGCGAAAAGGGCATAGCATTGGAGGCTTGGCTATGCATCTACGGCAACGACCGCAGCGATGAAGAAATCGAAGAAAACAAAGCCCGGTGGGCAAACACCACGACCCAAGTAATAGAATGTTTTCAAGGCGACGAATATTCTACAGCGTGTTTTACAACCACCTGTTACAAAATGACTTACAGTACATACCTTGTGCTGTGCTATCAGGAACAGACCGACAATTCCGGCATCGACATCTACCGAATGACCACCGAGGCTTTGCTCGACTACGACAAAAACCCCTTCGACACCGACCTGATTAAGAAAAACACCTCAGAACACGCACATCACCAATACGAATTCTGTGGCTACCTCAGCAACATCGACGACAAGGGCTTTGTCCTCAACACCGACAATGGCAAGACCCGCTTCAATTGGGACGGCGAAAAATTTGTAAAACAATAACCCAAAACAATATAAATTCACATCACCATGAAAAAATCAATCCCCATCCTCCTCGCCCTCGCGCTCCTCGCAGCATCCTGCGGCGGAGGCAGCACCACACAATCCACCTCCGCTGACACCACGTCAACCGCCCAGTCACCGGAAGCCGCCGCCACCCCCGCCGACCAAGTAGCAAAACTATTGGACAGCGACCACAAATACACCACCAGCGGCAACGGCGGACAATGCAAATACGACGGCGACAAGGAATACATACACCACGAAACCTCGTTCCACATGTATCCCTTGAACAGTGGCGGCTACAAGGTTTACGTCTGCAAAATGACCACCTACACCGAAGCACCGAGGGATTCGCACGAATTTGAGTTTTACGCCAAGACATTCAAAGACGGCCGCCTCTCCGACAGCCAGGCGGAAACCGCAATCACCGAATTTGCCTCCAAAGACAGCGGCGATGGCAGCTACGACGTCTTCAAATTCGGCGACAGCGACATCACCGTAGACATCTGGGTAGGTGAAGGCCCCGACGCAACCAACAAAAAATGCACCTTCCACTGGGACGGCGAAAAACTCGTAAAAGAACAGGGCACGGAACTATTCGCCTACGAAATCCTCAAACAACTCTTCGAAAACCCAAAAGATTTTGAGAGAATTGCCGACGAAATCGAAAACGGCACCGAAGAAGGCGGCGGCTACCCACGCGAAGAATGGGGCGTAATGGAGCACCTGAAATTCACGGCAATACCCGACGACATGTACCCCGAAGAAGGCTACTTGGATTGTTTCCCAATCAAGACGGGCGGGTATTTTGTGATGTAT
>JAEEGK010030283.1_pt1 | contig 10735 bp, 13 predicted proteins | sample 8958771 | NCBI WGS metagenome assembly JAEEGK01 (sample SAMN16246547, study PRJNA631951) | gut metagenome | biome: gut microbiome; feature: rumen; material: SC-attached | host: Bos | place: Iran: Karaj | collected 2018-10 | reverse complement strand
TTTTCTGATAATGAAAAAGATTTGTTCTCTACAAATAAAGAACTTGGTCTTGCAACTAATATTCAAAAACATATGCTTCCATCAATCTTCCCTGCTTTTCCTGATAGGAAAGAATTTGATATTTTTGCATCAATGTCACCTGCTAAGGAAGTTGGCGGAGACTTTTATGATTTCTTCTTAGTAGATGACTATCATCTAGGTCTTGTCATGGCTGACGTTTCTGATAAAGGTATCCCTGCTGCATTATTTATGATGGCATGTAAAATCATGGTTCAAAACTATACAATGATGGGAAAAACTCCTTCAGAAGTTTTAACTTCTGTTAATAATCAAATTTGTCAAAACAATCAAGATGAAATGTTTGTAACAATTTGGCTTGGAATTTTAGATTTAAGAACCGGTATATTAACTGCTGCCAATGCTGGTCACGAAAAACCTGCCATCCAAAATGATGAAGGCAAATTTGAATTACTTAAGGATACTCACGGATTTGTTGTGGGTTGGTATAAAGGCGTTAAATATGTTGATTATCAAGTTCAACTTAAAAAAGGAAGTAAAATCTTCCTTTATACTGACGGAGTTCCTGAGGCCACTTCTGCTAATGGACAATTTACACGTGAAAGAATGGTAAAAACACTTAACAAGTACCGTGATATGCAACCACAAGAAATTATCCAGAATATGAAAGATGATATTGATTTGTTTGTGGGTCAAGCTGATCAATTTGATGATATAACTATGTTATGTGCAGAATTTAAAGGTTACGATAATGAATAATTACCAAGTACCAGCAAACGTCGAATTAATCGATAAGATGATAGATCCTATCATTTCTTCATTAGAAGAAATTGAAGTTGAACATAAAAAGGTTTATCAAGTAACTCTAGCATTAGAAGAGATTTTTGCTAACATTTCTAAATATGCTTACCCTTCTGGTGAAGGGATAATCGATATATTTTACGAAATCAATAAAGACAAAAAACAACTAAAAGTTGTTATTAAAGATAAAGGCGCCGCTTTTAATCCGTTAGAGAAAGAGGATCCTGATTTAGGCGCTTCAGTTTCAGAAAGAAAAATAGGTGGCTTAGGTATTTATATTGTTAAAAATATTATCGATGATATAAAATATCAACGAATTAATAATGAAAATGTATTAGAACTCATTAAACAATTGTAATTGGAGGACAAAATAATGACTATTAAAGAAAAAAGAGATGGAAATAAACTTGTTGTTAGTGTTGAAGGAAGAATTGACACTAATACATCACCAGAACTTAGCGAATATTTCCAACAACATCTTAAAGATGTTAAAGAACTTGAACTTGATTTAGAAAACGTAAATTATGTTTCATCAGCAGGATTAAGAACCATTCTTTTTGCCCAAAAAACGATGGATAAACAAGGCAAGATGGTTGTTTCACATGTTTGCAAAGAAATCATGGAAACATTTGAATTAACTTGTTTTACTGACATTTTAACAATTATTTAATTTCTTATATTATAAGAAACAAAAAGAAGGCCGATTAATCGACCTTCTTTTTAAATACTTAATTAGTAAGTTTTACGACGAGCCATCTCTGATTTGCGTTTTCTCTTCAAACCTTTTTTGAGATAGAATTCTCTTTTACGTGCTTCAAGAAGAACACCGGATTTGTTGACTTGTCTTTTGAAACGACGAAGAGCTTCGTCTAATTGTTCATTTTCTCTAACGACAATTTTTGGCATTTTTTTCTCACTTCCTTTCGTACGTAACGGGAATAATTATATTATTCTCCTTTGACAATTGCAACACCACATGATGCACCAATACGAGATGCACCAGCTTCAATCATTGCTTCGGCTTCTTGTTTGTTATGAATTCCGCCGCTTGCTTTGACACCAATATTTGGTCCGACTGCTGCTCTCATTAATCTGACTGCTTCAACTGTAGCGCCGCCTTTTGAGAAACCTGTAGATGTTTTAACATAATCTGCACCAGCTCTTACGCAAGCTTTTGAACATTCGGTAATTTCTTCATCTGTTAATAAGCAGGTTTCGAGAATTACTTTTAGTAAAATCTTTCCACAAGCCTTTTTAACAAGTCTTACTTCGTCTTCAATATAAGCGTAATTGTGCTCTTTAGCCATAGAATCATTTAAGACCATATCGACTTCTGTAGCACCTGCTTTGATAGCAAGTTTTGCTTCATAAGCTTTGCTTTCTGGTAATGTTGCACCTAATGGGAAACCAACGACTGTGCAAACTTTGACATCTGTGCCTTTAAGTTCTTTTGCGGCTAGAGGTACAAAGCCTGGGTTTACGCATACGGATGCGAAATGATATTCTTTTGCTTCTGCACACAATTTAATAATTGCTTCGGTTGAAGCATCTTGTTTGAGAAGGGTGTGATCAATCATTCTTGCGATTTCCATGAGTTTCTCCTTTTAATAACTTAAGTTATTTATCTTCTTTTTCAGCTTTCTTACTAACAACTTGTTTGCCATTGTAATATCCACACATTGGGCAAACGTTGTGTGATTTAATCATTGCACCGCAATTTGGGCATTTAACTAATCCTGAGACTGAGAGTTTGAAATGGGTTCTTCTCATTCTCTTTGCTGTTTTCGAAGTTCTCCTGAATGGTACTGCCATACATATTTCCTCCTTACGACCGTTTAATATTATATATTAGTCAAGAAGGTAATCAAACATTTTTCATACTATGTACAAAATTCTTTTAAATTGTTTAGATTTTATCGAACTTTTATTTTGAGAATTTTTCCAATATATTCATCAGGTAAGTCAGCCTCTAATTTAATATAATTAGATGTGAATCCACTTAAGAGACCCGTAGTTTTATTTCTTTCTTCAAGGATGACTTCAAGTTCTTGTCCTTTGAATCTATTTACATAGTTTCTATATAATTCTTTAGAAAGTTTAAGAAGCTTATCAACACGAGCGGCTTTAACTTCTGGTTTTACTTGATCCGGCATTGAGTACGCCTTTGTGCCTTCACGAGCGCTAAACGGGAACACATGTAATTCGGCAAAATTGACTTTTTTAATGAAATCATAGGTCTCTTGGAACTCTTCTTCGGTCTCTCCAGGGAAGCCAACGATAACATCAGTCGTTATAGAGATATTTGGTAGAATTTTAGTAATTTTATTAACTTTGTTATTATAATCTTCAACGTTATATTTTCGACACATTCTTTTTAACACTGTTTTCGAACCACTTTGAAGAGGCATATGAAGGTGCTGAGCGATACATGGATACTTTGCTAGCAATTCTAAGAACTTGTCATCAATTTCACTCTCTTCAATTGAGGAAATTCTTAGTCTATATAATCCAGGGATATTACATATCTCCTCAACTAATTCAGAAAAAGAACAACCTTTATTATCAAGCCCATAATGAGCTGTATGAATTCCAGTTAATACAATCTCTTTGAATCCATGTTCTACTAAAGTAGAAATTTCATTGATTACTTCATCTTTGTCTCTTGAACGAGCGACTCCACGTGTGTAGGGAATTGTGCAATATGAACAGAAATTGTTGCAGCCATCCTCGATTTTAACATACGCACGTGTAGAATTTGGAATTGCTACTGTGCCAAAAGATTCATATTTAAACTTTCTAGGATCTTCATCAATAGCGACTATTTGTTTTTTATCTTTGATAAATTCTTTAATAAAATCGACAATTTTGTTTCTATTGGATGTCCCGACAACGACGTCAGCACCACATTCTTTCTTAACGTATTCAGCATTCTTTTGCGAATAACAACCCATAACGCATAATATAGCGTTAGGCGCATTTCTACGCTCCCTACGTATAATTTGACGTGACTTCTGATCTGCGACTGCCGTGACTGAACAAGTATTAATTACGACAACGTCGTATTCTCCATCCTCTTTTATTCCGTTTTTTAAAAAGAGCTCCTTAAGAGCATTGCTTTCATATGAGTTGACTTTACAGCCAAGAGATATAAATTTAAGCATTCTTTTTCTCTAAATGATTAGCGATTACGCTTAAAGCGTAGAATGCTGCAGTTTCAGCACGTAAGATTCTCTTTCCGAGACTTACTTTTTTGTAACCAAGGTGCGTTGCAAGTTCAACTTCGTGTTCGGCAAAACCGCCTTCAGGACCAATTAAAACAGCAACTTTTTTACCTGGTTTAATAGATTCAACAATTTTGTTGAAAGAATTGGTTGGACCAGCTTCTTCTTCGTATGCAATCATCTTGATATCAGCATCGACATCACTAAGATGATCGAAGTCAATAATTCTAAATAAGTGTGGAATTACACTTCTTCTAGATTGTTCAGCAGCTTCTTTAAGAATTGCGTTAAAACGCTTAATCTTAACCTCTTTTTCGTCTTTCTTAAACTTAACAACAGTGCGTTCTGTTTCAAGTAAAACAATTTCATCAACACCTAGTTCTGTAGCCTTTTGAAGAACAAGGTCCATCTTGTCTCCCTTAATTAAAGCGGCGATTAAGACGATTTTATTTGGTAGCTCGTTATTTTCCTTGAGACGACGCACAACGTCGATTTCTAGGGGCTTAAAACGGTTAATTTGGGCAAGATAGACTTCACCCTCGTTGACAACTTCGATTTTTTCGCCTACTTTTGCCCTCATGACGCGGGTTAAATGAAAAACATCTTTGTCTTCAAGTAAAACTTGGCGACCGATAATTTTGCCAAAATATCTTTGCATATTATTCTAAGAACTCTCCATGTGAATCTTGGATGTTATGTTTTGTTAAATACATAACTGCAGTAAATAAGCTATAAGCTTCTATCACAAAATAAGGAATTAAGAATGCAAAGACACTTTGCCATTTAACGGCAAAGAACAAAATTAAACCAACTCCACCAATTAATGCTAAAAAAATGCAGGCTGTAAGAAATCCTTTCTTAACTTTGCCTAAGTAGAAGTGTGGAGCGCCTAAAAATCCAAAGACAACTGCTAGAATAGCAGCAACAACTCTTTTTTTGTGTTTAATCTCAACAGCGTTTTCTAATTGGTCAACGATCTTTGTCACGTCTTGTGTAGAAGTATCTGTGCCATCTAATGGTCTTTTTCCACCACAAAATGGACAAACTTCTTTGTCGATACGAGTAATAGATGCGTGACAATATTTACATTGAGCCATAAGTATTAATAAAATTAATAAGCAGTTTTATCTGCGATGTTTTTGTATTCTTCGTAGAGTTTTAAGCAGGCTTTACGATCAAGTTCGAAAACCATTTTTTCTCTACCACCATTTTCATTGAATTCGTAGAAGACTTTATCTCTGAATCCGATATCTTCAGTATCAACAATATTACACCCGTAATATACTTTGCTGATATTTGCCCAAAGAATTGCGGCCATGCACATTGGGCAAGGTTCACCAGTTGTATAAAGTTCGCAACCACTTAAATCAAAAGTGCCAAGCTTTTTGCAAGCTTTATGAATTGCCATCATTTCACCATGACAAGTTGGATCGTTATTCTTTACAACTTCGTTGTGTCCTTTGCCAATCACTTCACCATCTTTAACGATGACAGCACCAAAAGGACCACCGTGACCATTACGGATTCCTTTTCTTGCTTCTAGGATTGCCATATGCATGTATTTGTTCATATAAATCTCCTCGCTTGAATATTTTACAAAATGTAATTTAACTTATAAAGTGAAATTGCAAATAATTAATATGTCGTGTTTAAAAAAGCAGCCAAACTAGTGACTGCCTTTATATCCAATACCATATTCTGTAGTGTAATAATCGATACGTTTTGAACTTTCTTTATTATATAAAGGTTCGTAGATGTTCTCGCCTTTTTCAAATCCAGCAAGCTTACAAACAGCTTCATGAAGTTCAATGGTAAGTTTTTTAATTGCCTCATCTTTTGGAAGAGATTTATCAATAAAAAGTGGTTCTCCTACATTTAATGTAAACTTGGCAATTTGATGGAATATTTTCTTTCTAATCCAACCCACTGGTCTATATGAATATGCAAGCGGAAGAACTGGGCGATCTGTTTTATACGCAAAATAGGCTGGTCCATCTTTAAATGGTCTAATTGGAGCGTAATATTCCCACATACTGCCTTCGGCATAAATGTGTAGCCATCCACCATTTTGGACAAAATCAAAAGTTTCATGGCACATTTTTGCAAAACCTCTCATATTGCTTGGCGGAATTGGAATTCCTCCAACAATACGAACTGCTCCACCTAAATTACTTGTAACATTTTTATCCCAAACAAGCATTCTAGGTTTTCTTGGTTTAACTAATGACATAATTCCAAGATAGTCCCACATATGTACATGATTAGAGACTGAAATGATTCCTTTTTTGATGAGTTTACGATTTTTACGAAGATTTTTTCTTCCTTTTACTATGTAACCCATTCTGATTCGCTGCACCAAAAAGACAACTAAAAATAAAGGAATTCTGGACAATGCTCTTAAGAATCTAAAACCAAAAGATTTATTTACGTAAGGGTAATTTTCATCAAAAACAATTTCTTTTATTGCATCGGCTTTAAGATAATGAGCTGCAGTGTCTTCTGGATATGGAAACTTATTAGTTTTTGGATCGTACATAGCAACAAAAATGATAACAAATACAATTAAATATACCAAACAAAAGAAAAGATTGGCAAAGCCAATCCTATTTCTTAAATGATTTAATGAACTTTTCGAATATCGAATCTTCTTTACCTTCCGATTTTTGATATTCTTCAAGTAGTTTTTTCTGTTCTTTTGATAATTTTGTTGGAGTCTTGATTTGAATGTGGAGGTATTCATCACCAGGAGTTCCTTTACGCATATCTTTAATACCACGTCCTTTTAGACGAAGAATTTGATTTGGTTGAGTGCCTGCTGGAATTTCAACTTCACATGTCCCATAGACTGTTGGAACATCAATCTTCTTACCAAGTGTCGCATCAACGAAACTGATTGGTACATCCATATGGATATCATTTCCATCACGCTTGAAGTTTGGATGAGGAATTAAAACTATTTCGAGATACAAATCTCCATTTGGTCCTCCATTAATACCATGAGCGCCTTTTCCACGAATAAGAATTTGTTGACCCTGGTTAATACCAGCCGGAATATTAACTTCCATGTCACGTTTAATGTGAACATAGCCTTTTCCGCCACAATCTGGACATTTATCGGTAATGATTTTGCCAGATCCGCCACAGTCAGGACAAATTTGTTGGCTATCCATGACGCCAAATAGAGTTCTTTGTTGAACACTTACATAACCTTTTCCGTTACAATGCGGACAAGTTTTAATTGCAGAAGCATCTTTTGCGCCTGATCCACCACATGTTTTACATGGTTCATCATAACTGACTGGAACAAGAACCTTTTTACCTAGAATTGCATCCATAAATTGGATACGGATTCTTTGTAATGTATCTTCTCCACGTTGTGGACCGACGTTTGCACGTCTTTGACGTCCGCCACCGAAGAATGAATTAAATATATCGCCTAAATCAACTCCGCCGAAACCTTGAGAACCAAATCCGGCACCACTAAATGGATTTCCTTGACCACCAGTAGAGGCACCTTGCTCAAAAGCAGCCATACCAAATTGGTCATACATTTGACGCTTTTTATCATCGCCTAATACATCCCAAGCTTCCTGGACTTCTTTGAATTTCTCTTCAGCACCAGGTTCTTTGTTGATATCTGGGTGATATTTTTTAGCAAGTTTACGATAGGCTGATTTAATCTCATCTTTAGATGCAGATTTATTTACGCCTAAGACTTCATAGAAATCTCGTTTTGCCATTGTTCTCTCCTTTCTTTACCAATAAAGCGAAGGGGCATAAGCCCCATCGCTCGTAAGATTTATGAGTTGAATCTAGTTTTTCATTGTTGAATCGGCATCAACAACATCATCTGCTGTTTGATTGCCTTCTGGTTCAGCACCACTTTGGGTCTTACCTGATTGCATTGAAGCCATCATTTCTGCTGCTCTTTCAAGTTCACCGATCTTGTTTCTAAGCGTTTCAATATCGTTGTTATCTAAAGCAGTCTTTAATTCATCACGAAGTTTTTGGGTTTGCTCTTTTTGAGTTGCTTCCATGCCTTCACCTTTTTCTTGGAGGGCTTGGTCAATACTGTTAATGTATTGTTCTGCTTTATTCTTGAGCTCAACTTCTTCTTTACGCTTTGCGTCTGCTTCGGCGTTTTCTTCTGCTTCGTGAACCATTCTATCGATATCTTCTTTAGAAAGTCCGTTTGAACCAGAGATTGTGATTTCTTGTTCTTTTTGAGTATCTAAGTCTTTAGCTTGAACTTTAACAATACCATTAACATCGATTGAGAATGTAACTTCAATTCTTGGTTCACCACGTCTGGCTGGTTTAATACCAGTTAATTGGAAGTGACCGAGCAATTTGTTGTCGTGAGCCATTGGTCTTTCACCTTGGTAAACCATGATGTCGACTGCCGGTTGATTATCTGCTGCGGTTGAGAAGATTTGTGATTTTGTGGTTGGAATTGTTGTGTTTCTATTAATAAGCGGTGTCATAACTCCACCTAAGGTTTCAATACCAAGTGTCAATGGAGTAACATCGAGAAGGACAACGTCCTTAAGATCACCAGAAACAACACCACCTTGGAATGCTGCACCGATTGAGACTGCTTCATCTGGGTTAACAGAAAGGTTTGGAGTCTTACCAGTGAGTTTCTTAACTAATTCTTGGACTGCTGGCATACGGATTGAACCACCGATTAATAAGACTTGATCGAGTTCAGAGGCCTTAATGCCTGCGTCTGCAAGTGCTCTACGAACTGGTTCTTCTGTACGTGCAAGTAAATGCTTAGTCATATCTTGGAATTTAGCTCTTGAAAGAGTTGTTTCAAAGTTGACTGGTCCGTTGCTACTCATTGCGATGAATGGAAGTGAAATTGTTGCTTGGAGTGAACTTGAAAGTTCAATCTTTGCTTTTTCAGCTGCATCGATGAATCTTTGTTGAGCCATCTTATCAGTAACATCAATACCATGTTCAATCTTAATTTGAGCTTTAATCCAATCTGCAACGACCTTATCCCAGTCATCACCACCAAGCTTATTATCGCCTGCGGTTGAGATAACTTCGAATGTACCATCACCAATATCAAGGATTGATACATCGAATGTACCACCACCAAGATCGTAAACTAAGATCTTTTCGGATTTATTTGTATCAAGACCATAAGCAAGAGCTGCTGCTGTTGGTTCGTTGATGATTCTGACTACGTCAAGACCAGCGATTTGACCAGCGTCTTTAGTTGCTTGTCTTTGAGCATCGTTGAAGTATGCTGGGACTGTAATAACAGCTTTTTGAATCTTTTGACCAATGTTTTCTTCAGCATATTTCTTCATATAAGCAAGAATCTTTGCAGAGATTTCTTGTGGAGTATAGTCTTTGTTTGTTGCCTTAATATGAACTTTTTCGGCTGTACCCATTTTACGTTTGATAGAAGAAACTGTATCTGGGTTAGTAACTGCTTGACGTTTTGCGGCGTTACCAACAATTTCTTCACCACTTGCTTTAAAAGCAACTACGGATGGGGTTGTCATTGTTCCTTCTGGATTTGGAATAACTTTAACCTTACCATCTGCTTGTAAGTAAGATACGACAGAGTTTGTTGTACCTAAGTCGATACCGAGAATAATTTCTTTTGCCATAATTTATTTCCTCCTTAGGCATCCATTTTGGATGCTTCGTTGTTATTTTCTTCTTTTTCTTCGTCTTTTTTGTTTGTGGAGACGACCACGATTGCAGGTCTAATTAACCTGTCATGAAGTTTGTAACCTTTCGCGTTCACTTTAAGAACTTTGTTAGGTTCACCTTCATCATATTTAGTTTCTAATGCTGACATAACGCTTGGATCAAACGCATCGCCAACTTTAGGAGATACTTCATTTACCCCTTCAGCTTCAAGAACGGAGACCATGTTTCTATAAATGAATTCAAATCCAGTGAGGAAGTTTTTCATTTCTTGGCTTGTAGTTTCAATGCTAAGAGCCATATGGAATCCATCTAGAATTGGAAGCAAATCCTCAACAAAGCCTGCTGCACGATACTTAAGAACTTCTCTATGATCTTTTTCGATAGAATCTCTAAGATTCTTCATATCTGCATAGGCTCTATAGTATTCGTTTTTCCACTGATTACAATCAGCTTCCAGCTTTGCTATTCTTTCCTTGAGCTTGGCTTCTTCCTTCGCCTTGTTTTGGGGATGTTTGTTGTTGTTTTGGTTGTTGTTTTCCATCTCCTTGGCTTTGGTTTCTTCCTTCATGTTTAATCTCCTTTCTCTCGCCTGAATATCTTCTTTCTAATTCGTTAATAAGGTATTCCATTGAGCTAACAACTTGATCGTAATCCATACGTTTTGGACCTACGATGGCGATTGAACCTTCTTTTTGTCCAGGAATCTTAACTTTAGCAGAGATAATTGAGACGTCATCGTCATCTTTAGCTTCGCCAGCGATGTGTATTGAAATTTCATCATCACCGTCTTCTTCGACTTCTCTAAATACCTCTGGAGACTCGAATAATTCAATTAACTTTTTAATCTTTGTCGCGTCATCTTTGAATTCTGGTTGTTCGAATAATTCTTCTTTGCCATAAGCACTTAAGCGGTCTTTCGCGAACCCGACGAAGGCTTCAAGCATGGCTTGGTAGATTACATCGTGATCAATGACATAATCACTAAGTAGAGGCTTTATAGCCTTCATCTTTGGAATTAATTC
>JAEEGK010030282.1_pt1 | contig 10735 bp, 6 predicted proteins | sample 8958771 | NCBI WGS metagenome assembly JAEEGK01 (sample SAMN16246547, study PRJNA631951) | gut metagenome | biome: gut microbiome; feature: rumen; material: SC-attached | host: Bos | place: Iran: Karaj | collected 2018-10 | reverse complement strand
TTTGGAAATTTATTTTATTGATTTTATACAAATAATACTATTAAAAAATTAATCATTTAATTCAATGTATTATATATTATTAAGAGAAAAATAACAATTGTGAAGGAATTATTAGAATTTGATAAAAATAAATGATTAAAAAATATATTTATAACTTGATACCACAAAAAATTTATATAATAAAAAAACAAAAAAGTTACGCCCCAGGAATGGTTCGAACATTCGACCTGCAGGTTAACAGCCTGACGCTCTACCTACTGAGCTACTAGGGCTAACTAATATTTCTATAAATTTTCACCACAAAAATTTCTCTTAAAAATTTTCTTGTGAAATATTGTGTGGTGTTACAGAACTTATTTTTTAAATTGTTTTTAAGGACATATTATATTTGTTTTTTATTTTTTTTTGATTTTTTTAATTTCTTGTTAATTATTTTAAATAAAATAATTATTTTTTTTATAATTTAACATTTTAAATGGAAGGAAGAGATTTTTCAAGATTTTTAACAAAGAAAAATCCCCCAATAGAAAATATAAATGATATAAATAATAATAATTATCAACGAGTGTATTCACCTCAATTACTTTTAGGAAATAATAGAATAAAAAATATTCAGATCGAAGCAAATCCAGCTTTATCAAATAAAAATATTTTAAATCAAAAAGAAAAAACAAATAATTTGAAAAAGAATAATATACCAATTAAACCAAAAATACAAAATATAAATGATGAAAAAAATGACTGTAATAAATATTCAAATAATAATTATAATAATAATTCCAATAATATAATCAAAAATAATATAAAAGCAAATAACATCGATAATAATATGATTAGCATAAATAATATAAATAATGATAATAATATAAATTATAATAATAATAACATGAATAACACAAAATATAGTTTTGATAAAAGAGTATTATTTAAAGATTCTCGTGTAAATGATTTTACTTATAATACAAGAATAAATTTTGAATTACCATCATCAAAAAAATCGTCAACAAAAGACTTATTAAATAATAATAATTCTAAAAAAACATATATAAACAATACAAAAATGAATAATAGTCAATTGTCAAATATAAACAGTCAAAAAAAAAGTAAAGAAAAATCAAAGAAAACAAATATGAATAATAGTAATATATCAAATAGTAATAGTAAATTAAATCCAAAATCAAATAAGAGAATTCATTTAAATAATAGTTTTGATTATAATTCTCCAGCAACATCATATTTAAATAGAAGACATACTCAAGAAATGGAAAGATTAAAAAAATTTAAAGAAAATAGAGACCAAATATATAGTTTTGCCCCTAAAATTAATAAAAATTCAGAAAAAATTGTAAAAAAATTGCAGAAGGAAAAATTTATTCCAATTATTCCAAAAGAAGAAATTGATAATATCTATGATGAAAATTATTATAAAAATAAAAAATCCTTTGTTTTTGATAATTATAACAAAAGTAATTTTAAAATTAATGAAAGTGAAGTTTCTTATCAAAATACTTCCCCTAATAAACCAATAAAATATGATTTTGGAGATCAAAAAAAATTAATTGATGATATTACTCATTATTTAAATACTAAACAAGAAAATGAAAATAACCCTAATTTTTTATTAAACCATGATTCAAGAGCTTTTCTTTTAGAAAGAATGAAAGCTATTCAAATAAAACAAAAAGAAAATATATAAAAAATATTTCTTATTTTTTAATTTTTTAATTCAATAATATTTTTTTGTTTTATTATATTTTAATTTTTAATAAGTTAAGATATTAATTTGATAATTTTAATTCAAAAGTAATTATTTATGGTTATATAAAACATATTAAAAATAAATAACATTAAACCAAATATATGGGTAGATTTTTTCAATAATAATGCCATAATTAAAAAAAATAAATTAAAATAAGGGTTGTAAAATAATAATGGTCTGAGACATTTAATAAAAGTTTCTATTATTAGTTTATTAATTAATATGATTTTTGCCTTTTTTCTTTGTTGTTTTTTATAGAATGTTTAGAATTATTGTAATCAAGAAAAAAAATATAGAAAATTTTAGAAATTTATTTAAAAAAATTAATATAAGAAGAAAAAAAATAAATATATATATAAAATTATAAAAATTATTTTTATTAAAATTTTAAGTAAAATCTACTCCATTAACCCCTAAAGAACCAACAATATATCCATTTTCAGTTCCAACTCTCAAATTTTTAAATTGGAATCCAAATAAATATCCAATATAATCAACAAGAGGAATATTTTTAACATAAGTATCCAAAGCAGGTAATAAATAATCAACAAAAGCATTTTCAATAGTTTTTTCAAATCGATTAACATCAATTTTCAAATTATCAATGATAGTCTGAACATTACTAATATGAAAGGAGCCAAAAACAATAGTTAAATTTCCTTTATCAACAAGGAAATGAATATCAAGACTTGAAGTAATATTTAATTTAAGATCTTTAACAGGATCATCGAATGGATCATCAGAAGTGAAAGTATCAAAATCTAATCCAAATAATAAAGTTAATTTTGTTGCTGATATTGTTGATTGAACTTTTGGTTGTGGAAAATTAGATATTGAAATATAACCTTTCATTTCTACTTCATAATTTTTATTTGGGTATAATTTACTATATTCAGGAAGAATATTTTTTAATCCTTCTACTGTGTAATTCCAAGGAATTAAATTTGTTAATTCATTTTTAAATTCCATGTGTAAATATCCTGATTGATGGATTAAATTTAATAATGTATTAATTGTGTAATCTGATAATAATATTTGAACTTCATTGTCATAATATTCTTTTTTAAATGTCATGTTTACTGCTTCTGGGATTTTTGGCTTTAATTCTGGATGTAAGTTTGGATATATTGAACCATGTATTCCACAAGTTAAAATTGTTGTTTCTATATTTTCATTAAATTTTCTTTTTTTGTTATAGAATAAATTATATAAATTGGATTTTATTATATTAACTTTTGAATATCTATTTAATTTTGGTCTGTCTATATTTGTTAAATTAAATCCAATTCCAAACCCTAAATCATATAAAAATTCATTATTAACCCAATTATTAATTGTTTCTGATATATTTTTATTTTTTGATTCAATATATTTTTCTGCTTTATTAGTAATGAAATTAGTAAATAATCCTATTAAAAAATTTAACCATTGACTTTCCATATCAATTTGAACATCTGTTAATTTAACATTAAATTTAGATATTTCAACTTCCCCATTTGGTAGAAAATAAAATTCTCCATTAATTGAAGTAATATTTGTATGAATTTTTAAGTGTTCTGCGCTTTCACTAAAAATACCAAATTTAACATTAAATTTCATTTGAATGTCTAATAATATATTTTGTATTTCAATTTGAACTAAAGGTAAGTTTTCTGAAGTATTTAATTGATTTACTATGACTTCAGTAGGAGATGTTATATTTGTTATCGTTAAGTTATCTACTGTTAAATCATATTTAAATAAATATTGACCAAATTCTTCTATATGTTCTAATAATATTTTGTTTGATAAATAGTAATTTAAATCTACATATTTTAAACCTTTAAATATATTTGTATCTATTGCTATTTTTACTCCACTATATATATTGGATGTAATAGTTATAAGTGACAGAAGATATATTAATTTCATTTTATTTAAATGTTTATTTTTTTTAATATTTTAATTGATATATTATAAAAAGTTATTTATCAATATTTTTGTTTGATTTATGTTTTGATTTTATTAATAATTATTCAGCTTTTCTTTTATTTTTTTTAAAAGAAAATAGATTTATTTTTTTATAAATCAAAATAAACTTTTTATTTAATAAAATATATTAAATAAAATTATTAAATTAAATATCATTTTATTGATACATTAATGTTAAACTATATAACATCCACATATACAAAATATACAAATAAATCAGAACAAGTGTATAAATTAACAGCAAAAGGAGCATATAATATTCCTTTAGGAATAATAAGAAATAAATTTTATCAATTTACTGAAATAAGAAATGACTTTTTAAACACATTTACAACAAATAATATAAATTATAGTGATAATCATCATTTATTAGATTCATCTCCAATAGAAAATGGAAAACAGAAATTAATAGAAAGAAATACCTCAAATTCAATATATATAGAAATGTCAGGTAAATACTTTAATTCTTCAAATATTTTTATAGAAATATTTAATAATACTAAAATTCTTTTGGAACAATTATCTTTAAATTTAACAACTTTAAGAGCTTATCAGCAAAAGAGAATTTTAGTAAAATTTAACGAAGATGAAAATGATGAAATTGATAAACAAATAAAAGATTTAGCTCATTCAATGACTGATAAAGTTTTATGTGTCGAAGGTAATATAAGAAAATTAAATTCATATCAAAAAGAAAATTTAACAGATATTGAAAGAATTTTAAATGAAAATATGAAATTAACATTGGCTCAAAAATTAAAAGAATTTACTCAAGAATTTAAAGCTAATGAAGTTAATTATTCAAATTCTTTTAAACAATTTAATTCAAATAATAATAATATCGATGAAGAAATTTTAGATGAAGATGAATCAAATAATAATTTATGTCAAATAAATGACGGAAATGAAATTTTATTGAAAAGAGATAGAGAAATAAGTAAATTATTAGATTCGATAAATGATTTAGCTTCAATTTTTAAAGATATTCAAAATTTAGTTCAAGAACAAGGAACAATCCTTGATAGAATTGATTATAATATTGAAGAAGCTTCTGATAAAACTAAAGAAGCCCATAAACATTTAATTAAAGCGAATGAACATCTAAAAAATAATTGTTTTAATAAAGCAATTTTGATTTTAATGATTGTTATCTTTATCGAATGTGTTTTAATTATGTTTAAATATGTTTGAAAAAGGTAGGAATCAAATATTTATATAATTAGATTATATATTTTTGGAAATATTATAAATTTAAAATTCATTTATTTTAATTTTATTTTTATTAATTGAAATCAAAATTTATATTAAATTAAAAATGTCCAACAATGATGAAGAAGGAGAAAATATTCTTAATTATCAAATCGAAGGTGATTCAAAATATTCAATATCAAATAATAAAATGTTAAAAGCATCTGATATTGAAGAAGAAGAACCTAAAAATTTAGAAGAAGAAATATCAAATAGTCAAAATATGTCAATTGTAAATAATAATAATATTATAAATACATCTCATAGTAATCATACAAATAATACTCAACCATTATATAACTTTTATAATCCAATTGATTATGATCCTCATAATCTTTTATTAGATAATAATGAATATTATCCTATAGAAAAAATAAATAAGTCTTATCATCAAAATGAAAAAACTCCTTCTCAAAGAAATAGAAATGAAAATTATTATAGAAATTATTCTTCTAAAGGAAAAATATCTTCAAATTCAAAAACTCCATCAAGTAATAAAATTATAAGTACAAAGTCAAATAATAAATCAATAGAAGATAATAATAAAGAAAATTACTTTAAGAAAATGAAAAGAGCTTATACTCCAAATTATAGGAAAAATTTATATGATAAAGAAAAAGATTATCATAATAAAAGAACTAAATCAAAAGAAAGATATGAAATGATGAAAAAAGATTTGGAAAATAAATTTATTAAAGAACATCCTTTTCAACCTCAAATTCATTCTGGAATAAATATAAATAGATATGAAACAGAAGAAGAAAGATTAAATAGATTAAGTAAACCAAAAACAGTTCAAATAACAGAAAGAATGAAACAAAGAGAATTTAATGAAGAAGAAAAATTTAGAGAAGAAAATAACAATTATCCAAATAATGTAAGAAAAAATGTAGATCCTCAAAAAGTTTCAAATAGATTATATAAATTACATGAACAAATAAAAGAAAATAAAGAGAAATTAAAAAGAGAATTTGAAGATAGTAAATTAAAAGAATGTTCATTTGCTCCAGAAATAAATGAAAAAAGTAAAATATTAATGAATAAATATGAGAAAAAACCATTATATGAAAGATGTGAAGATTATGAAAAAGCAAAAAATGAGAATTTAAGTAGAATTAGGCAAAATATAGAAAAAGAAGAAAATGAACAAAAAAGACCAAAAATATCAGAAAAATCAAAAGAATTAGCTTTACAAAGTAGAGCTTATAATAATTCTGAATTTTCTAATGAAGATATTTATACTAGACTATATAAGGAAAATATAAAAAATGAAAAACAAAATTATAAAAATAAAGAAATGGAAGAATGTACTTTTATTCCTCAATGTAATAATTTAGGTACTTATTATACAAATGATGAAATTTATCAAAATTATGGTAATATTGATGATTTTTTAGAAAGGCAAAAAATTTATGATGAAATTAAAAAAGATAGACTTGAAAAAAAAATTAATAAAACACAAGAAAGAGAATCTTGTTCTTTTAAACCAAAAATTAATTTAACTTCAGATATTTTAATGAAAACTAATATAGAAAGAGCAAATGAAAATCAAGTAGATAAATATGAAAGATTATATAATGATGCTCAGAAATACAAAGAAAGAAAAGAACAATTAGAAAATTTTTATAATGCTCAATATGATTATAAGCCAAAAATAAATGAATTAAGTAAATTTATAGGAAGAGAAACAAATATAAACCAGTTAAATCAATCAAATTTATCAAAAAATTCTTCAAAAAATAAATTATATTCATCAATAAATTCAAAAAATAACAAATCTACATATTCAGAAAAAGAATGTACATTTAAACCAAAAATATATACAAATAAGAAATATAATCACATTCAATCAAATTATAAAAATGATGATGGTATGTTAGATAGAATAAATGAAGAAGTAAGAAATAAAACAGAAAAAGTAAAAGATTTAAAAAATATATTAGAAAAAAAAGATGATGAAGAATGTTTATTTTCTCCTGAAATAAATAAGGAAATACCAAATTTTGATGATAATAAACCAATGTATATGAAAGGAATGGCAAGATATTTAGAACAAATGGAAAAGGCAAGACAAGCTAAAAGAGATAAAGAACAAAGAGAAAAAGAAGTTTTTGTCACTGGAGAAAATTGGTCTAAAAATAATTTAATTACTGTTCCTAAACCATTTAAGTTAAGTTATCAAAATAATCATAAAATAGAAGAAATTAAAAAACAAAGAGAAATTGAAAAAATGAAAGAATGTACTTTTAAACCTATTACTAATGAATCTAAAAATAGAGAAATTATTAAACAATTATTAAAAGATTAATTTTTTTATTTTTTCTGTGATTTTAAAAAACAATTTTTAAATTGATTTTTTGATTAATATTTCAAATGATTAACTAATTATATGTTTAACATTAAATTCCTATTTATTACTAAAAGAACAATCAAATCCTTCATTATTATTATTATTCATTATTGAATTTGAAAAAGTTGCAACAACATTTTGATTGTAATTTGAATCAGAATTTTTCACTTCATTATTCTGGTTTACATTTTGATGAATTGGATTAGAAAAACTGGCTTCAAATTTTTGATTAATGTCAAAACTAACATCAAAATTAAAATTTTCATTACAATTCATTTCAATATATTTATCTTCATTATCATTACTATTTTCATTATTTTCAAAATTTATATGTTCTATTTCTTCTGTTTTTGGCACCATAACAAAATTTGCAGTAACATCTGTTTCACAATTATTACTCAATGAATAAATTAAATCTTTTATTTTTTTTGTTATTTTTCTTTTATATTTTATTTTTTCCAAAAGACCAAAATGAGTTCCATGTGAAGGATACCATTCAATAACATAATTTAATCTTTTTGAAATTGCCATTGATAACATAAATTTAAAATATTTATCTTCTTTTCCATGAATAAGTAAATTAGGAATTTTTAAAGAAATATAATTTTTAAACATTTCAGCGTTTAATACAGAATTCATAAAATTTCTTTTATTTGATTCTGAATTTTTATACCATAAAGGAGAAATATTTGTTATTGAAGTAATTTTTTTTATTATAATTGTTTTTCTATAATCTTTTAAAGTTATTAAATTTACATAAGTTCCAAAAGAAAAGCAAATTATATCTATTTCTTTTATATGAGGTAAACTACTAAAATATGCTAATACTATTTTTTCACTTTTTATAGACAGTTCTTTATGCTCTTGAATTATAATTCTTTTTTTAACATCTTTGATATATTCATAACTAACTACATTTAATTTTAAAAATGAACTTAAATCAACTAAAAAAGGAAAAATTGAAACTAAATTTGTATTTTCTCCTTGATTAAATACTACTATTTTATTTTTATTTAATGTATTTTTATTTTCTATATAAAGACATTGTACTGTATAATTCGCTTTTTTTTCATTTAATTTTAATGTAAAATAGGATATATTTAACCAATGAAAATATGGTATTATATTATCAAAAGAATGATTAATTATATTTTCTTCCATTGTTATATTTAATTTTTCTATTGTATTTTTTTCCCCATTTGCTTTGCTATAAGTTTGATATAATTCCCTTTTAAAATATTTATCATCATTATTTGTATCTAATGATAATTGATTTACTGTTCTATGACAAGAAATCATTATTTTAATTAAAACAATATTTATTTTTTTTTATAAATAATTTTATATATGTCAAATTAGAAATCTAAAATTAAAAAACTAATTATAAATAATGCATTTAAAATTAAACAAAGAGATATATAAAATATAATTTAAAAAAATGACACATCCAATAATAAATAATGTTAAACACCGTTTTTTACCATTATGTAAAAGTGTTGAAAAAAAATTAGAACCAGAGCCAAAATTATCAGATTTTACAAAAATAAAAGATTTAGGATGTGGTTCATTTGGAAAAGTTTTTTTAGCATCTCATAATATAACTAAAGTAAAATATGCAATAAAATGTATTGACAAAAATAATAAAATTAATATAGAAGGAACTCCTTATTTTATTAGAGAAATAGAAATAATGTATAAATTACATCATCCAAATTGTGTTAAATTGTATGGACATTTTGAAGATAATGATAATATGTATTTTATAATGGAATATGTACCAAAGGGAAATTTATATAATTTAATTTTAAGGGATAAATCTCAATTATTAAATCCACAAACAATAGCTTCTTTATTAAAGGACATTATAAGTGCAGTTTATTATTTACATAATATGAATCCTCCTATTATTCATAGAGATATTAAACCTGAAAATGCTTTATTAAGCGAAGATAATGTAGTAAAATTAGCTGATTTTGGCTGGTCAAATTATCTTAATTCTAATGGAAGTCAAAGAATGACTTTTTGTGGAACTCCAATATATTTAGCACCTGAAATGATATTAAATAAAGGACATGATGAACATGTTGATATATGGTGCATAGGAGTTTTATTATTTGAATTATTATGTGGCACACCTCCTTTTGTAGGAAAAAACAGAGAAGAATTAACTAAAAATATCATCAAAGGAAATATTGCTTGGAAAAATAATTTAGATAACGATGCAAAAGATTTGATCAGTAAAATTTTAGTCATTGAACCTCAAAAAAGAATAGGTCTTAAAGAAATTATTACACATAATTTTTTTATTAGATATTTCCCAAATACTAATAATATTCTTATTAAACCTGTGAATTATGAATTTCAGCCTTATATTATTAGTAAAGACCATCCTGGCAATTTTTATAAAATAATAAAAAAAAAAAAATTAAATAAAAAGAATAATAGTAATTATAATACTAATCATATATTAAATGATCAAAATAAACTTTTTAGAGCTTTAACTCCTATTCAATCTAAATTTCAAAATAAAATGAATATTAGTTATGATAATATTAAAAATATCGATTATATGACTAATAAATATATTAAAGAAAAATATCAAAAATTAAAAAATCAATATAAAGAATTATTTAATTTATATAGTATATTACAAAAAAAAGAGAATGAAATCATAAAAGAGTCAGAACAAAAAGATATAAGAATCAAAAATTTAATAAATCAGCAAAATATCTTATTAGAAAAAATTAATGAAAATAAAAAAATGTTAGAATTAAAAAATTCAGAAATTTCTTATTATAAAAATAAAATTAATGAAAAGGATAAAGAAATATCTAAGATAAAGAATAATAATATAAGACCTAAAACACCGGAATTGAAAAACTCTATTTCCTCTTCTAATTACAAAAAATTATTACTCAAAAATAAGAGTTCAAAAAAATACTCAGATATGGATGATAATATTCAAAAATTAACAACATTAAAAGACAAATTTTCTACAATTTCTAATTGTAGTTCAACTTTAGATTCGTTTAAATATAATAACATTGAATTTATTAATGACAAAGAAAAATATGAAAATAAAATAATATTATTGTATGATGAAATTAAAAAAATAAGAGAAAATGAAAGTAAAAGATTTCATAATATGGAATCTAAATATAGAAAATTAATAGAAGATAAAGACTGTATTATTAAGATTTATAAGCATAAAATCAATGAATATGAAAAGAAATAAATATTCGGTGTTTTAATAATAATTTTTAAATATATTTGGACAATTATTATAAATATAATAAATAATATTTTTTAATAAAATTATTAACTTTTCCTATCATTTAAATTTTCTTTTAAATAATTTTGGGGGATTGGGGATTGGGGATTGGGGATTGGGGATTGGGGATTGGGCC
>JAEEGK010030281.1_pt1 | contig 10735 bp, 7 predicted proteins | sample 8958771 | NCBI WGS metagenome assembly JAEEGK01 (sample SAMN16246547, study PRJNA631951) | gut metagenome | biome: gut microbiome; feature: rumen; material: SC-attached | host: Bos | place: Iran: Karaj | collected 2018-10 | reverse complement strand
TGATTCAGGATTCTCTGCTTTAATCCCTTCACTTCTGCTGTTTCCAGCGTATTATTCCGTCCACTCCGTATGGAAGCTGCCTTCTTTGTCCACACGCTGGTAGGTGTGGGCGCCGAAGTAGTCCCGCTGGGCCTGCAGCATGTTAGCGTTTCCGTTGGCGGTACGGTACGCGTCGAAGTACGACAGGGCGCTGCTCAGCGCGACCACCGACACACCCCGCTCCGCTGCCAGGGCCACCACACGGCCCCAGCCGGCCCGGGCTTTTTTTAGGGCTTCCGCGAAGAAATCGCTGAACAACAGGTTCTTCATACCGGCCTGCTTTGCGAAGCTGTCGCTGACGTCGTCCAGGAAACGGGCCCGGATGATGCAGCCGTTCCGCCAGATCTTAGAAATCTTATCCATCTGCAGATCCCAGCCGTAGGTCTCGCTGGCGGTCCCCAGCAGGTTGAAGCCCTGGGCATAGGCACAGATTTTTGCCGCATATAAGGTGTTGCGCAGATCTTCCAGCATCTGTGCTTTTTCTTCTTCCGTAAAGGCTGCTTTCCGGCAGCAGGCAGCGGCCTCCAACGCCTCCGGCAGGTCCGCGTACACTTTTTCCAGCGCAGTACGTTCTTCTTTATAAACGCTCATGTTACGGGCAAACACCGCTTCCGTAATAGTAGGGGTAGCCACGCCCAGTTCCAGGGCGCTCATGCTGGTCCAGCGGCCGGTGCCTTTCTGCTTCGCCACGTCCAGGATCACATCCACCATGGCCTTGCCGGTCTCCGCGTCTTTCTTCTTTAAAATGTTGGCAGTAATCTCGACCAGATAGGAAGAAAGTTCCCCTTTGTTCCACTCATCCCAGACCTTCGCCATCTCTTCCGGTTCCAGGCCCAGTACCTGCCGCATGATGGTGTACACATCGGCGATGAGCTGCATATCCGCATACTCGATGCCGTTGTGGACCATCTTCACATAATGGCCGGCGCCGTCGGTCCCGATATAAGTAACGCAGGGTTCCTTGCCGCTCTCCCCGGCTTTGGCGGAAATCGCCTGCAGCATGGGTTCCATCTGCACATAAGCCTTCCGGCTGCAGCCCGGCATCAGGCTGGGTCCGTTCAGGGCCCCTTCTTCGCCGCCGCTGACGCCCATGCCTACAAATTCCATCCCCAGTTCCGCCAGCTTCGCGCTGCGCCGCCGGGTATCTTCAAAATAGGAATTGCCGCCGTCAATGACGATATCCCCTGCCTCCAGCAGCGGAGTAAGGGTATCCAGCATGGCATCCACAGCCGGCCCTGCCTGGATCATCATGATGATCTTCCGGGGCCGCTCCAGATTCTGCACCAGTTCTTCCATACTGTATGCCGCCTGCAGGCAGGGATTGGAACCGAAATCACGCATGAACTGCTCTGTTTTGGCAGCCGTACGGTTGAACACCAGCGTCTGAATGTTGTTGTTTGCCAGATTACGGGCCAGGTTGGCGCCCATAACCGCCAGTCCGATTAAACCGATTTTCGCTTTCTGCATACTCGTACTCCTTTTATAATATCTGTTAAAGCATCGGGCATAGCCCTCCCTCCCCCGCTACGCTTCGGCGGCATCCCGCAAACCTGCGGTCGCTGCCTGTGCTCCGCGACGGGGCGAGCCCTTCCGGGCTATGCCCGGTGCTTTATACATTTTTAAAAAAGGCGCACGCAACGCGCATGCGCCTTTTGATGTTTCAGCAGTTTACCGTATTGCGGTTCACGAGGCGGCGCAACACGTCCCAACAATTATATTATTTCTTAACAGCCTTGTTCCATGCTTCCAGGAGGCGGGCACGGTTGTCGCCGGACCACTGGAAATCATATTTCAACAATTTGGAGTCTTTGAAAGCCAGGGCTTCTTTCGGCGGATTGGCTTCCGGATTGGTCAGGAACTGATAAGAGTTGTTGTTCTGGCCGATTTCCTGGGCTTTCTTCGTTAAGCACCAGTCGATGAACTTCTTGGCAGCTTCCTTCTGGGGAGCGTTCTTGATCATGGCAACGGCGCCCAGTTCGTAAGCGGTGCCTTCTTCCGGCAGGGACAGAGCCACATTCTTGTTGCCTTCCTTCATCAGGCGGATGCCGTTATGCAGGTAGGTGATGCCGATGGCGCATTCGCCCAGGGCAGCGGAACGTGCAGGAGCCGCACCGGCTTTGGTGTACTGTTTAACCTGTTTGTCCAGTTTGGCCAGGTATTCCATGCCTTTTTCTTCGCCCAGGCGCTGTACGGTTGCGGAAACCAGCACATAACCGGTGGAAGCGGAACCCGGGTTGCCCATAACGATCTGGCCCTTGAATTCCGGTTTCAGCAGGTCATCCCAGGATTTCGGGGGCTGCGCTTTGTGTTCCTCAAACCAGCGTTTGTCCAGGATAAAGCCCAGATAGCCCTGGTAAATTCCGGTCCAGAAGCCTTCCGGATCCTTGAAATCGGCTTTGATCTTTTCCGCGTTGGGGGATTTGTAAGCTTCCAGCAGGCCTTCTTTTTTAGCCATGATGAAGCTGTCGGCGCTGCCGCCGTACCACAGGCTGGCCTGGGGATTGTTCTTCTCCGCGCGGATACGGCTCAGGGTCTCGCCGCCGGACATACGCACGAATTTAACTTTGATGCCGGTATCTTTTTCGAACTCGGAAGCCACAACCTTGGCTGCCTGCTCGACGATACCCATGTACATAACCAGTTCTTTGTCGTTGCCTTTGGGAGCCGCTTTCTTGTCGTCAGCTTTTTTGTCCCCGCCGCCGCAGCCTGCAAAAGAAACGGTCAGTGCTGCCATTGCTGCAAACGCAGCTGCTTTTTTCCAGGTAAATTTCATCCTTTTTTCCTCCTTGAAATAATTAAAATTTAGTAAATCCGTTTTTCTATCCGCACTTCTGCCGCCGGGCACGTTCTTTCTGTTACTGCATTGCAGAAAAATGCGCCCCGGGCAGAATCGCAAAATCTTTATTATTTCTTAATCGCATGCAGGCTGTCGCGCTGGATGCGCAGATACACCGTATCGCCGGGGTTGTAGACCTTCTTGCTGCTGGGGTTATAGGTCTGGGTCACCAGTTCATGGCCGTCCACCTGCACCACATAGTCCTGCATCTGGCCCATGTAGGTGGAACTTGTAACTTCTGCCTTTACATCACCGTCATCCGCCAGTTCGATGGCTTCCGGACGGATCACCACTTCCACCTCATCGCCGGCAGCCAGGTCGCCCTGGATGCATTTTGATGTAAATTCCTGGCCGAACATTTCTACCACTGCCGTGCCGATTTCCATGCCGGGGCCGGCTTTGCTTTCCAGCTTCTTGCCCTGGCTGCTGACGCTCTTCACCTTGGCCGGCACAAAGTTGGCGCTGCCGATGAAGTCCGCCACAAAGTGGGTAGCCGGATACTGGTAGATTTCCGTGGGGCTGCCTACCTGCTCGATATGGCCGCCGTTCATGATAATGACCTTGTCGGACAGGGCCATGGCCTCGCTCTGGTCATGGGTTACATATACGCTGGTGATGCCGATGCGCTGCTGGATCTTGCGGATCTCCGTGCGCATGTACACGCGCAGCTTGGCGTCCAGGTTGGACAGGGGTTCGTCGAAGAGCAGCACCGCCGGTTCCATAACCAGGGCCCGGGCTAACGCCACACGCTGCTGCTGGCCGCCGGACAGCTGGTTGGGCATCCGGTGTTCCATGCCTTTCAGGCCTACCAGGTCCAGCATGTTCATAACCTTTGTTTCGATGGTCTTCTTGTCCATCTTCTTATTTACCAGGCCGTAGCCTACGTTATCAAATACATCGTAATGGGGGAACAGCGCGTAGCTCTGGAACACCATGCTGGAGTCCCGCTTGTCCGGGGTCAGCTCGTTGATGCGCACGCCGTCCAGCAGAATTTCCCCGTCGCTGATGCCTTCAAAGCCCGCAATCATGCGCAGGGTCGTGGTCTTGCCGCAGCCGGAAGGTCCCAGCAGGGTCACGAACTGGCCGCTGGCGATATCCACGTTGATGTGGTCAACCGCTAAAAACGTGCCGGTCCCTTCATGGGTCACATATTCCTTGGTCAGATTTTTTAACTGGATGCTTGCCTGTTTTGCCATTTTATACTCTCCTTTATTTATGCCTGACTTTTCTGCGGGTTGCTGCCCAGACGGTTCAGCATCAGCTTAATGATAACAATTGCCACATATACGATAAGGATCAGGATGGTGGAGAAGGCCGAAGCCACACCGAACTGGTTGTCTTCCACCTGGTCCAGGATCAGGACCGTCAGCAGGCTGTAGTTGGCGGACACCAGGAAGATGACCGCGCTGATACTGGTCATGCTGCGGATGAAGGAGTAGATCAGGCCGCCGAAGAAGGCGCTCTTGATCAGGGGCAGGGTCACCGTGGTGAAGACCCGGCTGGCGTTGGAACCCAGGTCCGCCGCCGCTTCCTCGATACTGGGGTCGATCTGCTGCAGGCTGCTTTCACCGGCCCGGATGCCGATGGGCAGGGCCCGGATGACGAACGCCGCTATCAGGATGGCCGCCGTGCCGGTCAGCTGTAAGGGCGGCTCGTTGAAGGTCAGGATGTAACCGATACCGATTACGGTGCCCGGTACCGCGATACTCAGCAGGGACGAGAAGTTGATGAAGCCCCGGCCGATAAATTTCTTACGTACCACCAGGTAAGCGATGATCATGCCCAGGATACCGGCAATCGGCGTGGCGATGATACTCAGCAGCGTGGTATCCTTGATGGCGTCCTTGCCCACTTCCAATGCGTATTTGTAATGGGCCGTGGTGAAGCTGTAGTCAACGCCCCACATCTTAATGAAGGAAGCGATAGGAATCAGGATGTAGATGGCCAGCACGATGGCGGTCACCAAGAAGCAGAAGCCGCCTACCAGACCCACAATCTGGGGATCGTCGATCATGGTGCGTTCCCGGGAAGCCTTGCCGGTTACGGTGATGTAGGTCTTCTTTTCGATCCAGTACTTGGACAGGATGAAGAGGATGATGGCGATATCCAGCAGCACCACCGCTACCGCAGCGCCGCCCTGCACGTCGTAGCTGCCGATGGCCTGCAGGTACACCTGGGTGGCCAGGGTGGAGAAATTGCCGCCGATGGCCATGGGGTTGGCGAAGTCGGCAACCGATTTAATGAACACCAGCAGGAAGGCGTTGGCGATGCCGGGCCGTACCAGGGGGATCGTCACCGAACTGAAGGTGCGCCACTTGGAGGAACCTAAGTCCCGGGCCGCGTCTTCAATGCTGGGGTCGATGGACTGCAGCATGCCTGCCAGCAGCAGGAACGCGATGGGGAAATAGGAGATCGTCTGTACGAAGATCAGGCCTTTCAGCCCGTAGATGTTGGTGTTGCTCCAGCCTAAAAGGCTGTAGGTTACCAGGCCCCGGCTGCCGAAGAGCATGATGATGGACAGGGCCACGGAGAAAGGCGGCGATACCATCGGCAGCAGCGCCATCAGGTTGAACAGCTTTTTGCCTTTGATGGCCAGGTGCGAGGAACAGTAGGCGAAGAGGAAACCGACAGAGGTGGCCAGCACCCCTACGATGATCGCCAGCATCAGGGTGTTCACCAGCGCCTGATACGTCTCGCTCATGGTCACGATGTTGACGTAGGCCTGCAGGCTGAAGTTGCCGTCCAGGTCCGTGAAGCTCTGCTTCACCACCATCAGCAGCGGCCACACCACAAAGACAAAAAGAGCCAGGACCATACCCACCGCGACCGTCGCAATAATCGGATCCCGGAACGTGTTCCTGGTTGTCTTAATCTGATTCGATATGTAAGTACCCAGCTTTCCCATTTAGGAGCCCTCCCTGCTCATACACATTGAATATTTTCTTTCTTTTTTTATTTTTATTTTGAATAATTTCTTTCTTTTATTCTAATCAGGGAAAACTATTCTGTCAAGCTGAAAACAGGGAGATTTTTATACTTTTAACACATTTTGTAGAATTGTGAGATAATTTTTTCAGAACTGTTTTATTGTCACTGTTTACCTGCAATTTAAACAATTCTTTCCTATTATATTACTATACTAACGAAAAGAACACTGCCGGAGAAGAGTTACTTTTCATTCCGCACCATTTCACCGAGGATACGGTTATGGGGTCCTGCCAGGTTATAATCCGCCAGTTCCGTCACCGGAACCCAGCGCCAGCCGGAAGGAAGACAGGTATCCGCAACGGCGTCTTTCTCTGCACTAACTTTATATACTGTCATCTGCCAGACCTTATGGGAAAACACATGCCGGATCTGTTTTACGGGGCCGGAAACTTCTTCTGCCCGTACCCCGATTGCAGACAGTTCCGCTGTTAATGTTTCTTTCCCCTGTCCGCCTTCCCCAACACAATTGGGAAATTCCCACATCCCGGCCAGCAGGCCTTTGGACGGGCGCTTGTGAAGAAGATAAAACTCCCCAGCTCTCACCACAAACACCGTGACCAGTTCCACCGGCACTTCTTTTTTCGTGATCCGCAGCGGAATCTCTGTTTCCTTCCCTGTAGCCTTTGCTTTGCATACACCGGACAACGGACAAACATCACAGCGGGGCTGTCCCGGAATGCAGACCGTCGCGCCAAGATCCATCAGCGCTTCGTTAAAATCGCCGGGGCGTTCAGCATCCTGCCGGGCTTTCACCAACTCTGTTATTTCTTTTTTCACTTTGGCGGAAAGGATGTTTTCTTCAATATTATAAATGCGGGCAAACACCCGGAGCACATTCCCGTCTACCGCGGTTTCCCGTTTCCCGTAGGCCATGCTGAGAATAGCGCCGGCGGTGTAGTCGCCAATGCCTTTCAGTTTGCGTATCTCTTCCCGTGTCTCCGGCATCTTGCCGCCATAGGTCTCCATAACTTCCCGAACTGCCGTATGCAGATTCCGGGCGCGGCTGTAGTAACCCAGCCCCTGCCACTGCCGCACCACATCATCTTCTTCAGCTTCCGCCAGTGTGGGAATATCCGGGAAATGCTCCATCCAGTTTGTATAATAGCTTTTCACCGCTTCCACCCGGGTCTGTTGCAACATAATCTCCGAAACCCATACCTTGTACGGGTCACGGGGGGACTCTGTCCGCCAGGGCAAATCACGTTTATGAGCATCGTACCAGTCCATCAGAAGCGGAGTCCAGTTTTCAGCAACTATATTCATGATTACATTTTCTGTGCTGCAATCGCCTTGCGCACCTGCTTCATATTATCAATATAATCGTCCATGCGTTGCTGCATCACGCCGGTATACAGGCAGTCCAGAATCGCCAGATGTACCAGGCGGGACGCCATGGCCTCGCTGCGGTAGCTGGTCTCCCGGGCCAGTCCCGTCAGCACCACATCCGCCAGCTTCGTGGCCGGGGATTTCAGGTAGCTGGTGATCAGGATAATTTTGCTGCCCCGGGACCGGGCCATCTCCAGCACCTTCAGCAGATCAATGCTGGCCCCCGTGTGGGAAATGGCAATCACCACATCCTCCGGTTTTAAGAGGGATGCCGACGCAATCTGCAAATGGGGATCACTGTAAGCATGCACGTCCAGTCCAAACCGCATAAAACGGTGGGCGATGTCCTGGGCAATATTGCCGCTTCCGCCATATCCATAGGCGTCGATTCGCTCCGTCTTCGCCACGTAATCAATGGCCTTTTCCAGTGCCTTGTAATCCAGCATCTTCTGGGTCTCCTGCAGAGCATCAATCATATCCTGGAATACCTTGCGGGTAATGTCCCGGGGGGTATCATCCGCATTTACTTCCTGGGACAGGGATTCCGCCGGGGAAAACAAGTCCCCTGCCAGAGCCTGCTTCATGCCCTGAAAGCCACTGAAGCCCAGCTTATGGCAGAAGCGGAAAACCGTTGCATCCGCGCTGGAAGTAGCATCCGCCAGTTCACTCATGGTCATGTGCATCACATCAGCCGGATTCTTCAATATATAATCCGCCAGCTTTTGTTCCGATTTTGTGAGCCCGTTATAGCTACTGCGCAGTAACGGAAGACAGGTAGTCTGTTTGAAGTTTTCCATGGAAATCCCCCCCCCAAAAACAAAACTGATTAAAACATATCTGTTCTCGCGACCTCTTTGATAATATTATATCATAATCGACTCTCCGGTTCCAATTATATAAAAATTGAAAAGTTGGCTATTCTTAACAAAAATATTATTGAAAAGTTAGTTATTTTCGGGTTTAATTATATTGAAAAGTTTTTAATATTAATATAAAAAAAGAAAGTTATGACGTGCACAAAGCCTTTGTGTTGTCCAATGCCCGGGAAATCTATATAAAAGAATTTTTCGAAAAATACTTGACACAATTGGAAGGTTGTCAGACATATGTATATAAATCATAAAAAAACCGTTCTTTACTTTGCTCCGCATCAGGATGATGAACTTTTAACTATGGGTATTGATATCTGTAGTTCATTACGTAACAATATGGATGTTCATATTGTGCTGTGTACAGATGGTTCAGGTTCTGTTATACGGGAAAAGCTGGGCGATGGTAAAACATGCAAAAAACATGCAGGAACTCATTCTTACAAATTATCTGTAGAAGATTTTGTTTATGCAAGAGACTGCGAATTTCAAGAAAGTTGCAAGTTTTTAGGCATCATAAAACAAAATATACACATTCCGGCACATCGCCCTGCAGATGGAAAAATGACCATTGCTGAAGCTAAAAGGCTAATGCTGCATTATATTAGTGCTTTAGGAAATAACTGTATAGTCTGCACCATTGCTCCTTCTAATGACAATCGACAGCACCCTGACCATAAAGTGTTAGGAGATGCTGCAACAGAACTCTTCAACAACGGGAAAATCAGTCTGCTTAAACTGTTTGTAGAGCCGTATATTGCGGATTTTCAAAACACTGATTCAAATGAAGTCAAATCCGGAATCAGACCTGTCACTATTTTTGCATTGAAGCAAGAAAGAGAAAAGCTAAAGAAAGCAACCACGTCCTATTCTAAATGGAACCCGGAAATGGGCCAGTATGGAATTGGATATCATAGCGTTACAACTGAGTTTGACGAACTTTTAAAAAAAGGGGTTTCATACTATTATATCCACGCATGCAGGCAAGATTCCAAAAAATTAATAGTTTCCCTTACATCGTGGCCCGGCCGGATTCACTGTGTAACTCAATCTCTGGCAACAATTTTCAAGCAAACGATGTTGCCGGACGAAGTGGTGTTATGGCTGGCAGAATCCCAGTTTCCCAATAAACTGGAAGATTTGCCCGCAGACTTATTAACTCTGGTAAAGGAGAAAGGCGTTTCTATACAATGGTGTGATGACGATTTAAAATCTCATAAAAAGTATTTCTATGTGTTCAAAAAGTATCAAGATGCACTGGTAATTACAATTGATGATGATTTACTTTATTCCCCACAACTCATTGAAAACCTTTATGCATCCTGGATCCTTCATCCTGATGCGGTTTCTGCCGTTCGTGCCCATTTAATACTTATATCTGAAACCGGAGCTATACTGCCCTATAAAATGTGGTATCATGAAATGGATGTCTGTGTTTCTAACCCCTCTATCCGACTGCTGGCAACAAGTGGAGCGGGATCATTATACCCTACGGCTCTTTTTACGAAGGTATCTGCATTACTTGATGAGGAAACCATTAAACATACTTGCCTCTATGCTGATGATTTATGGCTAAAAGCAATGCAGATTGTGGCCGGTATTCCGGTTGTTGTTGCGATGAATTGTAACAGATTGCAATATGTACCTCAGTCTCAGGATGTTGGCTTATACCACATGAATTATGAAAATTCCGGAAATGACATTCAATTAATGCAGATAGTACAAGAGATAGACTATCGCTATGGTAAAAACACTTTTTTGAAAAAATTGCTGAATGCAACTACAGACAAAGTTTTTGCAGATGAAAAATCTTTAAATGCTTTAATAAACTGCTATCGAAACGAAACCGAAGAATTGATTAAAGAAAAAATCAGTTTTGACAATTTCCGGAAGATTGTTAAAGACAGTTTGTTTTTTAAAGTAAAACGAAAAGTTGCCCGGTTGCTGCATAAATTCGGGAAACTATGAAATGCATAAGGCGGATTCCATTCTAAACTCCTGAACAAGACCCTTGTATATTCTTTGGAGACCTCCACTCATGAATCAACTGATCAGCATCATAATTACCGTTTATAACGTTGACACATTTCTGGACCAATGCCTGAAGTCCATAACAAACCAGACCTGCCGGAATCTGGAAATCATTCTGATTAATGACGGAAGCACCGACGGATCCGGCGGGATTTGTGATGCCTGGGCATCCAAAGACCCGAGAATAAAAGTTATCCATACACCAAATCAGGGAGTTGCAGCAGCCCGAAATTGGGGACTTCACATTGCAAGCGGCGATTATATAGGTTTTGCAGATGCAGATGACTGGGCCGAACCTGATATGTTTGAAACTCTGGCAGGTGCACTGGAACAATATAATGCCGACATCGCCCTCTGCGGATTTGAAGAAAAATGGCCTGATCACAGTATCTTAAAAGTATCGGAAAGTTTCCGTTGCTACACTAAAGAAGAAGCCTTGCGCGAATTAATACTTGACCGTAATATGAAAAATTACGCATGGAATAAACTGTTTCGCAGGGAATGTGTCCCTGCCGCGCCCTTTCCCCCACTAAAACGGATGAGCGATTTGGGAGGAATGCACAATTTTTTCCGAAAAGCAGATAAAATAGTGGAAATTAACCGGGTTCTTTATCATTATATCCGGAAAAATAACAGTCTTGTCGGC
>JAEEGK010030280.1_pt1 | contig 10736 bp, 8 predicted proteins | sample 8958771 | NCBI WGS metagenome assembly JAEEGK01 (sample SAMN16246547, study PRJNA631951) | gut metagenome | biome: gut microbiome; feature: rumen; material: SC-attached | host: Bos | place: Iran: Karaj | collected 2018-10 | reverse complement strand
AGATGAGAATTTCAGCCTCACTACCGCCAACCGTGAGACTAACGGCAATGCCTCGGCGTTTATCGGCCAGTATGCCCACGGCAACGAACCTAGCCACCACACCGTCTATTTTTACAACTTCGCCGATTGCCCTTGGCGCACTCAAGAACTGGTCAACCAAGTGCGCTCCGAGTTCTATAACGCCACTCCAGCAGGCTATGCTGGCAACGATGACTGCGGACAGATGTCGGCATGGTACATTTTCTCGGCATTAGGCTTCTATCCCTTCAATGCGGGCGCTGCCGAATATGTCACCGGCACGCCACTGTTCCAGCGTGCCACTCTGCACTTGGCTGGCGGCAAGGAGTTTACCATCATCCGCAAGGGCAACAAGGGGATATACGTCAAAGAAATCCGCCTCAACGGCAAGCGGCTACAGGGTTTCAAACTCAAGCATCAAGACATCATGGCGGGTGGAACGCTGGAATTTGTCATGAGCGAGAGGCGCCCCTAAGCTTTCGCAGTCCTAGTTTTATACCGTTGGGATGGAGATGCCGTCGAGCTGGCGATAAAGATTGAGGGCATACACATCGGTCATCGCGCTGATGTGGTCCAAAACGGCCTGCACCTGCTCGAACAGCGTGGGGGCATGTACGTCGTACTGCTGCGGGAACTTGTTCATCAGCAGCTGGGAGTAGTTGCGCTCGGGGTGCATGACGGCCTCGATGAGTTTCTCGAGCAGCAGGTTGATGATGCGGTTACCGGCCAAGTCCACATCCACCACATAACCAGCCCTGTAGAGGCGTTCCTGAGCCAAAGCGCTGCAAGCCTGATAGGCACTGGCCGACAGCGGGTCAACACAGTCGATGAGGCTGCCCTCGAAGCGGCCCTCCATGATTTCGTCCTCGTGGGCGGCAAAGGCGGCAGCACACTGCTCGACCAGCAGTCCCACGATACAGGAGCGCAGGTAGGCTATCTTCTCGTTGGGATCTGCCACACGGTCCATGTGTTCACGCAAGTGAGCACGTCGCTCGTCGGTAAAGAAGCCCATCAGCAAGTCGATGGTCTCGTCGGTGCCGATAATCCGCAGTTTGTGGCCATCCTCGATGTCCATGATCTGGTAGCAGATGTCATCGGCGGCCTCGACGATATAGACGAGCGGATGACGGCAGTAGCGGTCCTCTTCCAGGCGGATGAGTCCCATCTCATCGGCAATGCGCTTGAATATCTCTTTTTCTGTGGTGAAAAAGCCGAATTTGCCCTTCACACCTGCATGCATCGACGAATAGGGGTATTTTACAATGGCAGCCAATGTCGAATAGGTCATAGCAAAGCCACCGGGACGGCGTCCCTTGAACTGGTGCACCAAGGTGCGGAACGAGTTGGCGTTGCCCTCAAAATGGATGAGGTCGTTCCACTGCTCCACGGTGAACTTATCCTTGAATTCCAAGCCTTTACCCTCGCTGAAATAGGCCCCGATAGTCTTCTCGCCCGAATGGCCGAACGGCGGGTTGCCCAAATCGTGCGCCAGACAGGCTGCAGCGACGATTTCGCCGATGTCGCGTAGTTTCTCGGCCCACGGCTCATTCTTGTATCGCGGCATGAGGCGCATGACCACCTCGCGCGCCATCGACTTGCCCACGCTCGACACTTCAAGGCTGTGTGTCAGTCGGTTATGCACAAAAATGCTGTCAGGCAGCGGAAACACCTGCGTCTTATTCTGCAGACGGCGGAAAGGCGACGAGAACACCAGGCGGTCGTAGTCGCGCTCAAAGTCGCTGCGCACTCCCCCACCCTTATTGTCGTGGTAATGTTCCAGTCCCAAGCGTTTATCCGAAATCAATCGGTCCCAATTCATGCGTTGCATAGCCATTGATGTCAAATTTTGTACAAAATTAACAACAATCCCACAATTATCAAATCATGATAATCAAAAAATGATAATCAAGTTATAATAAACACTTCAAATGTCTCGTGAGGGTTACTTTTCCAATTGTTCGGCGACCCAGATGACCCACTCGTCGATGTTGTCGGTGAGGCGGGCGGGCAGCGGCAAGGGGATGCGCACGTCGGGGGCGATGCCCGTGGCGTCGATGGCGCCCTCAGGCAGACCGAATTTACGGGACATGGGCATCTGGAAGGTGCGGCCGCAATGCTCCATTTCTATCGTAGCGATATTGGCATAGTCCAAGCACCCTCTCGTGTTATCCCTGCCATAAACCGTCACACGATCAGAATATGCCCTGAGACTCAAAACCAAACCTTCGCCTGAGCTGGCCACACCATTGTCGACTATAACAGCGGCCTTTTCAACCCGCTTATCAGGCCGGCGCACAGACACCCTTTGAAACAATCCTCCAAGCAAGAACTCAGCATCTGGGTTTTTGACAGACTCTTTTAGCAGAGTCCCGGCAATAGGCCATCCGATTTGTTGAACATAGGCAATATTCTGAGGCGTGTTTCGATACTCTGATGTTGATTCCCACGCATTGTGGTCGCATAGAATTTTCAAGTAAGGATACCAATTATGATCGTTACCGCCGCCATTACCGCGAATGTCGATAATCAGGTTCTTACAGTGGGATTTTTTGAATAGTTTGACTGAATTTTTAATCCACTTCATGTCAGGATCACCACCACACGAGGGGAAACGAATCAAGAACGTCTTGTCGGTTACCTTGCAAGCAACAGGTTTGGGGCCATATTCCATCTGGCTTTCGTAATGGATTTTCTGCTTCTTGAGATTATATTTCTCGGTCAACCCTATCCTGTTGCCCTCATCGTCCTTAAAATAAATGTGGACACTCAAGTGCGTGTCGTTGAACCATGCCGTGTATTCACCCACGGCGTCCCAACCAGGACGCTCACCCTGCTGAACTTGTGAGCGTAGGCACGACTTCATCGACTCATAATCGGCACGATTACTGTCAACAACCTTATCGGGGAATCCTGAGTAGTTATCCTCGATATATTTCACAGCGAAGTCATAGTCCTCAAGGTTCTGCTCTACAGTCAATTCGGGCAACTGTGCAAATGAAACCAATGCCACAAACAGGCATAAAACAAGGCTAATCCATTTTTTCATCATTTCTAATAGTGTTTACGGTATGTGACGAAGTTGTTATAAATCTCATTGACGGAACAAAATTACACAAAAAAAATACAATATTACCACCATCAATGCAGAATAGTGGTCGTTTAGAGTCCTACTGTGTGAAAGAAAAACTGGTCGAGATGGGATTGCTATTCTTTTTTAATGTAATTTTGTCTTCTAAAACAATTGAAGCATGGAGAAGATTGAGGTGAAGATTGTGAACCGTGGGCCGCATGAGCTGCCGCAATATGGGACGGCGCTGAGTGCAGGGATGGACCTGCGCGCCTGGCTCGAGGAGCCGTTGACGCTGCAGCCCCTGCAGCGTGCACTGGTGCACACGGGCATCTATATTGCCCTGCCCGAGGGCTATGAGTGCCAAATCCGCCCTCGTAGCGGACTGGCTTTGAAACGGGGCTTGACGGTATTGAACACGCCTGGCACGATTGATGCGGATTACCGCGGTGAGGTGGGTGTCATCATGGTGAACCTGAGCGATGAGCCACAGACCATCGAGAACGGTGAACGCATCTGCCAGATGGTAGTGGCCCGTCACAGCACCGTGGAGTGGACGCTCGTCAATGACCTGGACGAGACCGAACGCGGAGCAGGCGGCTTCGGGCACACGGGAACGAAGTGAATCAAATTCTCGGTTGAGAATTTGATGATTAGAGATTAGTGATTAGAGATTAATGAACTTTTCATCATTGACAACCATAACGATGAAACGACATATTGTAATACTGACCATAGCGCTGCTGGCCCTGAGTGCTGTTGCAGGCAAGAAGGAGCATGCGGTCAAAACCGTCAACCTGGCCGACCAGCGCAAGGCGGAATACATTTTCATGGAGGCACAGAAGCAGAAGTTGAGCAACAACTATGACGCTTTCTATGACTTGATAGCCTATGCCCATGAGATTGACCCGGAAAACACCGCAATCTCGTTCTACATGGGCATGTGCCTGTTGAAGATGAACAATACGACCAAGGAACGGTGCGACCAGGGACTGGCACTGATGAAGGCCCACTTTGACGCACAACCCGAGGACCTGTACGAGACGACCTTCTACAGCGATGCCAACATGCAGCTGGGCCATCCCGAGGAGGCCCTGCGTGCGCTGAAGGTGCTCAACGAGTACAATCCCAACCGTTTGGAACTGCAGGTGCGCCTGGCCGAAGCCTATTCCCAATCGGGAGACTTCGCCCAGAGCAACGCCACCTATGACAGCATTGCGGCCATCTTTGGCAACGCTATCCAGATCACGTCGAGCAAGATCGAGAACTACATGGCGATGAACGACAGCGCCGGTGCACTGAAAGAAATGCACGGCCTGCTCGCCACAGCACCGCAAAACGCGACCTATAACATCGCGATGAGCGGCCTATACCAGCACTACGGCATGGCCGACAGCGCGTTCTACTATCTGGACTGCGCCCAGCAATATGAGCCCAACAACGGATACATCTACCTCGCCCGCGCCCAGTACTACAACTCGGCAGGCGACAGTGTGGCTTACGAGCAGCAGATCTACAGCGCCCTCACTGCCGAGCAGCTCGACGTGGACTCCAAGCTCGACGTCCTGCTGGGCTACATCCGCCAGCAGCTTGCCAAAGAAGACACCACACAGCGCATCGACAACCTGTTCACCATCCTCATCGAGCAGCATCCACATGAGGCCAAGATCCACCAGCTATACAGCGAGTACCTCTATGCCAAGAAGGACATGAAAGGCGCCATCGAGCAGTTGGAGTACAGCCTGGACGTCAATCCCACTGACGCCGACAGCTGGCGCAACATGGTCATCCTGAACATGCTCGACGACAACTATGCCGACGCCATCAAGGCCTCGGAAAAGGCCCTCGAGTACAACCCCGACAACCTGGACCTGTACCGGTATGTCGCCGGTTGCTACCACCAGATGAAGTCTTACTCCAAGGCTATCTCCACCTACATGAAGATACTGGAACTGGTCGATTCGACTGACCTGGAATTGCGTTCTGAGGTCATTACCGGCATGGGTGATACTTACAGCGAACTCGGCGACAGCGCCAAAACGGTAGAATGCTATGAAAAGGCATTGGAAATCGATCCCGTCAATTCAAGTGCCCTCAACAATTACGCTTACTACCTGGCCCAGCACGGGCAGGACCTGGACCGTGCCGAGCGCATGGCCGCTCTCGCCGTGAAATATGAGCCCGAGAATGCCAATTTCATCGACACCTATGCTTGGGTGTTTTTCGCCAAGAAGGACTACACCAAGGCACTACTCTACATCAAAGATGCCGTTGAAAAAGGCGAGGACGAGCACTTCCTGGAGCACTACGGCGACATCCTGTGGTTCAGCGACGAGAAGGATGCTGCCGTTGAACAGTGGTCCAAGGCCCTGGAGATGGATTCAGACAACGAATTATTGCAACGCAAAGTAAAGGACAAGACCTATTATGAAGAATAAAATAGCCATACTGATTATGCTGGCGGCGATGATGACCGCCTGCGGAACATTCAAGAAAGCCGCTACAACGCCCGACACGACAACAACGACCCCGACAGTCAATACCGACCCCGTGGATGCCGTCATTGCCTCATTGGGCCAATGGCGCACAATGCAGACGGGCGGCAACATCAAGCTCAGTGCCGGCAGCAGCTTCTCGTCAGCCATCCAAGTGCGCATGGTGCGTGACGAGGCCATATTCATCTCGCTTCGTCCCATGCTGGGCATTGAGGTGGGGCGGCTGCTCATCACGGCCGACAGCCTCTATGCCGTGGACAAGTTGCACAAGCGCTACATCGCCGAGAAGGTCTCGATCCTCACCTCGGGCATCCCGGTTACCGTGAGCGACGTGCAGGACATGTTCCTGGGCAGGCCCTTCATTCTGGGCAAGGGGACACTGAACGAGACACTTAAGTCCCAAGTGACCGTCAGCGAGACTTCTCCGCTAGTACTGGCTGCCAATGAGAGCTACAAGGGCTATGGCTATGTCTTCAACTTTGACAAGACTGGACGCATCGCCTCGCTCAACATCACGCCCACCGGAAACGCCACAGCAGCCTATCAGGTCAAGTATAGCGACGTACGCGGCACATCGGCAGGCAACATCGCCCACAGCATCAATGCCGATGCCACCATCGACAAGAAAAAGATGGCTTTCTCGCTCACCTACAAGGACATCGACTGGAACGTCAACGTGAAGATCGACCGCAGCCTGCCCAACGGTTACAGCCGCATGAGCGCACGCGACCTGTTCTCGATGTTCTCCAATTGAGCCACACTGGCGTTTACCGCAATAAATCACCCTTTCCTGCGTTATGTTATTATACATATAACATAAAACAGTCAATGAAATTCCGTTCCCGCATATTGATGATTGCGATGTGCCTCTTGTGCGCCACAGTCGCTTTCTCACAAGTCAAGATTACCGGTAAAGTCGTCGATGCCGCCGGCGAACCCATCGAGTTTGCCACGGTGCGACTCCTGGGCACCGCTGTGGGCACCAATACCGACACCAAGGGCCAGTATGAGATGACCGTCCCCAAGGCCGATACCGTGATGGTGGAATTCTCATGCCTGGGCTATTCGACGGTGACAAGACAGCTCATCAAGCCTGAGGGTACCGTGACTATCAACCCGAAGCTGTATGAAAAGACGCTGGAACTGGGTGAGGTGGAAATCACCGAATACAAGAAGCAGACCACGGGCATGCAGGGCATCGACGTGGACATGCTGCGGCGCACGCCCGACGCTTCGGGCGGCAGCGTTGAGGCAGTGTTGACGACGATGGCGGGTGTCAGCTCCAAGAACGAGTTGTCGTCACAATACATGGTGCGCGGCGGTTCCTACGACGAGAACAGCGTGTATATCAACGGCATTGAGGTCTATCGTCCGCAGCTCATCAGCAGCGGCCAGCAGGAGGGCATGAGTATCATCAACCCCGACATGGTACGCAAGGTCAACTTCTCGACTGGTGGTTTCAGCGCCGCCTACGGCGACCGCATGTCGTCGGTACTGGACATCACCTACCGTGAACCCGAAGCCTTTGAGGGAGCCCTGGCAGCGAGTCTGCAGGGAGGCAGCCTGATGCTGGGCCACAGCACGAGCCACTACAGCCAGATGCACGGTGTGCGCTACAAGCGCAACTCGTCACTGATGGGTTCGCTCGAGAGCAAGGGCGAGTATGACCCGCAATATTTTGATTATCAGACGAGTCTGGTATTCAAACCCACAGACAAACTGCGCATCGCCCTGCTGGGCAACGTGAGCATCAACGATTACCGCTTCACGCCCGTCAACCGCGAGACAAGCTTCGGTACCAGCGAGGACGTGAAGTCGTTCACCGTCTATTTCGACGGCTACGAGAAGGACAAGTTCCAGACCTACTTTGGTGCTGGAGCCATCACCTATAAATTCAACAACAAGGGCACCGACCTGACGCTGCAAGCCTCGGGTTACCGCACCGACGAGCTGGTGGCCTATGACATCCACGGCGAGTACTGGCTCGACCAGGCCGGTCAGGAGCTGGGGGTGGGCAAGTACCATGAACACGAGCGCACACGCTTGAAGATGAACGTATTGGACCTTACCCTGCGCGGCAACATCGGCATCAACAACAACAGCATCTCCTACGGCATGTCGATGCGCAAGGAGGACATCTACGACCGCTCCCGCCAGTGGCAATGGCGCGACAGTGCAGGCTACTCCCTGCCCCACATCCCCGACCAGGTCAATGTCATTTTCACCGAGATTTCGAGCAATGACCTGAACACCACACGCCTGGCGGGATGGCTCATGGACACGTGGCGCTTCAACACCGCTGCGGGTTACTGGTCATTGAACGCGGGTGTGCGCCTGTCGCACTGGAACTTCAATGGAGAGACCCTTGTCTCGCCGCGCGTGAGCCTGGGATTCGTGCCCGAGCGCAACGGCAACCTGTCGCTGCGTCTGGCAGGCGGTGTCTATTACCAGGCCCCCTTCTACAAGGAATACCGGCAGCAGGTGATGGACACACTGGGTAACCGCAACATCCTGTTGAACAAGGACATCAAGTCACAACGCAGCATCCAGGTGATTTTGGGCAGCGACTACACCTTCCGAGCCCTGGACCGCCCCTTCAAGCTGACCGCCGAGGCCTATTACAAGAATCTGTCGAACCTCATCCCCTATGAGATCGACAACCTCAAGCTCGTCTATAGCGGCGTCAATTCCTCCAAGGGTTACATTGCCGGCTTGGACATGAAACTCTTCGGCCAATTCGTCGAGGGCACTGACTCCTGGTTGAGTTTCTCGCTGATGAAGACGCAGGAAGACCTCAATGGCGTGAAGGTGCCGCGTCCCACCGACCAGCGCTACAGCATCGCGTTGTTCTTCACCGACTACTTCCCCAACATTCCGCGCCTGAAGTTCAGCCTCAAGGGCATCATCAGCGACGGTCTGCCCACGACGGCTCCCCACCTGACGCGCGCCGACTCCTACGTGCGCCAGCCCTCTTACAAGCGTGTGGACGTCGGGCTCAGCTACGAGCTCATCGGCAAGGACAATCGCCCCAGCAGCGGCCTGTTCAGCCATTTCAAGGAAATCTGGCTGGGACTTGACTGCTTCAACCTGATGGACATTTCCAACGTGAGCAGCTACTATTGGGTCACCGACGTGAACGACATCCAGTATGCCGTCCCCAACTACCTGACCCGCCGCCAGCTCAACGTCCGCCTCTCCGCCAGTTTCTGATCCATCACGGAGCGACTATGAGATAAAAAAATGAAACCTCAAAAGAGAGGAATCGATTTTTTTATTATCTTTGCCCTCTAACAAAGTAAACTTTTATTATCAACCTATAAAAAAGAACCAAAATCATGGCAAAACCTTATGTAATCGGTATCGACATGGGCGGCACAAACACCGTCTTTGGTATTGTAGATGCCCGTGGTAACGTGATTGCAAGCAGTTCTATCAAGACTGGCAAGCACAGCGACTTTAATGACTATATCGACGAGCTGCACACCGAACTGTCTCGTCTGATTAAGGACAATGACGCCGAGGGCAAGATCAACGGCATCGGCATTGGCGCCCCCAACGGCAACTACTACACTGGCATGATTGACCAGGCGCCTAACCTGCCCTGGCCCATGCCCATCCACCTGGCCGACATGGTAACTGAAAAATTCGGCATTCCGTGCCTCATCACTAACGACGCTAACGCTGCTGCCATCGGCGAGATGACCTATGGTGTGGCACGCGGCATGAAGGACTTTATCATGATCACGCTGGGCACTGGCGTGGGTAGCGGTATCGTGGTAAACGGCCAGATGGTTTACGGCCATGACGGCTTTGCCGGTGAGCTGGGCCACGTGATCGTGAAGCGCACCAACGGCCGCGTGTGCGGCTGCGGTCGCACGGGCTGTCTGGAGGCTTACTGCTCGGCAACGGGTGTGGCACGCACGGCGCGTGAGTTTCTGGAGCTGCGCGACGAGCCGTCAAAGCTGCGCGAATATGACATCGAGGCTATCACGAGCAAGGACGTGTATGACTGCGCCGTTGCCGGTGACAAGCTGGCAAAGGACATCTTTGAGTACACGGGCAACATCCTGGGCGAGGCTCTGGCAGATTTCACCAATTTCTCGAGCCCTGAGGCCTTTGTGCTGTTCGGTGGCCTGACCAAGAGTGGCGACCTGATCATGAATCCCGTGAAAGAGGCCTTTGAGCGCAACGTGCTCGGCATCTACAAGGGCAAGGTAAAGATCCTGATCAGCGAGCTCAAGGAGAGCGACGCCGCCGTACTGGGCGCCAGCGCCCTGGGTTGGGAAGTGAAGTCATGAAATGGGCGTTGCCCATTTCATGAAGCTTAGAGCTTAGGGCTTAGAGCTTAGAGGGGCATCCGCATTAATGCTCGCTAGGCTCGCAGTTTAGAGCTTAGGGCTTAGAGGGGCATCTACATTAATGCTTCAGAATTAGAGAGATCTCAAATCAAAGAATCACATTTGGAGGAACAGGTTTCATATCAGTTTGAAAAACTAATTGCATGGCAAGAAGCGAAGGAATTGACAAAAGCCATCTATAAACTTTTGGTTAAATTCCCTCGTCAAGAGGATTACGTATTATGCGATCAAATCCGTCGAGCCGCGATTTCTGTTCCATCAAATATTGCAGAACAATCGGGCCGAACATCACTCAAGGAGAAGATACATTTCCTAGAAATTGCCTATGGCTCACTGATGGAGGTTTATTGTCAACTGCAGATAGCATGTGAGCTGAATTACATCACGACGAACGAGCTTGAAACAATCAAGCCAATGATTTTCAAGACATCTCGTCTGATCAGCGGATTAAGGAACAACTATGTGAAAAAAGCAGAACTCCCTAAGCCCTAAGCTCTAAGCTCTAAACCAACAAAGTGGCTTGGCAAAATTGCCAAGCCACTTTGTTATTATATAAAGAATGAATTATTCTTCGGTCTTGGGAGCCTCTTCGGCTACAGGAGCCTCGGCTGCGGGAGCGGCGGCTTTCTTGCGGCTGCGGCGAGTGCTCTTCTTGGCAGCGGCCTTCTCCTGGTTCTTAGCCTCGAGCATAGCCTCATTGAAGTCAACGAGCTCAATGAAGCAGGTCTTGGCGTTGTCACCCCGACGGTTACCAAGCTTGAGAATGCGGGTGTATCCACCGGGCCGGTCGCCGATCTT